>MAAC01011202.1_pt1 | contig 103329 bp, 83 predicted proteins | sample 1115981 | NCBI WGS metagenome assembly MAAC01 (sample SAMN04961126, study PRJNA320927) | seawater metagenome | isolation source: sample BD02T64 sea water enriched with oil for 64 days | place: USA:Gulf of Mexico | collected 2013-07-27 | reverse complement strand
TTAATCAGAGGGTCCAAGGTTCGAGTCCTTGAGGGGGAGCAGGTCAAATCAAAGGTTTCAAACGTAAGTTTGGAACCTTTTTTTTTTGTGAAAAAGTTTTAAATTGTATAGATGAAATATTACATCTACATTTTATATTCCGTCTCCACAAATATGTTCTACGTTGGTTATTCTTCAGACCCTGGCATCAGGTTAACGAAACACAATTCCACAAACTCTAACACCTTTACTTCCAAAGGAAGACCATGGACAAGCCGAAACAAAAACGCATGCAATTTCACTAGAAAGGTTTATCAAGAAACAAAAATCAAGAACGCTACTAGAGAATCTTTGTAATGACCAATTTTACCCCACTGGCAAATTAGCTCAATTGGTTCGAGTCCTTGAGGGGGAGCAGGTCAAATCAAAGGTTTCAAACGTAAGTTTGGAACCTTTTTTTTTGTGGTATAAAGTTGAATAATTGGCTTGATCAATTATTTCTACCCTGAATTCAATCATAATTCCCATATTCCAGTAATTTCAAAAGATGAGCATTGACATTTTAATGTAAAGACTCTTCCTTAAACTACGTACCGATTAGATAAGTACTTAATAATGAAAAGTTGTATATTTAATCCTTTCTAAATTTCTAAATTTTAAAATATGCTAAAATTAAAACCCTTCTCTTGGTTAATTCTTTTAACCACTTTCTTCGTTTCAAATGATATTGAAGCTCAAAACACCAACTTCCAATGGGTCAAGAATTATTCTGGAGTATTTGACCTCCAATCCATGGCTCTCAGAATTGACACAGACCAAGATGGAAATGTCTATACAATTTCTCAAGCCTACGGAGATACACAATTTGACACTGTTTCTTTTTCCCCTAACATCTACAATTATTCAATCGTATGTAAGCATGATGAATACGGAAACCAACTATGGGCAAAGCAATTTGATTCTGATGGAGGTTTATCCTTAACGGAATTAAAAATAGATAGCTATGGCAATTGTATAATTACAGGATACTATAAAGGAAATGCAGACTTCAATCCAGGACCAGGTAGTTATATTCTAAATGCTGGTACAGATTCCAATGGCTTTGTACTAAAATTAGACAGTGAAGGAAACTTTATCTGGATAAAGGAATTTGAAGGAAATTCAAAATTAATGCACTTAACACTTGACCATAACGGAGACTATATTGTTTCTGGTGTCTTCAACGGTATAGTTGATTGTGATCCTAATACTGGTGTTTCAAACTTAACCAGTACAATAAATGCTACTTTTTTATGTAAGCTGGATACAGGAGGAGCTTTTCAATGGGCTAATAAGATTGAGGCAGCCTATATCGCATTTTCTTTCTGGGAAATTTCAGTTGATACAGATAATAACATTTATTCATGGGGTTGGCAATTCGCTTCTACTGATTTGAATCCTGGAGCTGGGGTTGATAGTTTTAGCTTTTATGGCTCTCATGCGCACAAATTTGATCAAAATGGCGACTTAGTGTGGGTGAAAGGAATTGAGAGCACCACTTTATCTTTAGCCGTAGACAGTTCCGGGAATTCATACCATGCTATGCAACTAAGAGATAGCACCGATGTAGATCCAAATGCCGGACAAGTTATGCTAGATAGCGCTAATGGAGCCTTGGCAATTGTAAAACTGGACATGAACGGGGATTACCTATGGTCTAAGCAATTTAAATATAGTGTCTACGATTGGGTTCATCTTCGTACTGACAACGAAGGTGCGCTATATATTAACGGGAATTTTGGCGGAACTCGAGATTTCGATCCCTCAACAGCCGTAGTATCAGCAACAGCGGGTTCCAATCACGATGTTTTTATGTGCAAATTAAATGCTTCAGGTTCGTTTTTATGGCTGAGGCAATATTTGGGAACACCAAACACATGGAACGGATCCCTAGATACATACATAGATGAAAACCTAGATATTTATTCCATTGGCTATTTTGACAGCCTTGTAGATTTCGATTATGGATACAATGGCTATAATGTACCAATTGAAGGTAATAATATGAATGTCTATGTAATGAAATTGGGACAAGACAATTTCCCAGTTGGGCTGAATGATTTTGAGAGCAATGTTGCATTGAACATGTTCCCAAACCCCACCAATGGAGAGTTTCAAATCTTACTTAAAGAAGAGTGTGAATTTTTGAAAATTTCAATTTATTCAATAACTGGACAGTTGCTCTCAGCAGAAAAATTTCACAATACAGATCGTATTTTATTTAATCTAGCTGGAAAAGCCGGTACTTATATTCTCAAAATTGAGAACGATTTAGGAGAGGTCACTCAAGTCAAGATTCTAAAGGAATAAATCATTGAAACTCCAATGAAATGGAAGGTTTCAAACGCAAGTTTGGAACCTTTTTTTATGGAATAAAAATAAATTAGTTCCATCAATGAGAGGGCTCTTCATTTAAGGCTGGGACAGAGTTGAATTATGAGATATAAAATATTATTTTTAACCATCCTAAAGGATTTTATAAGCCATCACAAAGCTGCCCCTAGAACTGAATTTGAGAACAAACAATTATGAATAATCTCCACTATTTTATATTTCTATTACTAGCTTTTTCTAGTTGTCAGGAACCTGCGAATAAAGATCCTCAAGTAGAAATTATCCACTCATTGAATTTGTCCGAGGCAGAGAAACTTGTAAGCCTACCGCTTGATTGTATAGGGGTTGAATACCCCAACCGGCTAGGTCAAACACTTGGAGATTCTAACAGTCTAAAAGAACCTCATGAGTTACATCCTGCATTCTATGGTTGTTTTGACTGGCATTCTGCAGTACATGGTCATTGGTCCTTGATTAAGCTTATAAAAGACTTTCCAAGCCTTCAAAATACAGACAGTATTAAAACAATACTCTCAAATAGTCTTTCTGAAGAAAATATCTTGAAGGAGCTAGCATACTTTGAAGGAAAACATAATAACCTCTTTGAACGAACTTATGGATGGGCTTGGCTCTTAAAAATTTCTCAAGAATTACACACTTGGGATGACCCATTTGCAAGAAAATTGGAGGACAATCTATCTCCCCTAAGTGAAAAAATAGCGGATATGTACATCTCATTCTTACCAAACCTACACTATCCAGTTAGAGTTGGTACGCATTCTAACACCGCCTTTGGACTTACCTTTGCTTGGGATTATGCTATTGCGATAAATGATACTACTCTTCTGAATAAGATAGACTACACTGCAAAAGCACTTTTCATGGAAGATAAGACCTACCCGATCTCATGGGAGCCTAGCGGTTATGATTTCTTATCTCCTTGTTTATCTGAGATTGATTTAATGCGAAGGATATTAACAAAGACTGAATTCGATAATTGGATTGAAGAATTTCTACCAGAAATCAAACTTTCAAATTTTCATTTGGAACCAGGAATAGTAAAAGACCGAACAGATGGTTTATTAGTCCATTTGGATGGTGTTAATTTTAGTAGAGCATGGGTCTTATATGGTCTAGCTAATCAGTATGAGGAGTACAGTCATTTAAATAAATTGGCCAATGAACACATTGGATATTCTATCTCAAATTTATTTGGAGATGGATACGAGGGAGGCCACTGGCTAGGATCATTTGCTATTTATGCTTTGGATCAATCCAAATAAGACAATTTGAATTGAGAAAATTCTTCTTGTATTTTTCTCTAAATGAATCTATAAAATCAAAGGTTTCGAACATACGTTTGGAACCTTTTTTTATTTGAGTTAATTATACACAATCACTTTAAAAAATACATACATATTAATAATATTGCATGCTGACAATCTAAATACACCTAATACTCACTATAAATGAGCACTTTATAAATACCAGTATTCAGGGATTGACATTCTCAGACCTTTCTCTTAATTTACCTCATGTAACAGTAACTCTTTTTAAAGTTGTGACTCAATCAAGAAAAGACTACATAAAAACATTTGGTAAAAATCGACTTATGAAGGGTTTCTTTAGAAGTAATCACCAGAAAAGGATTCGTATAAACTACTATATAATTCAGCTAGGCACACTTGACCCAAGGTTTGTAATAAACAACCAACTTAGTACTTTACTTCTGATTTTTCATTAACCCACTATTTTTCCGAAGCTATTTTACTCAGTAGAATTCAACTATTTATAACCTCCTATTTCACATTAGGCAATCTCAATTGAGTTTTCCTATTCCCCAAAATTCATATCTCTACTTAAGGTTTTTCCGCTGTTAGAACATCCTTAGATAGCTAAACTCCATTAGAACAAATTCAACACCAAAGAGGACGCACACCTTCTCCTCTCCATTTTCGACGCTCTGTCTTAAAAATATTCACCACCCAATATGATTGATAAAATAAAAATTGCCCTAGTCGATGATGAATTGATATTTTTAGAGGGCCTAGAAATGGTATTGTCTCAAAGGCCTGAGGTCTCAATAGAACTAAAATCTTCTAATGGCTCCGATTTTTTATCTGCACTAAACACACTGCCTGCTGATTGCTTTCCAGATGTTGTTTTATTGGATATTCAAATGAATCCTATGGATGGATTTGAATTGGTTCAACGGCTAAAAGATAAATTTCCAAAATTAAGCCTTATAGTCCTCTCCTCTCACAATAGACCAATGATTTTTGGACATATGATACGATTAGGAGCTTCTGCATTTCTTTCGAAATTAGTTAGTTGTGACGTATTGATCAAAGCCATTCAATCAGTCCATAAAACAGGCTTGTATTTAAGCCCTAAAGACAATGAATTATTATCCTCATTTATACGTAGTAAAAACCCTAAGAAGTATTTCAACAGTTCTGAAAATTTATCCCAAAGGGAGATTGAGGTATTGAAGCTAATATGTGCAGAAAACACAAATCTAGAGATTGCAGAAAAATTATTCCTTAGTAAACGAACCATTGAAAGTCATCGACAGCGAATTTTGGATAAAATAGGAGCCAAAAATACAGCTGGAATGGTTGTCTATGCCATTGCTCAAGAATTGTACCTACCCCCTAGTTTCAACTTTTACAACTAGCTCCGTATAAATACGGAATCCTGTAATTCCGTATTTATACTCTATTCTAAACCTAAGTATATCAGTTACTTTGATTTGTTCCTTTTAATACGCCTTAAGAGGTCAGGGAAAACACCCACAGTAAACAATTGACAAGGCTTAATTGGGGACAGATTATATTATAGGTTAAACAACATAAAGAAATATATAATGGCTGACAATAAAGTTAATGGGCAAATCACCGACGCCGTAACACAAACAAATGTTAAGGTTCTTGGAGAATCTCCTGCCCAAGCATTAGGGAGCTTGTACCAAACGGCAGCTCATTCCAATGGAATTGCAATGCAAAATGCTGTCTCCAATCAAAACAATTTAAATCAATTGAATCCTGTGATCGTTGCTGATGCTATCAAAATGATAAAGGGGTCATAAAAACCATCTAATACGATAAATTATGTCTGAAAATTTGGATAACCAAGCATATATCACGGAGACCAGTACAGAGCCCTATAGTTCTGTTGAGTTTATCAATCAACAGGTTTTGCAGCCCGATGTTAAACCCATTATGGGAACTTCTAAAGTTATGGCAGATCAGGCAGCAGCTATGATGATTCAGGATGTTGAAACTTTCCTACAAGGTAATGAACAAATGATGACAGTTGCAGCCGGTGCAGCCATCGCGCTTGTGTTAGCGGGTGATGAAAATGGAGAAAAAACGCTGACTCAATTAGGTAATTGGCTTGTAACCATTAATACATACGCGGCAGGTGTTGGAGTAACCGCAACTGAAATTGCTGCTACATTCGGTGTGTCTGATTCTGGAGTTTCTGATATCGAATTAGACGCTACGCTCTCTCCTGAAAATAACGATAATTCAATAAAGGAAAAGGGATCTAAAGGAAAAGGGAAAATGAGATCGTTCTTAGGATTTTAGAGCTTATTAAACACAACCATTATGACAATGAAAAATAAGGAATTAAAAAAGATACTAGATCACGTAAAGAGTTGTCAAAGCTGTAGAGATCATATAAACGCTCATAATAGTGATGAGGACGTACTTGTAGAGCCTGAATATTCAAATACGATCGATGAGAAATTAATTGAAGAGATCGCTCAATTAGTTCAAAAGAAAGTTCTGGCCACCATCAAGCCTTTATTGAATAAGCTTCAAGAGATAGTATCACAAGGGCCAGTACAAACTCAGACACCTACAGCTCCAACTCCTCAAAATAATGCGCCAACATCTCTATCGGACATTTCACTATTAAATCAAGAAGTTCTTAAAGATGTAAAGCAAATGGCTCAAATGACCATGGCCGATCGCATAAATAGAAGTAAGCTAAGGTTCAAAAAGAAATAACATTGTCGCATTCCAAAAAGATCGATTTAGGTAAGGACGAAATATCTGCTGTGAAAACAGCTTAATATTTGATTTTCACCCTTGGCTGGAGGTTAAACTATGACCCGCGCACCCATCAGTTTTAACCAATGTTTAGATGATTAGAAAAGCTAATCACTTAAAAATGATAGACCATGTTTTGCACCTATCTAGCCCAAAACAAAATCTATAAAACATTTATATTATGTCGAATATCGTTTCACAACAGATTACCGATGCCGTGACTCAAACCAATGTAAAAGTTGTAGCAGAAGGACCCGCTATGGCTATGGGATCACTTTTTCAAACAGCTGCACATTCAACTGGTTTGATGTACGAAAATTCTGTAACTGCTCAGAATAATCAAAACATTCTTGCTCAAACTGCAACTACTGAAGGTGTTATTCAGATTTATAGTTTCGATACTATAGCCGATGCCATTGCCATTACTCAAATGTTGGATGCTTCGTAAATTACGAATACCCTATTTAAATTTAATCTAAAATGTTTGAATTAATGAATTAATTCAAACCGCTAAAATCAAAACTTATTATGTCAAATACAGTTTCAACACAAATTACCGATGCCGTAACTCAAACCAACGTAAAAGTTGTAGCGGAAGCTCCAGCAATGGCAATGGGATCACTTTATCAAACAGCAGCACATTCAACAGGTCTGATGTATGAAAACTCCGTAAATGCTCAGAACAATCAGAACATCCTGGCCCAGACAGCAACAACTCAAGGGGTAATGCAAATTTACAGTTTCGACACCATTGCCGATGCTGTATCAATAGCACAGATGCTAGACGCTTCATAGATTAAATTTATAGTACTGGGAGCGACCTTTTACTGTTCATTCAAATGCTATTTTAGTTCACTAAGATAGTTCACAACTAAATTAAATATTATGTCAAATATTGTATCAGAACAAATCACAGATGCCGTAACTCAAACCAACGTAAAAGTGGTGGCTGAGGCCCCTGCAATGGCAATGGGATCTATTTATCAAACGGCAGCTCACTCAACAGGATTGATGTTTCAAAATGCTGTTACAGCACAAAATAATCAAAATATTTTGGCTCAAACAGCTACTACTCAAGGTATCATGCAAATCTATAGTTTAGATACAATTGCTGACGCAACAGCAATTGTTCAAATGATAGATAATTCTTAACAGAACGCTATTAAAGTACATTTAAAAGGGAATAGTTATTTGACTAATCCCTTTTTGTGCTTGTAGCCTAACCTCAACGATATATAGCATTCTGTCTAAAAGGTTTACCCTAATTAGATCCTTTAAAGCAATCAAATAGTGGTTGCTATAAGGACCTTCTTTCATTGATCAACTGACGAATACAAGCTCCATGTGAAAAAAAGACAAGGGGCACAACGACACCTGGCAATAGATTAAAAGGAAAATGAAATACGGCAATATTGGGTTGATCAAATGCCAACTGCTGAAACGGGAATGGAGCGGACAGTATAGCGCAGACAACAACATTAAGTAGTAGTCCTATACTGGCTATGTTCCAGGCAATCCTCCATCCTATGCTTATCGATTTTTTTTGGTATCCAAAGTAGGCTATCAGGGGAGCAGTAAGCCCTGCAAGTATATCAAAATTCATACCTTCAAAAGTCATCAATTCTGGTATAACCCCGTAGATAAACAATGCATATAAAACAAATTCTACTGGTATCCGAATAGTGTGAAGGTATGTCAATATTACAGGATTGAGACTATCAATAAATGCCCTTCCCTTTGCTGTTAGGAAAAATAAGATCATGGTCAATAAAGGTGGCAATACTAAAAGCAAAAAACGAGGGGGAAAACCTGTTGTATTCAAATAGAATCCTGAGTTCGCCAAGAAAGATTGAACAATTAACCACAACAACAATAGGCATAAAACGATATACGATTTTTTAGATGCTAGATAAAAAAGGTAAATCGTAGTAATTGATATTAACCCAAAACAGATGCTTATAATTTCTGGTAATTGCTCCATAGTCAATATTATTACAATAAGGTAACATAGAAGATAAGGGCGATAACACTAGCCAGCACAACAGCAATTGTACTTTTCATTATTAAGTTTTTTCTAGCTTCTGCAAGAAGGTTTTCCCTTAATAATTCCAATTCTTCAGGATTGGCCTTTTTATTCAATAAAGTACTCCTCCTTTCTCTCTTTGATTTTTTTGACTTACCCTTTTTGTCAAAGTAGGATTTACTTTCCCTAGAGCGACGATTATGATTTAGCGATGATTCCATCGCAGATGCGAATCCCATTTGATTTTTTATAAAAAATTTATTCTGCAGAATTTTGAGATCTAACTTTGCTCATTATGACAATAGTTAACAAAATACACAAGGCCTGAACTACTGTCTGAAATAAAGCTTCCTCCACCTCAATCCAATAGACATTCAACACCAACAGCACAACAAAACCAACCAAGGCTCCAAGGGCTTTCCCAATAAATTCTTTCATATAATTAAATCTAAGTATCATTTAAACTTACTGTTATACAATATAGTAGAAAGAAATTAGTATTCAACTAATCGAGTCTTGAAAAATAATAGATATGATCATTTTCCCATATCTCCCTGCTTAAAATGATTTCATCAGACCTTACCGTATCTACATGATAGTAGTATAGACCATCTAGATAAAGTAAGTTCTCTGCTTGATTATAAATATAAAAGGTTTCTGTGGATGAAATTCCATCAACCACACTTGCGGAATCACCTTCGAATATATTCAGGACCATGCCAAATTCATAGTCTATAGTATCAATTTCCACCTCTCCATTGATTGTATCTTGTGGTGTATTATAGATTAATTCCTTTTGAAGCTCCCAACTCCCAACTAAATCATGCTCGTTATCAGAATCGTCTTTAGAACAAGAAAAAAAAGCCATTGAGGCCAAAAACAAAAAAAATATTCTCTTCATGGTGTGAATATATGCGTTTTACTACAAATTTAGGATACAAAGATTTATCAGCTTTGGTAGTAGCAATATAATCAAAATATTGATCTAAAAGTACTGGATACATCTATGAATCAAGCTTATTTCTTTATGGTATCCCAATTACTTTTTAACCAATGAATATTCAAAATTTACTTCTGTTAATAAGGGTATCCATTCCCATAATTAAAAATCAATTTTTCCTATAATACCTCTTATACAGCTTTTCTTCTGAGGTTCCCAGGAGATATAGTAGCATCAACCAACAATTTTGAAGGTTCGTTTTATAGAATCCTAAATGCTCAAACCTTCTTGTAGAGGTGATCAACTGGACTGGAATTCTATATATTTTTGTTTCTCTTCTAACGGATCTTAGGTAATTTACATCTTCAAATATAACAACCTTTGGGAATGGATTTTTTTGATAGAAATTTCTTTTTACAAGAATACCTTGATCACCAAAGCGCGTAAAAATAGTGTCGAACTGAGTGAAAAACTCCAATATCCTATACTTCCTGGAAGCACTCTTAAATTGGACAGTGAAATTAGCAACTTTCTTATTACTACTCCAGAACAAAGTATCCAATAATTGCTTAGAGTTGGAAACAAACCTACTGTCTACATGTAGAAAAAGAAGCACCTCTCCTTGGGCAATTTTCCCGCCTTCATAGCATTGATTCCCCCTCCCTGGTTTTGAAGTAATTAATATAACGCCTGCTTTAATTACTTTATCAATAGTGCCATCTTTGCTCCCTCCATCACAAACAATAATTTCACAACCGGGTAAATACTCCTTTATATTTTCTATAAAGTGATCGATTTCTCTCACCTCATTAAGCGTTGGAACTATAACGCTATACCTGGGTTTTCTAGACATTTTATTCTTTTCAGCATACACAATATAACAAGCTAGCAATGATTTAATTAATGAATCTTGCTATCTCTTTAAATATCCATTAATTTTATAGAAAGTACATTACTTTTAAAATTATAATACTAAAAGTGTAACAATTCTAATTTAAAGATATCATTAGTATAGAAAGCAATTGAATAAAGCAATTTTACATATAGACCAATTATTGAACAAGTGTAGACGTGGAGAACACACTGCACAAATGGAAGTTTATAGGCGCTACTATAAAGCTATGTTCAATACCTCCTTACGCATTGTAAAGGATAGATTCGCTGCAGAAGACATTATGCAAGACTCCTTCCTTACGGCTTTTGGAAAATTGGATGACTTTAAAGGAGACGTTTCCTTTGGAGCGTGGTTGAAAAAAATTGTTATAAATAATAGCCTGAAAGAATACCGCAAAAGCAACCAGTACAACAGTCTTTTAAAAGATCAAGATTTTTTAGGCAGCCTAAAGGAGAATCAAGACTATAGCGAACTTGTACAATTGAAAGCTGAAGAAATTGTATTTGCTTTAAGCAGGCTCAAGGATAGAGATCGAATAATTTTATCCTTATATCTAATTGAAGGGTATGATTATGAAGAAATAGGTGATATCATGCAGCTTTCAAATACAAATTGTAGAACCTTGGTCTCAAGAGCTAAAATCAAACTAAGAAATGAAATTCTCACAGTATGAAAGATCCGATACAGCGTTTGTTTGAAGGAGTTCAAGGAGAATTGAATACTTCAGAACCCAACGAGGGACATTTCGAGCGTTTCAATGCTCGCCTAACCGATCCCAATAAAGAAAAGCGGAAAACGAAAAAAGGAATCCTAGCCTATATAGCCATTGCTGCCTCTTTATTCATTCTGGTTACTTTTGGTTTAAATAACGCGCTAAAGACAACAAATAAAGGCCTCGCAGCAGTTTCTCCGGAAATGAATGAAACGCACAACTATTTCTCCAACTTGATAGCTCACGAACTCTCCATTATAGAAGGTGAAAAAACAGTGGAAAATCAACGTGTTATAGAGGATGCACTTCAGCACATCAAAATATTAGAAACAGAATATAGCCTGCTTGAAGAAGATTTGAAGAGAAGTGGGAATAACCGTCGTATCATTTATGCTATGGTCGATAATTTTCAAAAAAGAATAACGATTTTACAATTACTCATTGACCAAATGGAGGAGCTCAAATCACAAAAAAAACAAAAGAACAATGAAAAGTTACTTACATAAATTAGTCCTGATTATCTTCCTTGTTCCTAGCCTTGCATTTGCGCTGAAGAAATCAAAACATACAGAGTCAAAAAGAATTTTTAAAACAGCAGAAGTTAACCCTGATGCAACCCTACGAGTTAAGAATAAGTATGGTAAAATTGACATAATTTCATGGGACAAAAACACTACAGAGATTGAGGTAATCATCACCGTAGGTGGAGGCGACAAAGACGATGTATTGGATAAATTGGACCAAATTGAAATAGACATCAGTACCAGTCCAAACATGGTAATTGCCAAAACAGTAATGGAAAATGAATCTTGGTCTTTATGGAATTGGTTTAAAAACAAGACGTACCATATAGATATTGACTATATCATTAAGGTCCCTAAAACGAATAAACTCGATTTAGAGAATGATTATGGAGACATCTACCTTACCGAAATTTACGGCAAAGCCATTATAAACTGTGACTATGGTAGAATAATCATAGGTGACCTACATGCAGAAAACAATGAAATAGATTTAGATTACTGCTCTGGATCTAGCATTTCTTGGATGAAATCTGGCCATGTAAATATTGATTACTCCTCTCTAACTATAGAGGACACCGAAAAGCTAACACTTGATGCAGACTATAGTACAACGAGAATTGAGGAGGCTAAAATAGTCGACTTCACCTGCGACTATGGGAATATTAGTATTTCACATGCGGAATCTATTCAGGGTGATGGTGACTATTTAGTCATGAAGTTTGGATCGATAAGTAAATACTTAGATTTAAGTTGTGATTATGGCTCATTAAGGATTAACAATATTCAAAATGGCTTTGAAAACATTAAAATAAATTCAAAATACACCAATATAAAACTAGGTATTCACCCAGATGCAAACTTTTCAATCACTGCAGACCTTAGCTACTGTGGCTTAAAAAACATAGAAGGCTTTGAGTTCAACAAACGAATAGAAAAAAACACAGACAAATTCTATGAAGGGTACTATGGAAGCAACAATTCTGAAAGTAAAATTTCCCTTCTCAGTAAATATGGAAACATCAATTTTATACGAAACTAATTAGCCATGAAAATATCATCAATTCTTGCCGGTTTGGCACTATCCATCACCCTTATAGGATGTAGTCTTAATCAAAACAGCATCCAAGGTGACAACAATATAAAGAAAGAGACTAGAAATACTGGAGACTATGATCAAATCAGTATGCTGGGTTCATTTGACGTTGAAATTGTTCCTGGGAAGGAAGGGGAGATTACCGTAGAAGCCGATGAGAACCTACTTCCATATATTCTAACGGATGTCAAAGGAGGAAATCTAAAAATTCAATTTGAATCGGGTTATTCTTTTCGCACAAAAAGTGGAATAAAAATTACAGTTCCAGTAGAGGCGATTGAAACGATAAAGTTAATTGGATCAGGAAATATTTCAGGAACTTTAGAAGAAGAACAAACTCAACTTTCTTTATTTCTAACTGGTTCGGGAGACATTGACCTACGACTGTCAAGCGAACATCTTTCTTCTTCCTTAATTGGCTCTGGAGATATAAAACTACAAGGGAAAACCAACCATTTAGTGACATCGGTATCTGGTTCTGGAGATTTTGAAGCTTTTGAATTATTAGCCAACTTTATTAAAGCTACCGTTACTGGTTCAGGAGATATGGAGCTGTATCCAATTGAAACCATTGAAGCAAAAGTAATGGGCTCTGGTGATATCGAATATAAAGGAAATCCTAAGAAAGAGTTGGCAAAAATAATAGGTTCTGGAAACGTACGTGAAGTGAACTAGTTTGCAGGAATGAATAAAAGTTACATCAGGGAAGCCGCTTTAAAACAATTTGTTTTAAGGTGGCTTTTTTTATGTCCGATATAAATGAAAATTTGGTTTTAAAATCTTACAATTTCACTTGGAGCATATTTCATATATAAAATTATAATACTTTTACAGCTTATCCGTTCAGAACAAAAATCTACCATGCTCCTAAAAAGAATTTTACTATTCATTCTATTAATTGACTTCCTTCCAACCCAGGCTCAAGTGACTGTTTCAGAAATTGATCTTAAGGAAGCTTATGACTTAAAGAAGGTGAATGAAATATTTCAAGCCGTTGATAGTAAAAGTGGTGATTACTGTCTTTTCCTGCTAGATAGTAAGGTGATTAGGTCAATATTGTATGATTCCAATGGACAAGTAAAAGGTACAATTCAGCATAAAATTAATACTGTCGGCGCTAGGTATATTAGAAACCATGCTTTTTTCGATGGAACAAAGTTCAATCTTTTATTGGAAGATTTGAATGGCATTAATAGGTACTCCTTTGATTTTTCCACTGGTAAAACCAACAAAGAGTCGTTTAACATTCGATCAAAGGATTCCAAAATTATTGCTCAATTTTCAAGCGGTGAATCATATTACTTCTTAGAGATAAAAAGGAAAACTTCAGAACTAAATTTCATACAACTAAGTGATGCTTTAGGGTTTAATTCGAAGCATGTCGATTTGGGAATTAATAATTTTAAAATCCTAGACGACCCCGTTCTTGAAAAATTATCCAATTCAATTAACTTATTCGAGGTATTAGAATATCACAAGTTTTACCAAATTGAAGCTATCAAAAAAACTAATAAACACACTTTTACACAGGCGGCGAACAAAGTAAAACTATACATCTATGACAATAAAGTCATTCTAAGCTTGGATGTAAATAGAAAAAATACAACCCTTGTAACTATCTCTTTACCTGATATGAAATTCAAAATTCAAGAATTTCTATATGGAGCACACAGTGATTTTAGGAGGACAAAGCAAGAACAAAATTCCTTTTTACTAGGCAATAAACTATATCAAATTCACGTACAGAAAGAAACCCCGTTTTTTAAGCCATCTTTAGGCTATATGGAGAAAGGAGATCCTTCAAATATTATAGTACGAATCACAGATATAGAAAATGAAGAAAAAATTCAACAGTTTACGGCATCTAATGAAGAGGATGGGATTGATTGGCTGTATGGATCATTAGAAGCAGAACCTTCCAAGTCAGAACTTATGTATAACCGTTTTGAAGAAGATAGTAGAGCATTCATGATCATTGGACAAATTGTATATTATGATGCTGTCATCTTACCAAAGATCGACCCTATAACAAATAAAACAGCCTTGTATCTTGGATTCAATGAAGCTACCAATAAGTCGAATAGATTAATAGGATCTTCAACTAACTCACATATAAAAGCCTACCATTTTTGCGAGTACAGCAAGTCAAATGTTTCGGAAGTAATCATGGGGGAAAATCAATCTTTAACAAATTTACCAGAATTCTATATTGAGCAAATAATACGATATGTAGATACTCATGGTCAAGGAGAGGGGAAGAAAGAGGTTATGACAATTTTCTTTTCAAATTCAATTAGTCATTTAGCCTATTATGATTTGAATGACAATACCCTACAAGTCATTCAATTTAAGCAATAATTATTTCTTTCTGTCTATAGCGTATTCTACAAGTGCTCGCATGGAATCTCTGGCTTCGTTTGACGGCATTTCATCCAATATAGCCAAGGCTTCTTGCTTATAGCTATTCATCATTTTGCGTGAATAGTCTATTCCGCCGCCTTGATTAACAATATCAATGACCTCTTGAACCTTCTTTGGGTTTTTATGATGTCTTTTGACAATGTTGATGATGTGCTTTTTTGTTTTGGAGTCTACTTGTTGCAGGGTATAAATTAAGGGGAGTGTCATTTTTTGCTCCTTGATGTCTATCCCTGTTGGTTTCCCAATTTTCGTAGTCGATTGATAGTCGAAAAGATCATCCTTTATCTGGAAAGCGATTCCTATTAATTCACCAAAACGATGCATTTTAGCCACCAATTGATCGTCTTCGGATACAGAAGCCGTTCCTGCCGCACAACATGCCGCAATAAGCGTGGCTGTTTTCTTTCTAATAATCTCAAAATAGACCTCTTCAATAATATCCAGTTTACGTGCTTTTTCTATTTGGAGCAATTCTCCTTCACTCATTTCACGTACAGCCTGAGAGCTTATTTCTAGTAATCTATATTCTTTATTCTCAACTGAAAGTAACAATACCTTTGAGAGCATGAAGTCACCCACTAAAACAGCGACTTTGTTTTTCCAAAGAGCGTTGATAGAAAAGTAACCTCTCCTCATATTAGCATCATCCACCACATCATCATGTACCAAAGAAGCTGTGTGCAGCAACTCAATCAATGAAGCCGCACGATAAGTGCTTTCTGTAATATCTGAAAACATTTTAGCTGCCAAAAAAACAAACATTGGCCGCATTTGCTTCCCCTTTCGTTTGACAATATAATGGGTAACCTTATCTAATAAAGGAATATTGCTAGCCATTGAAGCTTTAAACTTAGGCTCAAAGGCCTTCATTTCCTCTAAAATTGGTGCTTTTATCTGATCTATTGTACTCATCTACCGGCTTCGGTATAATTGGTTTTGTGAACTAATTCCTTTTGAAAAAATAAACTCAAATATAATGTAAATATAAATGTCAGACCTACGAATTGGTTGATTACCTGAATTTGATACTCTCAATTCATATTCCGAAAGTGAATACTTGGTTACAAATAATTTTACAATACTTTTGTAGCCCACAAATAGACTATTTAATTATGGCTTACCAATTTAAAGAAGGAGAGGTATTATTGATTGATAAAGACCTTACATGGAGCTCCTTCCAGGTAGTAAATAAAGTAAGATGGTTGATCCGTCAAAAACTAGATGTAAAGAAAATTAAAGTTGGGCATGCCGGAACTTTAGACCCTCTAGCTACAGGCTTATTAATTCTTTGTACAGGTAAGATGACTAAGTCTATTTCTACCTTTCAAGATGCAGAGAAAGAATATACTGGCACTATAAAACTTGGCGCATGCACCCCTAGTTATGATGCTGAAACGGAAGAAAATGAACACTTCGAATATAGCGCTATTACGCCTGAGTTAATCCAAAAGGCTACTACCCAATTTTTAGGTGAAATAGACCAGAGACCGCCTGTCTTTTCTGCCATTAAACAAGATGGTGAAAGATTGTACGAAAAAGCCCGTAGAGGTGAAGAAGTGGTGGTGAAAACTCGAAAAACTACTATTTTTGAATTTGAAATCACTGATATTGATTTACCAAATGTAAATTTTAGAGTTCGCTGCAGTAAAGGAACCTATATCCGATCATTGGCTCATGACTTCGGTAGAGCCCTAGATAATGGGGGATATTTGACCGCTTTACGTCGAACTAAGATTGGAAAATACTCAGTAGATAATGCCATTTCAGTTCAAGCTTTTGAAGAAGCGCTGAAAAATTAAGAAACACTCGTTATTTTTGGTATATTTGTAGCCTTTCACAATTTTAAAGCAACTTGCCCTATGAAAATGAAATTGTCTCACTTCAACTATGATCTTCCTGAAAAGCTGATAGTTGATAGACCAACATTAAACAGAGATGAATCTCGTCTTATGGTACTTCATAGAGACAGCGGAAAAATAGAACACAAAGTTTTTAAAGACATTATTAATTACTTCGATGATCAAGATGTATTCATCATGAACAATACGAAGGTGTTCCCAGCTAGACTTTATGGAAATAAAGAAAAGACTGGTGCTGAAATTGAGGTATTCTTATTAAGAGAATTAAATGCTGAGCAAAAGCTTTGGGACGTTTTAGTAGACCCGGCAAGAAAAATACGTATTGGAAATAAATTATACTTCGATGAAGAAGAAACATTGGTTGCTGAGGTAATCGATAACACGACTTCTAGAGGTAGAACTTTACGTTTCCTATATGATGGTTCTTATGACGAATTTAGAGCCAAACTATTGGCTATGGGGAAAACTCCACTTCCTAAATTTATCAACCGTGAGCCAGATGCAATGGATGATGAGCGTTTCCAAACAGTTTATGCAAAGCATGAAGGAGCTGTCTCTGTACCATCTGCAGGTCTTCACTTTAGCCGTAACTTGCTGAAAAAAATGGAGATTAAAGGTATCGACTTTGCTGAAATCACTCTTCACACAGGTTTAGGTGGATTTAGAGAGGTAGAGGTAGAAGACCTTTCAAAGCATAAAATGGATTCTGAACAAATCGTCATTGATTCTGAAGCTACAAGAATTGTAAATAATGCGATTGATGAAAAAAGAAGAATATGTGCAGTAGGTACAACTACTATGCGTACTATTGAGAGTTCGGTTTCTACTTATAACACGATCAAACCATTTGATGGATGGACAAATAAATTTATTTTCCCTCCTTACGATTTCAGAATTGCAAACTGTATGGTATCTAACCTACATTTACCAAAGTCAACACTTATGATGATGGTTGGTGCGTTTGCTGGATTTGATTTCTTAATGGATGCTTATAGTGTAGCTGTAAAAGAAGAATATAGATTCCATACCTATGGAGATGCTATGCTTGTTTTATAAAAAGACTTCATCTTAAAATATAAATCCCGGTCCTTTTAGGTCGGGATTTTTTTTGTCTTCTATTTTCTCAATTGTTGGATGAAAACTAAAGTGATACCTACTGGCATAAATACACTTACACAGAATAGTATTTCAAAAAAATGAGCAATCATTCCCTGTTGAAATATTTGAAGTGTGCCCTGTCCAAACAACAACAATTCCGTTCCAAGAAACCCCATTACGAACAAGCTTATTGCCCATCCAGTTATCCCTTTGCTTACAAGGTCCTTTTTAAAATATAAATAGCCCAATAAAAAACAACTAACTAATCCCAACATTACTAAATGAATATAACCAATAACTAGGTAGCTTTTCATCGCGTATATCATTTCTGCTAACCAAGGAACGGCAGAGAGTAGTTGCAATATCATTTTTAAAATAAGGCCCGCTAAGGAAATCTTAAGTAGTAAAGCTATTCTACCACTCAACAAACCTTTAAAAGACACCAAATACGCTTTATAAAGATCATACATGTACTTTAACACCCATAATTGAACTGCTGCACTTAAAAATGCTATCAAATACAGCCACCAGCTAGGGTTGGTCCATAATACAGACAAAAGAAAAGAGGGAATACAGGCAATATTCATCCAACGGAAAACAGCACTAGCCTTCGCTTCTATCCAAGGAGTAGGAAATCCCTTCAATTCCTTTAGGGCAACGCCAAAAATGCTAAAAACAAAAAATCCATTGTAGAAGAAGTGTAGGTAAAAATAGATAGATAGTGGGTACCAATCAGTATCTCTTAATCCCAAATTCATTATTGCTCCCAGTGACCAAGGTCCCAAGCTTGAAAGAAAGAGGTAATAGATTGCCCATCTTATAAATTTGACTGGGATAGACTGATCACCTTTTAGATCCTTCAAAACGAAAAATCCAAATATATAAGAGCAGATTATAAATAAGGTAGAAAAGATAATAGATAGCGGACTATATCCTTGAAGTGGAAAAGAAATTAGGGAGGCAAAAATAGTAATCTGGGTAAACCAAAATAGACGACTATACTTCTTAGTCTGTTTGCTATCAGGAAGTATATATTTTACAATGATTAGAAAAAATGCATTGAAAACCCACCCTAAAAGAGTTATGTGTGAATGACCATGCAACAGGTGTTTGTAGTCAAAACTGGGAATAGTCCAGACTTGAGACAAGCGCAAAAAAAGACCTAAACAAATGGAGATTAAAAAAAATCCCAAGCTTACTAAAAAGGCTGTTTTATAAAATTTAGGTTTAAGTTGCATAACTACAAAAATAATAAAAGGTCCCACCTTATGTAAGGTAGGACCTTTTATAAATTATTTGATAATAATTTTCTGTGTACTTTCTAAATTAACACCATTTCCAAACTGAACTAAATAAATCCCTTTTGGCAACCCATCTACTGCAATGATTTTTTCAGATCCATTCATTGAATCAGACCATACAGTTCTTCCTTCCATACTTATTAATCGAACAGACAATCCATTCAATTCCTCACTTGAAACCAATCTTATATCTCCATTTTCCAAATTTTGAAAAACATTGATTTGGTTGTTTTCTAATTCAATAATGCCAACATTTTCTTCAATACTGATATCATCCAAAATTAGATAACTTCCAATATTGCTCCCTCCATTAATAGCTAAAAGAAATGAGTCTACACTAATTCCTGCAGGTACTTCAAGAGAAAACTGAGTGTATGTGGCTACGGTATCCGTGATGGTGTCTGAATAAATATACTCTGGTACTTCAACCTCAGCTAGTGAGTCTCCATATCCGATTGCAAAAATTGCTGTATCACCATTTGCTGGGAAGAACTTATAGTAACCATAAATACTGTTTATTACTCCCTCTGTTGACTGTACAGGAACCCTAAAATCATCTTCAATATTGAAATAATCTAACACTACTACATCAGCCCCAGTATAGAACATGATTGCTGGCATTTCATTCCCCATCATGGTGTCCACTTGCAATTTCGCGGCATAACTTCCTGAATGGCTATCTTCTACTTTTACGATTGATATAGCGCTGAATTCCATAGTATCCATACCAAATACTAAGCTAGTATCTATATTAAACCCGAACCAAGAAACTGGTAATTCAGCACTGTCGTTATTCCAATTTTCAAAGCCTCCATTTAAGATTTCCGTTTGCGCCTCCATCTGAAGACCACATAACAATACACTTAGAGAAAGTATAATTTTTTTCATAATCTATTTTATTTTCAGCAAACCTATGAATTCTATTCTTTTGGATGGTTTAATTATAGTTAAAATTAAATTATTGACATCCGGAAACTTAAACCTACAACTACCAATAAAACAGATAGAAGCGTAACCAAATAGATATGAGCTGCTAGAAATTTTAAGACTACCTTTTCGCCTTGAGGAATAAGCTTTAACCTAGCGTGCATAGCCAGTATAACAATTCCAATTAGTAACAGAATCTTAAAACTAATATGCCTAGATATATGATCTGAAAAATTGAACCATTCAACAAATGGTAATTGCGTTAAAGCCTGATAAATTCCAGTAACCACTAAGGTTATCAATGAAGGAATACCAATTTTTTCAAACTTAGATTCAAAAGCCATTAAGGCAGGAATATCCTTTGTCCTCAGGATTGGAGGTAGTATTGAAAAAGCCAATACTAAATGCCCACCTGTCCATATACAGGCGGCTAAAATATGTAGAAGAACACTGTATTTATACATAAGCACTATTTTATAAAACAATAGTACAGCATTCTTCCTAAATTTTTCATGTCATTTATCAGGTGTGCTTACAGGAGTTAAAATTTATTACAGAAATAACAGGTTTCATCCTCATTTGCATGTTCAAATACCGGTCTTTCAATTAACATATCTCTAAGTATTTCAAAAAGGAATTCTTCAAATTCTTCCATCAAATCCTTTCCAGTAAATTCTTTCTTATTTGGTTTCAATTCCAGAAGACCTGCCTTTAGGTTTTGAAAACTATAAATCCCCGAATGTATGCTATCACCATCTCTAAGTTTATCCTGATATAGGTAACTATACATCAATAACTGTAGCGCTTTCCCTTTGTCCTTTCTTAAAAGGGCCTCCATATTAGGTAAAGACAATTCTGTACTGATAACCTTACCAGATTTATAATCTATTATTCTGATCCGATTCCCCACTCTATCCACTCTATCTGCAAATCCTTTCAATTTGACCGGAAAGGGAATTCCAGGTACCACAATTTCTTTTGAAAGCTCCATTTCTGTTTCCAAAATGGTGAGGTACTCCCCTTTCTTTTCGAATTCCTTTAATTGCTTTATTTCTAATCTTAGAAATCTATCTACAAAGTCCTCTGCCATTTCCAAGCTTACAAGATTTCGTCCCTTGCCCAGGTTACCTTGAGGAAATTCCTCTTTGAAAATATGTGCTATGGAGGCTTTGATTTGTTTTCTACAAGCCGTTAAATCTGTTTCCTTTAATACCCTACCTTTAAAGGGAAGGTAAAACTCTTCGAGACATCTATGTACTACCGTCCCCAAGGTATTAGCCTCTACAGTTTCTGTTAAATCATCATCAAAATATACACCGAGTACTTTCTGATAATAAAACTCTAATGGGCAATTAATAAAGTTAATAAGCGCAGATGGAGATACCCCCTTTTTAGCATAGCGGGTCAACGCTTCCTGCACTTTCTCATTTCTATTAAATTGTTTCTCTATTTTTCTATTTTCCTTTAGTAATGGACTAAAGCTTTCTCTGCTCACATTAAACCTATCTGGATATTTTTCCTTCCATTCATTTTCTAACTGTAGAATAAACCTACTAGGTGTTCCATTTCCTTTTGATTCAGGTTGGCTGTCATATATAAGGCAAACATCTTTTGCCCGTTGCATCAACCTAAAGAAGTGGTAAGCATATATGGCATCCTTTTCCTGATAGGTTGTCATATTGAAGCTTTTTTTCACCTCAAATGGAACTAGGCTCATCTCATTTTTTCCGGCTGGCATAATCCCTTCATTCAAACCGCAAATGATAATTTGCTTAAAATCCAATAGCCTCGTCTCAAGCATCCCCATTATTTGCATCCCCACCAATGGCTCTCCATAAAAATCCAGTTTTTCCCTTCGGATCATCTGATTCACAAATTGCTTTAATAAGGCTATATTTTGAATGAGATTTGGGTATTGCTCATTCATTATTTCTAATTGCTTAAATATTCTAGTTAACCCGTAGAGGTATTCCAGCTCTAACCAATATACTTCACTGTCTAAGGCTAATTTCTTTCTTATTGTTTCTAAGCTTCTATTGAAAATTGTAATAAAAGATCCCGTATCTATCTTTTCTGGAAAAAGATAACCTAAGTCTCCTAAATCTGTATCTTTCAATACTTTCAACCAGAAAGAAGAACCGGTCATTATTTGTTTATTTTCTTTACTTATATCTAATAAAACTTCTGTCTTATCCTCCAATAGCACTTTAGTAAAGTGCTGCGAAAACCACTTTCTTAAATCGTAGAAATAATAAACTAATCCATCCTTTTTTTGCTGTCTTTTAAATCTTTCAGCCTTAATATATATTTGAAAGAAGTCTTCTACAAATCCCGATATCGGTAATAAATTCATGGGATACCCCATGGTTATATTAGCCGTTTTCAATTGATCTGGGAGCCTATATAAAAAGGGTAACAACATAGATTCATCACACAAAACAACAGCTGTATCTTCCACTTTTTTACCTTCAGACAGCCACTTTTCTAATTGTAAGGAAGCTGCCTCTACCTGATTGATAGTTTTTGAAGTAGATACTATTTGTAAATTATATTTGTTTTGATTGAAGAAGTGTCCCTTCCATCTAAAAGGCTCCTTTGAAAAATAGCTCCAATTCTTCTTGTATTTACGAATAAATAGACCTGCCTCCTGTCTTTTATCTTCCAATAAAAGCTGATCAATATCCCATAAGATATCGGCCTTTCCTTTCTCACATAGGGTTTTAACAATTTTTTCCTCTGCAGGGCTTAAGGCATTAAACCCTATGAAATAAATGTGCTTATTGCTGTCCAAATTAACATCCAACTGCTCCATATTTTCAGCAACATCTCTAAAGACCATCCCTGAAAATCCTAAACCTTTATCTGCTAGATCTATCTTGAACTGCTTATACAAGCGATTCATAATATTCCAAAAAGTTCTATGCTTTACTAAAACATTTTCCTCTTCCTCTCCTAGTTGATCTGACCAGGTATCTAAGTCACTTAAGTTTTGTAAATATTCAAAAAGCTTATCTGAAGGCGATAAACACCTATCCGCATCGTTAAAATCTTGTAATAATAATCCACCCCATCTAAGGAAAGCATCTAGGCTCTCTGCATTTTCACCTTTTACCTTTTTATAGGAATGGTACAGTTCTAAATTTAATCGGATACCATCCGGTACTATATATTTTGACTGCCCTTCAATCCACTCATCTATACCGAACATTTTCGGCAAAAAACTATCGGCCTCAACTAGCTTACTTATCGCCCTTTTAAAGAATAATATGGTACGCTTTCCAGGAAGTATAAGTTGAATATTCTGCAGGTTGCCACTCTCCTTCTTATATATATGTTCAGCAGCTTTCTCTAAAAATGTTTGCTGTATCATTATATCCATTTTTTAATTTCCAAATTCGACGTATACACCAAAACCTTCTCAATAGAATTATAGCCCATATTGGTTAAAAGTAAGGCATATTCATCGACTTGTCTTTTATGATCTGAGAAGGCTGCACCTGTTTTATAATCAATCAATGCCCAATTGCCATTCTTACATTGTACAAATCTATCAGGCCGTACAATACTCCCATTTCTAATACAGATATCCTGTTCATTAAACACCTCCAACGGTTCTTCGAAATATATTTTCAAATCACTATGATCAATAATTTTTTGAACTTCCTCTTTCAAATTATCGGCTTGAGCTTTTGATAACCATCGTTTATTAACTTGCTTTCTAACGGCTTTACCAACGTCTTCTATACCTACAATATCGGCCATCGCATCATGTAACAAGTTTCCCCACTCACTTTCCGTTGTATAATTTTCTAGATCCCAAATTTCTGGTGCTTGCCTTGAAATTTGAATTTTATCTCTCCAATGCAAGTCACTTTTTGCATACGTTTGAACAGCTTTCGTTTCAGGTTCTTTTTTACCTCTCTCTATCTTTTCTCCTATGGAATAGATTTCTTCCTCAAAATTCCAATTTTGATTTTCTAAAAAATGAATTATCAAATCATTCACAAATTGAAAATGTTCTGATTTCTTCTTATAAAAGGATAATAAGTATAATTCATTTACCGCCCTTGTAGTACTTACATATAATAAGTTGAGCATATCAAAGATTTCTTCATCAGTAAAAGCATTAAATTGAGCCTTTACCTTATCTGGAATACGTGTAAAATCCTTAGAGAATGTGGTCCTAATAAATGGTATATTTAATTCGGAAACTCCAGAAATATCAAACCAATATTCAGGTGCATTTCCAGCCCTTGACCAATCTAAAAATGGCAATATAACCACGGGATATTCCAATCCTTTTGATTTATGGATCGTTAGAATTTCTATAGCATTGGCTGAAGCATCCGTTTTAATTGCTAGATCATTTTTCTTTTTCTCCCACCAGGTAAGAAAGCCTTCAATATTATGCCTATGCCGTTTAGTATAGTCTAAACAGGCATCTAAGAAAAAGTTTACATAAATATCCTTCTCGAGGGAGAATACAAACAACAATTCTTCAATCCATTCATAAAAGCCTTTTTGATTTAGAGAGCTAGGGTTAAAATCTATTCCTTTGCCTTGTAAAAATGTTATCCAATCGACAGGCTCATCCTTTCTTAAATAGGTATCAATCCATGTTTCAAAATCACCCTTTTTACCAAAATGATTGGTATAAATGAACTCCAAAACAAAAATTTGATACTCTTTCTTTTTCGGAAATGTGATTGCTTGCAATACTTGAATAATAAAGTCAACTGAAGCATTATTCTTAAGCAGTAGACTTTCATTATTTATAAATGGAATATTCCACTCTTTAAGCCACTCCGTGAGTACTTTTAAATCCTTATTTACTCTGGCTATAAGCGCGATATCTTTATAGTTCCAATTTCGTTCTAAAGCATCTTCTAGAATGCGTTTTAACTCACCTTTATAACGATCTTCTCTTTCTTCTTTCTCTTCCGAAATTATAATTTCAACATATCCATTTGCTGCTTTTTGAACTTGCTGTTCTACGCGGTCATAGATATATTTAAAAGAGTCTGAGGTAAAAATACCGGAAAGGCTATTGAACAAGGCATTATTGAATTCAACAATCTGCTTTTGACTCCTCCAATTTGCCGGTAAATTAATTTCATTTACCTGATAAGATGTTGGATTATTTATTTTTTCTAACTCCTCAAATAAAATATTTACATCACCACCACGCCATCTATAAATAGATTGTTTTGCGTCTCCAACCAACATAACATTCCCCATTTCTGCAAGGGAATTTTCAAGAAGTGGATACACATTATCCCATTGAAGACGTGAAGTATCTTGAAATTCATCGATGAAAAAATAGCGGTACTTATCCCCCATTTTAACGTATACAAATGGAACGACCTCTTTACTAATAAAAGCGGCAATTTTTTTATTAAATTCTGCAATATGCAACATGGACTCTTGATCCATGTATTCTTCCATTTTCCGTGCAATTGACCCAATTAAGGCCATTCTGTTGACGCTTCTAGCCAATAAGGTTAAAATAGTATACTCTCCAAGTTCAGTATCTATTAACTGCATCGATTCATCTAACCATGTATTTAAAGCATCCTCTTTCCCTTCAATTGCAACGGCTGCAGAGCTATCCTTTTTTCCTTTTGCCGATATCCAATCTCTTTTCTCCTGAAGACCAGTAGGAACCTTTAGGGATATTTTTAGATCAATATTTTTTAATTTCTTGGCCCAAGAACAAATTCCTCTACTCCCACCTGTATAACAAGAAATATCCGCTCCAATCCCATTAAATAAAACTTGAAACTCTTGTTCTTTGTTATCAAATTTTGCTCTTGTATTCTTTAGTTTATCAGCTATTAACTCCTTTATATTATTAAAATCATGCAAGTCAAATGCTAAAAATGGTTTTATAAAAGGGTAATGTGTTTCATTCAATAAAAAATTTGCATCCTTTTTTAGTTCAACTTCAAAGGTCCATTTTTTATCATTGTCTAATCTATTCTTCGCATATTCAATGGTAAACTTTTTAAGTTCTGAATTGGGAACAATTTCTTCCATTAGAAGATCAACACTTTCACTAATTAACTCCTTACTATCTGTAAAGACTTCAAAACCTGAATTCAGTCCCAGCTCCAAGGCAAAAGATCGGACTATTCTAAGCATGAATTTATCAATAGTACTTACACTAAAGGAGCTGTAATCATGAAGAATCTCTATCAATACATCAGAGGAACGCTTTCGTAATGCACTTGCTGAAATAGACCATTCATTGCAGAATTTATTGAATAATACCTTTTCCTGGGGATCCTTAGATGCAAAATCTTTTAAGCGTTCTAATATTCTTTCTTGCATTTCACCAGCCGCCTTATTAGTAAAGGTAACAGCTAAAATTTCACGATAACTTCGTAAATCTTTTTCAGGATTTAAACAAATTTTTAAATACTCCTGAACCAATGTGTAGGTTTTACCTGCTCCAGCAGAAGCATTGTAAATATTCATTATGGGAAGTTGTTCCATCTCCAATTTTTAGCACAAATAATATAAGGTACTGACTCAAAAATAGTAAATCAATTGGATAAAATTGCTTTAAACTATAAACTATGATTTATCAATTTTCCCAAGTAAAATATAGTTGTTAATAACCTTTATCAGCACACTTTAAATTGCTGATTAAAAACAAATTAATATGCACAATATGCGAACTACATCAGCTTATTATTCATAAATAAAATGGAATTATTTGAGACATCAATTATTAGCTTGAGGTTATTAACAATTGAGTCATTTTTATTAACAATTTAATTTTCAATTTAGTTAATCTATTTGTTTTCAAGATTTTCCTATCCACATGTTTCTTCACATATTTTGACAAATTACCCCAATAAGTATTTACAATACGGTTTGATTTATAGCAATTTATAGCCTAATCGGTATAAATAATGCTTTTATCAAATAAATATTTCATTTTTTATTGAGAGAGTATGAATAGGGTTATCCACAGAAAAAGTGAGTTTCTAACATGTTTTTTTATCAAAATTTGACTGTTAATTGAGATATTAACAGATTGTTAATAAAGTTTGTATAATATCTGTTGTTTAAATGATTAACCTGTTGATAACCTTTAAATATTGTTAATAACCTTTAATAAATAACTAATAAAAATATAACTTATAAAACTTATACACCTTATCAACAGACTATATATATAAGCATCTTTTCTTTTAAATAGTTAATTAGATATATATGTTAATGTATATATGTTTAGAAGGATTCGAATTGTTTTCTTAAAAATTCTTAAATCTCGTGAACTTGGTTGTTTATAAGTATTATCTATCCTAAATTTGTTTGATATAGTATTTATTTATGATTACACTCACTCAATTGCAGTACATTGTTGCTGTAGATACGTATCGTCATTTTGCTAAAGCTGCTGAAAAGTGTTTTGTTAGTCAACCAACTTTAAGTATGCAAATAAAGAAATTGGAGGAAGATCTTGGAGTTGTTCTTTTTGATAGAAGTAGGCAACCAGTAATTCCAACTGATATTGGTCAAAAAATTATTGATCAAGCTAGAAATGTCATCAAGGAAAACAACCGCATTTCTGAAATAATTGTGGAACATGAGAATGAAGTCTCAGGTTCATTGACTATTGGAATTATTCCAACATTAGCGAGTACTTTGATTCCTAGGTTTTTTGGAAAGTTCACTCGGAAATATCCACAAGTTCAATTGGAAATTCGGGAATTAAAAACGGAAGATATATTGTCTGAGTTGCATCGAGATATTTTGGATGTTGGCATTTTAGTGAGCCCTTTATTCGAAGAAAAGCTAACAGTGGTTCCTTTGTTTTATGAGGAGATAAAGATCTATTTGAATAAGGAGCACCCATTACAGTTTAAAAGTAGCTTAAATGCCTCGGAATTGTCTTCTTCGGACCTTTGGCTCTTGAGTAGTGGTAATTGTTTTCAGTCTCAAGTAATAAATTTGTGTTCTACTAAAAAGCAAAATGGTAGTCTACAAAATTTCACCTATCAGAGTGGATCCTTTGAAACTTTGATAAAAATGGTGGATAAAGAAGGTGGATATACCTTATTGCCAGAGATGACGGTATCCGATTTATCGGATATTAGGTCAAAAAATGTTAAATCTTTTAATGAATTTATGCCACTTCGAGAAGTAAGTTTAGCTTTGGCACGTAATTTTACTAAATCGAAGCTGGTTAAATTATTGGAGGATACTATTAAGGATTCTGTTTCTCCAGTGATGTTGTATGGTGATAGAGGACAGGTTGTAGAATGGAAATAAGCAAAACTATGCGATTACTTTTTTTATTAACTTTTTGTATTAGCACCTTGAATATTTTTGCTCAAGAATTGAGTGGAAAATTTGATGGTGGTTTTTATGCAGGTGAATATATTTATCTTTTTGAAAGAGAAGCTAAACGTGAAATTATCATGGATAGCGCAAAAATTTCCGTTGATGGATCTTTTTCGTTTGGTGATAAAAGATATGGAATGGGACTTTATAATCTTCAATGGAAGACTAAACATAATAAGATTGAGATCATTATCAATCCTACTGAGTCTTTAATTCGATTCCAAATCCCAAATAATAACCTTAAGAAATATGAGGTATTAAGTAGCAATGAAAATCGGGTTTATAAGGCGTATAAAGATCAAAAGCGTATTAGAGATAAGAAACTTCGAAAATTATCGAATGCTAAGAAAACGGCTGGAATGGATGCTACTAAAACGGCAGAAATCAATAATAGAATTAATGAAATTAAGAAAGGTTTTTTTGAATCTGTAAGTGGTTTTATAAACGAAAACCCTGATAGTTTTTTTACCAAATTAATCCTTGCATCAGATGCAGATAATAAAAAGGCTAAACACCTCTATTTTTCTGATCTGGATTTTTCTGACGAAAGTTTTATAAGAACAAATGTCCTTGCTAAACGTTATCAGGAGTATATAAAACTATTTAGTGGAGGGAACTTGGATGGATATTTGAATTGTATTGATGATATTTTAGAAAAGGCAAAAGTAAACCAGAAGGTGTATGAATTTAGTGCTTATAATCTACTTGAAGGATTCCATAATACAGGTGGTCTAACGGAAGTTAGTAACTATATTATGGATGAATATATTTTTGGTGATGACTGTGGTGGATGGGAAGTGAGTGAATTATTACACGCTCGTGGAAACAGGATTCGGTCTATTCAGTTGGATAATATTCCACCGGATTTATCTCTAAAAAATACTGGAGGTAAGTATAGTAAGTTGTCTGAGGTTACTTCAAAAAATAAATATACATTATTGCTTTTTTGGGCTTCATGGTGTCATAAATGTGAAAATCAAATGAATGAAATCACAAAGATTTACGATTTATACAACAAAGACGGTTTTGAAATATATGCAGTATCCTTGGACGAGCATAAAGCTAGCTGGAATAAGGCGATTACGGAAAAGGGGATGAATTGGATTAATGTTTGTGATTTTGGTTCATGGCAATCAGAAAATGTAAGAAATTATAGCGTTAGTAAAACGCCTAGCTTCTTTTTATTGGATTCAGATAGAAAAATAATTGCCTTACCTCGGAATTCAAATGAATTAACTAAGGTATTGAATGGCTTGAAAAATTTAGGAGCTTTATAGCGGTATAAGGAACCTTAAGGTAAAAGACCTATTCACCTATGTGAGTAGGTCTTTTTTGTTTAAGATAACTTGTGTGATTTGTATGTTATTATATTTAATGTAATTGAATATAATTAAATTTATAGTAATTTTTTGTTTTGTGTATTGATTTACAGTTAGTTATATTGGTGTGTTATTATGTTTGTTGTCAAGTTTAGTTATTGTTTTAATGTATTAATTTTCTGATTTATCTAATTATTGATTCATATTGTTTTGAAAATTATCAAAAGAAGATATCTTTGCTCATTAATTGTATGATGTTGTTCATTATACAATTCGGATTTAAAGTGAATTATTTGATACAAAGGTTCTTTCAATTAAGGCCTAATTAAAAAATCAATATATGAACATTATCAAAAATACGAAAGCGCTTATTGTTGCTTTTATGTTGTTTTTAGTTTCAGGTTCTGCCTTTGCACATGGGGAACAATTAAGATGGAATATTACTCCAGATGGGAATATTCGTGTTTGGATAGAGACTTATCACAATACAAATGGAGCGAACCCTGCTGACTTTCCATTGAATGTAACAGTTACTGCTAGTGGTTCTACAACAACAGCAATTTATTTAGGTACAGGTTTTCTTACAGACGTACCGGTAGCTAGTTTACCGGATGGAGGTAGTTCTTCTATTTTATTGAGTAGTTGTTCAGCTGCAGATAATTATGATGACTGGGTTTATTGGGATTTTGCTCCTCCAGCATGTAATACTCCAGTAACATTGATAATTAATGGAAGTAGTAATGTTACAGTTACTGAAGATTGTTCTAACTTATATCCACAAACAATTACGTCTAGTTTTACTGATGTAAGTGGGCCTATAATTACTGCATCTGATGTAAATGTGGGCGCTGAGATGAGTTGTGATTCTACAATTGTTTCTTCTTATGGTGTTACTGCTGTAGATGCTTGTGGATATGTAAGTGGTCAAACTGTTTCATATTCTATTCCTGAAGGATCTACTTTTTCTATTGGATCTACTAAGGTAGTTGTTACGGCAACAGATAGTTTAGGTAATGTTTCTATGGATTCATTAAATGTAATTGTTACTCCAGATGATTATACTGGAACTTTAACTGAATCTGTTTGTCCTGGGGATAGTTTTATATTCTTAGACAATACTGTAGTTACGAATATTCAATCTTTGGTAAGTCATACGTCAATACTAACTAGAGTAAACGGTTGTGATAGTTCTATTACTGAAAATGTAAGTATTATAAACCCAGTTTATTCTACAAATTACCATACTATCTGTTATGGGAATGCATTAGCAGTAGGGGATTCTTCATATACTACAAGCGGAATGTATATTACTGGTTTAACTTCTGTACTTACTGGATGTGATAGTATTGTTACAAGTTATTTAAGTGTTGGAGAAAATTTAGCAGTTTCATTGGACTTACAAATGGATACGCTAATTGGAAATCCTATAGCTGGTGGTTCATATAGATGGTTGAAATGTGATAGTGGGTATAGTGCTATTTCAGGAGAGACTTTATCAATGATGAAAGTTACAGTTTCTGGAAATTATGCAATGGAGACAATCAAAAATGGTTGTGTAGATACTACTGATTGTGTTCAAATTACCTTAACTGAAGATTTCCCTGGAATGCAGATAGATGGTGATGTTTATTCTGGATTGGCAGATGATTCTAATGGGGAATATGTTGTTGTATTTGAACAAGTTCAATCTTCAATTGATTATTATTTGGTTAATAATGGTGGAGTAATTATTGAAGAAGTTTCTTTACAGAATGTTGATGGATTTACTTTGGATATGAATAGCTATGAAGGTGGTATATATTATCTTCATGTTATGGCTGATGGTCCTGATCATATTGCTAAAATTATTAAGCCTGTGACTATTCACTAGGGGATATAAATTATACTTAATAAAAAAGGGCTCTGCATTTGTAGAGCCCTTTTTTTATGTAAGATTCTTTTAGTTTACCTTAATTGATAATTTACCTGCTAGGCAACCTGATGGAAATGTATATTCTGAATTGGTGGTTGATTCTAATGAAAAATAGGTTGTTGTAATTGACTATTATTTAGTTAATAATGGAGGAGTAATTATTGAAGAAGTTTTTTAACAGAATATTGATGGATTGACTTTGGATATGAATAGCTATGAAGATGGTGTATTTTATCTTCATGTTATGGTAAATGGTCCTGATTGTATTGCGAAAATTATTAACTCTGTGATTATTAACTAGGGGTTATAAATTGTATTTAATAGGAAAGGGTTCTGCATTTGTAGAGCCCTTTTTTTTGTAAAATATTTTTAGTGTTTAAATATTGTATAAATATTATTAAAATAGGAATATTTTTATTTTTGGTATTTAAAATGCTGATTTTTAGATAATAACATTTGTCAAACTACTATGTTAGTCTTTTAAATTTTATAATCGATTTTTGTTTTAATTTTAGTAATAGTTATTGCTATAATTAATTGATTTAAAGTTATTTATTCTCATTCAAAAAAAATATATTTGCTGCTATTGTATCAGTATTTTCGGGGTATTATGGTAAGGTATTATAGTACTTCGAAGTTTTTGTAAAAAATTTACTATGAAATTTATTAAAAAGTCGCGTGTATTAATGACCGCGATCATGTTGCTCCTTTCCGGTTCAGTATTTGGACATGGTGTACAAATTAGATGGAATATTACTCCTCAGGGTAATATTAGAGTATGGTTGGAGCATTGGCATTCTACTGCAGAAACAACTAATGTTAGTAATTTTCCATTGGATGTAACTGTTACCGTTAATGGTGGAACCCCAACTAATCAAATTTATTCTGCAACAGGAGTTGTAAATGGGACTGCTATAGCAAGTTTACCTGATGGTGGTAGTACTTCTACTTTATTATATGGATGTACCAATGGTGAAATTACTTCTTCTGGTAAAACAGGAGCCAATACCTATAACAATTGGGTTTATTGGGATTTTCCTCCACCAGCATGTAATGTTCCAGTAACCGTTACTATCAATAATGGTACGCAAGTGACAACTAATGAAGGTTGTGGGAATTTATATCCACAAACAATTGTTTCAAGTTTTAATGATATAACTGGTCCTGCAATTACTGCAAATGATGTAAATGTTGGTGCTGAGATGAGTTGTGATTCTACAATTGTTTCTTCTTATGGTGTAACTGCAACAGATGCATGTGGATATGCAAGTGGGCAAACAATTTCATACTCAATTCCTGAAGGTTCTACTTTTAATATTGGTTCTACAAAGGTTATTGTTACTGCAACTGATAGTGTAGGAAATGTTTCAACAGATTCATTAAATGTCATTGTAACACCTGATAGTTATACTGGAACTGCAACGGATGCAGTATGTAGTGGTGATTCTTTCACATTCCCAGATAATCATATAATTTCAAACATTACTTCTCAGGTTAGCCATACTTGGACAATTGCAAGAGTTAATGGTTGTGATAGTACAGTAACTACAACAGTAAATGTAAATCCTACCTATAATCAAACTCAGACTGGAAATGTTTGTTATGACGGAAGTTATACATTCCCTGGTGGGGTTACGGTTAACAATATTATTGCGGATACTGTTTATACTAGTAATCTAACTACAGTTCATACTAGTTGTGATAGTGTTATTGTAAGTACAATAACTGTTGATCCTGTATACAACCAATCAAATAACTACAATGTATGTTATGGTGGTAGTTATACTTTCCCTGATGGTGTAACCATCACTGGTATTATTTCAGATACTGTTCATACGAGTAATTTAACAACGGTTAATACTATTTGTGATAGCACAATAGTAGATAGTATTTATGTACGTCCTACTTATGGACAAACAAATAGCTATAATGTTTGTTATGGGGATACCTTTACTTTCCCTGATGGATATGTTGCAAGTTATATTACAAGTCAATTTATTCATATTAGTAATTTAACGACTGTAGTTTATGGTTGTGATAGTATTATTGTAGATACTTTATTTGTAAACCCTGTTTACAATCAAACGCAATTTGATACAGTTTGTTATAACGCTGATTATACACTTCCTGATGGAACATATATGGATAGTATTCCTGCGTCATTCACGTATACTAGTTCGTTATCTACAGTAGGTTATTCTTGTGATAGTACTATTGTAAGTAATATTTATGTTAGAATGCCAAAATACAGTATTCAGTATTTGACATTGTGTTTCGGAGGTTCTTATTCAATAGGTACTTCTACTTATGCTGCTGATGGGGTATATGTAGATACTATTTCAACTACAGTTGGTTGTGATAGTATTGTTACTACGCAGATTGTGGTAACAGAAGATCTAGGTCAGTCGGTAACAGCACAACTAGATACTTTAGTTGGAGTTTCTATATCTGGTGCTACGTATCAATGGTTAGAGTGTAGTAATAACTATGCTGAGATGACTGGAGAGACAACAACGGAATTTAAAGTTTTAGCATCTGGTAGTTATGCTTTAGAAACAACAAAAGGTGCTTGTGTAGATACTAGTGATTGTTATCAAGTTGCTTTGATAGAAAATTTCCCTGAAGTTGAAACCAAAGGTGATAAATACAGTGGTTCTGCTGAACAAAACGGTAGTAAATATGTTGTTATTTTTGAACAAGATCAATCCGTATTGCATTATCAACTTATCAATAATGGAGGAGTAGTTGTTTTAGATATTACACTTCAAAATGAAGATGAATTTATTCTTGACTTAAGTAGTTACCAAAGAGGGACGTATTACTTAAAGGTTGAAGCAGATGGTCCAGATCATATTGCTAAGATTGTACGTTAATAATATTAAGATTTTAAAAGGAGCCTTTTTTTGGGCTCCTTTTTTTATTTTTATTTTTTGATTTTAATTTTTGATATATTTTGATTTATATAATAGTTATAGTTTAAATAATACTTAGAATGAATAGAGGGTTTAATTAGTCTGTATTAATAAGGCAGGCTTAAGTGTAAAATTATTAGCTATGAAATCAATTAAGAAATTTAGATTGCTTCTAACAACTTGTTTGTTGTTGTTATCGGGCTCATCAGTATTTGCGCATGGTGTACAACTGCGTTGGCAAATTGTAAGTGGAAATTTAAGGATATGGATAGAACACTGGCATGGTCCCACTACTAGTGTTTCTAGTTTCCCATTGAGTGTAACTTTAAGTGTGAATGGAGGAACACCTACAACATCTACTTATTACGCTACAGGCTATGCTAATGGTACAACCTTAGCAAATTTACCTAATAGTGGAAGTACCTCTACTTTACTGTCTGAATGTACTCCAAGGGCGAATACAGAGAATGATTGGGTTTATTGGGATTTTCCTGCACCTTCATGTGGATCTCCAGTAGATCTTACGATTGTTGCTGGTTTAGCAGCAACGACTAATGAAGGCTGTACTAATTTATATCCACAAACTATTAATTCAACCGCAGGGCCTTCAATCTCTGCTAATGATATTACCCTAACTTCATCTAATTGTGATTCTGTAGCGGTAAATTCATTTGGTGTAACTTCATTTGATGTATTTGGTGGTACACCAACAGTATCTTATGACATTCCTGAAGGGTCCAATTTTGGAGTAGGAACAACCACTGTTACAGCAACTGCAACAGATTGTAATAATTATACTGCAACAACAACTTTTGATATTATTGTTAATGGTAATGATTTTACTGGAACAGCTTCGGCTACCATATGTAGTGGGGATACTTTTACGTTTCCAGATAACCATATAATTTCGAATATTACTTCTCAAGTAAGTCATACGTGGACTATCCCAAGAGTACAAGGTTGTGATAGTATAGTTACTACCACGGTAAGTGTAAACCCTACGTATAATCAAGCGCAGACTGGGAATATATGTTATGATGGAAGTTATACATTCCCTGATGGTGTAACAGTAAACAATATAAAAACGGATACTGTCTATACTAGTAATTTCACAACCGCTCACACGAGTTGTGATAGTGTTATTGTGAGTACAATTATTGTAGATCCAGTTTACAATCAATCCAATACTTACGATGTATGTTATAATGGTAGTTATACCTTTCCTGATGGCGTAACATTCAGTGAAATTATTGCAAACATGGTTCATACTAGTAGCTTAACAACGGTACATACAAGTTGCGATAGTATAATAGTAGATAGTATTTATGTACGTCCTGTTTATGCGCAATCCAATAACTATAATGTTTGTTATGGAGATACTTTTACATTCCCTGATGGATCAAAAGCAAATTATGTTACTGGTCAAGTGATTCATGTTAGTAATCTAACTACTGCAGGTTATGCATGTGATAGTATTATAACGGACACTATTCATGTACAACCAGTATATAATCAGGTTCAGACTGCAGATGTATGTTATGGTGCAAGCTATACTTTCCCTGATGGAAGTATGCAATCCAATATTACTGCTCAGGTTGTTTATACTAGTAATCTAACGACTCTAGGTTTTGGTTGTGATAGTGTAATTGTAAGTACTATTTCGGTTGATCCAATTTACAATCAAACACAAACTGCAGATGTATGTTACGGATCCGGTTATACCTTCCCTGATGGAGTAACGATCAATAATATCATTGCAGATACTGTTTATACCAGTAACTTAACAACTGTTCATACCGGTTGTGATAGTGTTATAGTAAGTACTATTTCAGTTGATCCAATCTATAGTCAGTCAAATAATTACGATGTATGTTATAACGGGAGTTATACTTTTCCTGATGGCGTTACAGTAAGTAATATTGTTTCAAATACGGTTCACACGAGTAACTTAACAACGATTCACACAAATTGTGATAGTGTGATAGTAGATAGTATTTATGTTCAACCTATTTACCTACAAGGAAATGCTTATGATGTTTGTTATGGAGATACATTCACCTTCCCTGATGGCTTTGTATCCAATAGTATTACAAGTCAACTGATTCATACTAGTAACTTATCTACGGTAGGGTATTCATGTGATAGTATAATTGTAGATACCATTTATGTCCACCCTGTATACAATCAAACACAATTTGATACGGTTTGTTATAACGGTGACTATACACTTCCTGATGGAACATATATGGATAGTATTCCTGCGTCATTCACGTATACTAGTTCGTTATCTACGGTAGGATATTCTTGTGATAGTACTATTGTAAGTACTATTTATGTAAGAATGCCAAAATATGGTGTTCAATATTTGACACTGTGTTTTGGAGGTTCTTATTCAATAGGTACTTCTACGTATGCTGCTGATGGCGTATATATAGATACCATTCCTACGACAGTTGGTTGTGATAGTATTGTTACAACACACATTGTGGTAACAGAAGACTTAGGTCAACCTATTTATCCACAACTGGATACTTTGATAGGTGTTTCAATTCCTGGCGCAAGCTATAGATGGTTAGAGTGTAGTAATAACTATGCCGAAGCACCTGGAGAAACTGGAAATATGATGAAGGTAGTATCTTCTGGAAGCTATGCGTTAGAAACAACTAAAGGAGCCTGTGTAGATACTAGTAACTGTTCTCAGATTACTTTAGTGGAGAATTTCCCTGAAGTAGAAGCGGAAGGAGATCATTATTCTGGTGCTGCAGAACAAAATGGCAGTAAGTATGTAGTTGTTTTTGAGCAAGCTCAATCTACCCTACACTACCAATTAATCAACAGTGGTGGAGTAATCATCCTAGATGTAACACTTCAAAATGAAGATGGTTTTATTCTTAACCTTAGCAGTTACCCTAATGGAACTTATTTCTTAAAGGTTGAAGCAGATGGTCCCGATCATATTGCTAAGATTGTACGTTAATAATATTTAAATATTAAAAGGAGCCTTTTTTGGGCTCCTTTTTTTTTAATAAATTTTGAAATTATTTTTTGATTTATTTTATATTAGATTTATAATTGAATTAATACTTAGAATGCATTGATAATTTAATGTGTAAGAATTACCAGGAATAAAAAAGTGTAAAATTATTATCTATGAAATCAATTAAGAAATTTCGCTTACTTCTTACGGTTTGTTTGTTATTATTATCGGGGTCTGTCTTTGCACATGGAATACAAGTTAGATGGCATATAGCGCCTAACGGAAATATTAGGGTATGGATAGAACACTGGCATGGTGACGTGACCAATGTAAGTAGTTATCCACTAGATGTTACGATAACAGCAAACGGAAGTACAAGTTCAACCACCTATTATGCTACGGGGTATGCGAACAATACTACTTTAGCAAACTTGCCAAATGGTGGTGGTAGTTCTACTTTATTATCAGAATGTACTGGAATCTCGCGACCAGCTAATTCGCAGAATGACTGGGTTTATTGGGATTTTGCCCCACCGGCATGTAATACACCGGTTATTTTAACTATTGACAATGGTTCTTCCTCAACTACAACGGAGGGTTGCTCTAATTTGTATCCACAAACTATTACATCAAGTTTTACAGACGTAACTGGACCTGTTGTTACAGTAAGTGATATTACTGTTCCTGCTACTAACAGTTGTTTATCAGCTGTGGTTTCTTCATTTGGAGTTACAGCAACGGATGCTTGTGGAGGAACGCCTTCACTTGCTTATTCAATAGCTGAAGGCTCAAGTTTTAATGTAGGCTCAACTTCAGTAACGGCTACAGGAACGGATGCAAGTAACAATACCACAGTTGAGACATTTAATGTAATAGTTCAGCCAGATAGCTATACGGGAACTGCAACAGATGTAGTGTGTAGTGGTGATGCTTTTACATTTCCAGATAACCATATAATTTCAAACATCACTAGTCAAGTAAGTCACACTTGGACTATTCTAAGAACAAATGGTTGCGATAGTACGGTAACTACCACGGTAAATGTAAACCCTACCTATAATCAAGCCCAAACTGGAAATATATGTTATGACGGAAGTTATACATTCCCTGATGGTGTAACGGTAAACAATATTATAGCAGACACTGTTTATACCAGTAGTCTTACAACGATCCATACGAGTTGTGATAGTGTTATTATGAGTACAATTACTGTGGATCCAGTTTACAATCAATCCAATACATACAATGTATGTTATGACGGGAGTTATACTTTCCCCGATGGCGTAACAGTAAGTAATATTATTGCAAATACGGTTCATACAAGTAGTTTAACAACAGTACATACAAGTTGTGATAGTATAATAGTAGATAGTATTTATGTTCGTCCTGTTTATGCGCAATCCAATAACTATAATGTTTGTTATGGAGATACTTTCACATTTCCTGATGGTTCAAAAGCAAACTATATTACAAATCAGGTGATCCATATTAGTAATCTAACTACTGCAGGTTATGCGTGTGATAGTATTATAACAGACACCATCCATGTGCAACCAGAATATAATCAAACACAAACAGCAGATGTATGTTATGGATCGAGCTATACTTTCCCTGATGGAAGTACGCAATCTAATATCACTACGCAGGTAATTTATACTAGTAATCTAACTACAAAAGGCTTCGGTTGTGATAGTATTATAGTAAGTACCGTTTCGGTTGATCCAATTTACAATCAAACACAAACTGCAGATGTATGTTACGGATCCGGTTATACCTTCCCTGATGGAATAACGATCAATAATATCATTGCAGATACTGTTTATACCAGTAATTTAACGACGGTTCATACAGGATGTGATAGTGTTATAGTAAGTACAATTTCAGTAGATCCAGTTTACAATCAATCCAACACGTACGATGTATGTTATAATGATAGTTATACCTTTCCTGATGGCGTAACATTCAGTGAAATTATTGCAAACATGGTTCATACAAGTAACTTGACGACCATTCACACGGGGTGCGATAGTATAATAGTAGATAGTATTACAGTGCGTCCTGTCTATGCACAATCGAATAGTTATAATGTTTGTTACGGAGATACATTTACTTTCCCTGATGGTTTGGTTGCGAGTATTACTGAACAGCTGATTCATGTAAGTAACCTAACGACTGTAGGGTTTTCTTGCGATAGTATTATAACGGATACAATCCTTGTTCAACCAGTATATAATCAGGTTCAAACAGCCAACGTATGTTATGGGGACAGTTATATCTTCCCTGATGGAAGTTCACAATCAAATATAACTGCTCAGGTAGTTTACACGAGTAATCTAACTACAAAAGTTTTCGGTTGTGATAGTGTTATTGTAAGTACGATTTCGGTAGATCCAATCTACAATCAGACTCAAACAGCTGATGTTTGTTATGGATCAAGTTATACCTTCCCTGATGGAGTAACGGTTAACAATATAATTGCAGATACTGTTTATACCAGTAATTTAACTACAATCCATACTGGTTGTGATAGTGTTATTGTAAGTACAATTTCAGTAGATCCAGTTTACAACCAATCCAACACCTATGATGTGTGTTACAATGGAAGCTATACTTTCCCTGATGGCGTAACGATCAATACGATTATCTCAGACATTGTTCATACAAGTAATCTAACAACAATTCACACAGGTTGTGATAGTGTAATTGTTGATAGTATCTATGTACAGACTGTCCATTTACAAGGGAATGCATATGATGTTTGTAGTGGTGATACTTTTATATTCCCTGACGGCTTTGTAGCTAGCAATATTACAAGTCAGATAATCCATACGAGCAATTTATCTACGGTGGGTTATTCATGTGATAGCATAATTGTAGACACCATTCATGTATACCCTGTATACAATCAAACTCAATTTGATACAGTATGTTATAATGGAAGCTTTACACTTCCTGATGGGACATATATGGATAGTATTCCAGCTTCTTTCACGTATACTAGTTCGTTGTCTACAGTAGGTCATTCATGTGACAGTACAATTGTTAGTGCTGTTTATGTTAGAATGCCAAAATATGATGTTCAATATTTAACATTGTGTTTCGGAGGTTCTTATTCCATAGGAACTTCCTCGTATGCAGCTAATGGCGTATATATAGATACCATTCCTACTACAGTTGGTTGTGATAGTATCGTTACTACACATATTGTGGTAACAGAAGATCTAGGACAACCAATTTATCCACAACTGGATACTTTGGTAGGGGTTACAATCCCTGGAGCAACTTATCGCTGGCTGGAGTGTAGTAGTTACTCGGCAGTTCCTGGAGAAACTGGAAATATGCTGAAGGTATTATCTACAGGTTTATATGCTTTAGAAACTACTAAAGGAGCCTGTGTAGATACGAGCCATTGTTCTCAGATTACTTTAGTGGAGAATTTCCCTGAAGTTGAGGCAGAGGGAGATCATTATTCTGGTGCTGCTGAAAAGAATGGTAGCAAGTATGTAGTTGTCTTTGAACAGGCTCAAGCAAACTTACATTACCAACTAATCAACAGTGGTGGAGTAATCATCTTAGATGTAACGCTTCAAAATGAAGATGGGTTTATATTGAATTTGAGCAGCTATCCTAGTGGAACATATTTCCTAAAGGTAGAAGCAGATGGACCTGACCATATAGCAAAGATTGTGCGTTAAGAATGCATTCTTAAATTTTAAAAAGCCTGTTAATTATTTAACAGGTTTTTTTTATTTAATAGAGGTCTGTCCGTTAAAGTTTGGCGCTTAGGCAATACAGTAGTATATTTGCGGAATTTCCCACAAACCTGGGGAATAGTGATTAGCTACTAATATAGAGTCTATTGAGTTTTATTAGACTACTACTTAAAGTAAATAAATCAGAGATGATGGATAAAGAAAATTTAAAAGAACTTTTTAAAGTTTTTAGTCAGCGATATAAATCTCACCCTTGGCACGGGGTTGAGCCAGGTGTTAATGCGCCAGAAGAAGTGAATGCATTTATTGAGGTGGTACCTTCAGATTCTATCAAGTACGAAATAGATAAAGAAACGGGGTATATGTTGATTGACAGACCTCAAAAATTTTCAAATCATTTCCCAGCATTGTACGGTTTTATACCAAAGACTTACTGTGATAAGAAGGTTGCGGAATTGAGTAGAGAGCGTACAGGAAATATGGATATTGATGGGGACAATGATCCTGTAGATATTTGTGTATTGACGGAGCGTAACATCAATCATGGAAATGTGATTGTACCTTGTATTCCAATCGGAGGATTCCGTATGTTGGATGGGGGAGAAGCTGATGATAAAATCATCGCAGTATTGAAAGGAGATAGCATCTATGGTGATCTAAAAGATATTTCTGAATTGCCAGCAAAGGTATTGGATCGTTTAAGACACTACTTCAAGACTTATAAGGAGATTCCAGGAGAATCAACTGAAAAGCCAACGATTGAAATTACCCATACTTATGGTAAAGCAGAAGCATTGGATGTGATTAAAAGAAGTATGGAAGATTATAAAGTTAGCTACGGAGACGTAGATGATAAACTAGCAGAGATCTTCATGGAAACGGTTAAATAAAATCAAAAAAATCCCCAACATACTGTTGGGGATTTTTTAGTTTAAATAGTTTGAAGAAAGGCTTTAGCAAGTTGTTTTACCGTTTCGTTTTCTTCATCCTTAATCAGGCTTTCTACATGCTGTTTATAGGATGATTTTTCATTTTGAGTCCTGTTGTTAAGGTATAATAAAGCATTTGCTCTAAATCTCCAATACGGATCGTTTAAAGCTGTAGCAATGAGTTTTTCGATGTTTGGATAAGAAGTGTTGGTAAGTTTGTCAAAGGCGTCGTATTTGGCTTGAAAACCACTTGACAGTACAAATTGCTGATAAAGCATCTCTTGGTTTTTGTTATCGGAAATAGTGGCCAATAATATTCTGTCAGGATCAAGATCTACAAAGTCTGGTTTTTTATCCATATTGAACTTGAATACCGATGTTTTACCATTTAATGTAATGTACTCTCTTCTTATAGTATTACCAGTATAGATCTGAACTGAAGTCGGTAATTGATAAAGGGGAGTATTATTTAAATTTTGTTTTTGCTTGATTTCTACTTTTAAAATATTTCCATTGTAGCTATAGTCAACCTCCAGTTCTGGATGTCCTGAGGAAAGGAACCATTGGTTAAAGAACCAGTTTAGATCTCTTCCTGAAACTTTTTCCATTGCGATTCTTAAATCGTGTATCTCAACTGTTTGAAAAGCATTGTCTTCAAGGTAAGATTGCAGGCCTTGGAAAAAGGCCTTATCGCCTATGTGATTTCTTAACATATGTAATACTCTTCCTCCCTTGGCATAAGAATGGCTATCAAACATCCCTAGTATTGAGTTGTAGTCGAATCTGATTAAGTCCTCTTGTTTTACTTTCGATTCTCTTAAGTAATTATTTAAATCAAGAGATAAGTGAAAATCAGCCTCCATTCTCCCGTATTTATGTTCCTTCCAGAGATATTCTCCATAGGTTGCAAAAGATTCATTTAATGGAAGGTTTGCCCATGATTCACAAGTTACAAGGTCTCCAAACCAATGATGGAATAACTCATGGGATACTACATCTTCATTAAATTTTCCACCCAAAGAATTATTCTTGGCATACATGAAGTCTCCAAATATTACCGCAGAGGTATTTTCCATGGCTCCTGAAACATATTCTCTGACTATAATTTGAGCATATTTCTCCCAGGGATAATCAACACCCAATTTATTGGAGAAAAATTCTAGCATCTCCGGAGTGTTCCCAAATATTTCTTCTGCTCTATTGAGGTGTTTTTTCTCTAGATAGTAGTCTACATCTATACCTCTCCAGCTATCTTTTACTTTACTAAACTCTCCTATGGTGATCATGGTAAGGTAGGGCGCTGCCTCCTTTGTTTGTTTCCAGTGATCTGTTTTCGTGCCATTTTCGTTTATAGTTGTACTGATGTGTTCTCCATTTGACAGTGTTGTGTATTTGGGATCAACGGTAAGGAAAAGGTCTTGGGTCATTTTTTGATTTGGACTGTCAATAGTTGGGAACCAAGAAGAATTGGATTCAGGTTCACCTTGTGACCATATTTGAGGCATGAAGCCATTTGGTTCGTTGGTAGGATTGATAAAGTATAAGCCTTTGGAATCTGTAATGGCTGCTCCTTTTTCCTTTATTGTATTGCCAGGTATTGCGGAATATTCGATGGTTAGGCTGAAGGTTTCGGTCCGCTTATAGTATTTGGGTAAGCTGATTTTTAATTGACGGTCGTTGTAGCTGTATTTCAGGGTTTTTTTGCTGTCTTTCCCAAGGTATACCTTCTCAATTTGCATATTTTTCGCGTCTAGAGTCAGCTCATTTGAGCTGTAAAAATATGGACTTAAGGTTAGTGTCGCCTTTCCTATTACTTCACTTTTACGCCAGTTAAAGCTTAAGTGTAATTCGGTATGTTTTAAATCGTGGTATAGTGTATTGCTCTCCTTGTAATGGTCATTTGCACCGGAGGCATTATCTTCCAAAACCCATTCATCCAATAGGACGCTTTTTGTTTTGCAAGAATATAGCAGCGTTGAGAATAGGAGTATACTAAGGAGAGATTTTAACATAAGTTCTGGATATAATAATCTTAATTAATTGACTTACAACAACTTCTATTTGGTCGGTTTTAAGTGATATAAAGCTAATTAATTATTGCAATTCTTCAAATAATAAGACATATTCTAAGGTCATTTATTTTAAGCGGTAAGATGAAAAAAATACCGTATTTTTGTTTTTTTAGAAAATTAGCGAATCAATCAAATGTTTTCGAATGTATACAGCTAAGTTAGGTGAACATCAATATGAAATTGAGTGGAAAAATGCCATTTCTGGTGTTTTGAATAATCAAAATTTCGAAATTGATTCTATTAGTGTTGGGGAGCAAAGTTTCCATATCATCCGTAATAATAAATCCTATAGGGTAGACATCGTTGATGTTAATTGGGATGATAAACTGGTCAACCTAAAGGTTAATGGGAATTCTTATCCTGTGAAAATTTCTGATCCTTTTGATGCTCTTTTAAAAGAAATGGGACTGGAGAACATGGGTGTTAAGAAGGTGAATAGCCTAAAAGCGCCAATGCCAGGACTTGTTCTTGAAATAAAAGTGGTAGAAGGTCAAGAGATCAAAAAAGGGGATGCCTTGATTGTATTGGAAGCCATGAAGATGGAGAATGTTTTAAAGTCTCCTACAGATGGTACCATTAAAAAGGTGGTTGTAGAGAACGGGAATACGGTAGATAAAAACCAGTTATTGATTGAATTTGCTTAAAGATAAAAACATGAAGACTAAAATTCAGGTACTTGAATCCAAGATAGGAGAAGCATTAAAAGGTGGTGGTGAAAAAAGGATTGCAAGCCAGCATAAAAAGGGAAAGTTAACAGCCCGTGAGCGAATTCATTTTCTTTTTGACGAAGGTACTTTCCAAGAAGTTGGAATGTTGGTAACGCACCACTCAACCAATTTTGGTTTAGATAAAACTAAATTTTTAGGTGATGGTGTCATTACCGGTTTTGGTTATGTACAAGGCCGTTTGACCTATGCTTTTGCTCAGGATTTCACCGTAATGGGTGGTTCATTGGCTGAGGCACATGCTCAAAAGATCTGCAGAATAATGGATTTAGCCATGGAGAATGGAGCCCCAGTAATAGGGTTAAATGATTCAGGTGGAGCAAGGATCCAGGAGGGGGTAGTTTCTCTTGGGGGTTATGCAGATATCTTCTATAAGAATACTAGAGCCTCTGGGGTGATACCTCAATTGTCCCTTATTATGGGACCATGTGCAGGTGGGGCAGTATACTCACCAGCGCTAACAGATTTTATTATGATGGTGGAAGACACTTCATATATGTTTGTTACGGGGCCGAATGTTGTAAAAACGGTTACTCATGAGGAGGTAAGTTCAGAAGAATTAGGAGGAGCTTCTACTCATTCTACAAAATCTGGAGTTGCGCACTTAACGGCTTCTAATGAAGTTGAAGCTATTGAGAAGCTAAAGCAGCTTTTGTCTTATATGCCTCAGAATTGTGAAGAAGACCCTGCCGCTTTATCCTACGAAGGTGGTGATGAAAAAAGGGTTAAATTGAATGATATTATTCCTGCAAATGCCAATATGCCTTATGATATTAAAGAGGTGATTGATGGTGTTATTGATGAGGGGTCCTTTTACGAGGTCCACAAAGATTATGCAGAAAATATAGTAGTTGGTTTTGCTCGTTTAGGTGGTAAATCTGTCGGTATTGTTGCCAATCAGCCTGCTTACCTTGCAGGTGTATTGAATATAGATGCTTCTGTAAAAGGTGCTCGTTTTGTTCGTTTTTGTGACTGTTTCAATATTCCATTATTGGTATTGGAAGATGTGCCAGGTTTTTTACCGGGTACGGATCAGGAATGGAATGGAATCATTACACATGGAGCAAAATTGTTATATGCATTTTCTGAAGCTACCGTTCCAAGAATCACGGTCATTACAAGAAAAGCATACGGTGGAGCTTATGATGTTATGAATTCAAAGCATATCGGTGCAGATATGAATTATGCTTGGCCTAGTGCAGAGATTGCTGTAATGGGAGCCAAGGGAGCAGCAGAGATTATTTTCAGAAACGAAATTAAAGGAGCTGAGAACCCTCAAGATAAATGGTTGGAAAAAGAGCAAGAATATGCCGAGATGTTTGCACATCCTTATAACGCGGCTTCTAGAGGATATGTTGATGAGGTTATTAAGCCTGAAGACACAAGATCTAGGCTAATAGTTGCTTACAAGATGTTAGAAAACAAAGTGGCAACACTTCCTAAGAAAAAACATGGTAATATACCATTGTAGTTTATACAGTAAATTTAAAAGGCGATCCGGTTGGGTCGCCTTTTTTTGTTTCAAATAATGGCTTATTCCTAAGTCAATATTTTCTTTATCTTTGATTTAAAGATGTTTGTCATGAGGTTACGGTTTTTGTTTTTATTTCTAATGTGTTTTTTAAGCGTCCTAAGCTACGGAAAGAAGTTTGATGCGGTTCTATTGAATGACAGCACTAAGGTGTTCGGAAAGATTACTTATATAAGCGATTTTGTATTGCATATGGATGTGAAAGGAGAGGAGCAGTATTTCTTTGCTGATGACGTTTCTTATGTGATGATTGAGCCTCGTAATTTTAGAGTTGCTCAGCAATTGAGGGCAGAGGTATTGAATAAGGATAGAGATTTTATGGAGCTAATGGAGCAGGACATGTTGTTTGGCTTTCGGTTTGTTCTGGGCGATGATCCCTTAATGCGAAATTATGCCTTGGCCAATGTCTCAGAAAAGCCACCAAGGTCGATGGAGGATTATGTATATGAAGTAAATGGAAGAACATTTGCTCAGCGTGTGGGAAGTGTAGGTAAAAATGCCACGGTTCCAGCAATTTTTGTGTTGATGCTGATATTCTTGTAGTGTAAATAATAATAAAAAAGGCCTGATATAACTATCAGGCCTTTTTTATTTAGCATACTTCGTTGAATGCATCAACCAAGTTATCTGCGATAGTTTGAGCGTCTCTTCCCTCAATATGGTGTCTTTCTAATAAGTGAACTAGTTGTCCGTCTTTAAAAAGAGCGATTGATGGAGATGACGGAGGATAAGGAAGCATATAATTTCTTGCTTGCTTTGTTGCGTCAGCATCTTGACCGGCAAAAACTGTTGTTAAGTTGTCAGGCTTTTTCCCGTTTTGAACAGCAATTTTCACTGCTGGTCTACAATTTGCTGCGGCACATCCGCATACAGAGTTCACAACAACAAGGGTAGTCCCTGTTTTTTGAGAAAGTAATTGATCAACGTCTTCAGTCGTTTTCAATTCGCTAAATCCAGCAGTTACTAGATCTTGGCGCATCGGTTTTACTAATTCTTCAGGATACATAGTTTCGTATTTATATGCTGCAAATTTATGAAATCAAACTATACGAAGAGTGATTAACAGTAGATAATTGATTAGTAGGAAAAATATGGCTTTTGTAATTCTAAAAAGTATATTCTATTCACGAGGGACTTATTACTCAAGGTAATGTTATATTTTATACGTAAATACCTTTTAATCAACTCTAAACGGTCTAATTTGCCTTTTTTCTTAGCTTTAAGAATACAAGCGGTTATTACGTCTTTCATTGTGTTGATTTTAAGTTAATTAGATACAAAAATTATACCTAATTTGCAATAAAATTGATCTAAATTTGATATTTATGTAGGTATATTCTTTACTTTTGTAAAAAAATAAGAAAAATGAAGATTGCTATTGGTTCAGATCACGCGGGTGTAGAGTATAAATCGGAGATTATTAATTTTCTTAAAGAGAAGGGAATTGAAGTTGAAGACTTTGGTCCAGAAAACGGAGATAGTGTTGATTATCCTGACTTCGCTCATCCTGTTGCTTCCTCAATTGACAATGGTACTTTCAAATTGGGAATCCTTTTGTGCGGTAGCGGAAATGGAATAAACATGACAGCCAATAAATATCAAGGTGTTCGTTCTGCAATTTGCTGGGAAGAGGAGATAGCGGAAATGGCAAGGTTACATAACAATGCTAATATTTGTACTTTGCCTGCTAGATATGTTACTCTAGAAAAGGCTTTACGCATTGTAAATATATTTTTGAATACAGAATTTGAAGGAGGAAGACATGAAAATAGAGTGAATAAAATTGCTCGTTGCATGTAATTGCACCAAACATCTTATATAAAAAAAGGGACTACTGCTAAGTAGTCCCTTTTTTTATTTGTTCCACGTGGAACTATCTTCCCATATATACAAGTAAAACACTTATGTCAGCAGGAGATACTCCGCTTATTCTACTTGCTTGAGCAATGGTCTCAGGTCTGGATTCGCCAAGCTTACTCTTAGCTTCATTGGATAAGGAAGCAATTGTAGCGTAGTCGAACTGAGTGGGTATTCTGATGTTTTCTAGTTTTTGCAATTTTTTTGCATTCTCCTTTTCCCGCTCAATGTAACCACTGTATTTGATGTCTATTTCTACCTGTTCTATGGACTCCAAATCCTTTCCATTTGCCTCATAAAATTCTTGTAGAATTGGCAAGTGATCTAGAGCTAGAATCGTAATATGAGGTCTGCTGATAATTGCTTTCAGCTTATTTTTTTGTTTCAATTCTTTGGAACCAACCGATGCTAAAAGTGGATTTACCAATTCCGGTAGTGCAGATTTATCGGCAAGATATTTCTTGAACTTTTCGATATAGTTCAACTTTTCTTCCAACCTTACTAGTCTATCTTCATTGGCTAGTCCCAATTCGTAGCCAAGCTTTGTAAGGCGTATGTCAGCATTATCTTGACGTAAAAGCAGCCGATATTCCGCTCTTGAAGTGAACATTCTATACGGCTCGTTTGTACCTTTAGTTACGAGGTCGTCAATTAATACTCCAATGTAAGCTTCGTTACGTTTTAAGATGAATGGGTCAACCCCATCGAGTTTTCTTTTGGCGTTTATACCAGCCATCAATCCTTGACAAGCCGCTTCTTCATATCCGGTGGTCCCGTTGATTTGTCCTGCGAAATATAAATTTTCAATCTGCTTAGTCTCTAAACTCAAACGTAGTTGAGTGGGAGGGAAGAAGTCATATTCTATAGCATAACCAGGTTTGAATATTTTCACATTTTCAAATCCAGGAACCAATTTCAATGCTTGGTATTGTACGTTTTCTGGTAAGGAAGTAGAGAACCCATTTACATAGATCTCACAAGTATCCCAACCTTCAGGCTCAATGAATAATTGGTGGCGTGTTCTTTCCTTAAATCGGGTAATTTTATCTTCAATTGAAGGGCAATACCTTGGTCCCAATCCTTTAATTCGTCCTGCGAACATTGGTGATTTTTCAAAGCCTTGTTCTAGCTTTTCGTGTACCTCAGGATTGGTATATGTGATATAGCAGCTTCTTTGTTTTTGTAAGTTTTCGGTGTTGGTATAGGAAAATTTTAAAGGGTTTTCATCACCAGGTTGTTCCTCCATTTTGGAGTAGTCAAGACTTCTCCCATCTACTCTTGGTGGCGTACCGGTTTTCATTCGCCCGCTTTCAAATCCAAGTGCCAATAATGCTTCTGTCAATCCAGTTGCATTTCGTTCTCCTGAGCGACCTCCTCCAAATTGTTTGTCCCCAATATGAATAGTCCCATTCAGGAATGTTCCATTGGTTAAGATGACAGATTTAGCCTTTATTTCAATGCCCATTTGTGTCTTTACGCCAATAATTTTTCCGTCTTCAATAATCAGATCATTCACCATGTCCTGCCAGAAATCCAGATTTTCTGTACGTTCCAAAGCAAGTTTCCATGCTTCGGCAAAACGCATACGGTCACTTTGAGCTCTTGGACTCCACATAGCAGGTCCCTTAGATCTGTTTAGTAATTTGAATTGGATCATGGTCTCATCCGTGATGATCCCAGACAATCCTCCTAGGGCATCTATCTCTCGTACTATTTGACCTTTTGCTACGCCTCCCATTGCTGGGTTACAGGACATCTGAGCGATGGTCTGCATATTCATGGTGATAAGTAATGTTTTGGCACCCAATTTGGCTGCTGCATGTGCAGCTTCACAACCTGCATGGCCTCCACCTACTACAATAACATCATACGTTGTTTCAAACATAATTATCTGGCTAGTTCCACGTGGAACAATTATTTTTTAGTTGATAACGTTAGTTTCTGCAGATAGTGATTTTCACGTTCTCTCATCTTTTCTGCTTCTACTTCCGACTTATCTTTATAACCACAAAGGTGCATTACACCATGAACCATTACCCTATGAAGCTCTTCTTCAAAACTAACTTCAAAAGTATTGGCGTTGTCTTTCACTCTGTCAATACTAATGAAAAGATCGGAAATGATAAGGTCATTTTCACAATAGTCGAAGGTGATAATATCGGTATAGTAATCATGGTTCAGATGTTCGATATTTACCTTCAATAAATATTCATCATCGCAAAAAATAAAATTGAGTCCTCCCAATTCTTTGTCTTCCTCCTCAATAGAATCGTTCAACCATTGACTAATGGCAGTAGGGTCTTTTAGGTCGAATTCTGTTTCGTAATGATAAATAATCTCTTCCATGAATGTGATTTATCCTGCAAAAATACATAATCCTTTTGAAAGGGTATTTATTGATTACTTTAATTAGATGAATGGCACAATTATAAATGTAAAATTTACAGTTAGATGCTGTATATTTGTCCAAATGGGTATTTAATAATGGCAGATTTTTCAGAAGATTTATTGCGTGCTGTAAAGGCATTACCACTTAAACCAGGAGTCTATTTATTCAAGGATAAAATGGATGAGGTAATCTACGTGGGAATGTCCAAAAGTTTACGGAAAAGAGTTTCTTCCTATTTCCAAAAAACACATGATAGAACCAAAACAAAGCGATTAGTTTCTAGAGTTGTTTCATTTGATTTTATAGTTGTAGAGACAGAAGCGGATGCGCTCTTATTGGAAAGTTCCCTTATTAAAAAGTATCGCCCCCGTTACAATGTTTTATTGAAAGATGATAAATCATACCCATGGATTTGCATTAAGCGCGAACGTTTTCCAAGAGTGTTTACTACCCGTAGATTGGTGAAGGATGGATCAGAGTACTTTGGGCCTTATGCATCAGGGAAAATGATGAAAACCATGTTGGAACTTATTCGTCAAATCTATCCCCTTAGGACTTGCAATTTGAATTTATCGGAAAGTTCTATTGAGCAAGGGAAGCATAAAGTTTGCCTTGAATACCATATTAAAAAATGTTTGGGCCCTTGCGAAGCACATCAATCCCAAGAGGGATATGATGAGGATATTCAAGCAATCCGTCAAATACTGAAAGGGAATACTAAAGAGGTACTTGTTTTATTGGAAGATAAAATGAAAGGCTTAGCCACCAATTTGGAATTTGAGAAAGCTCAAATATTAAAGGAAAAATGGGACCTACTCAAAAATTATCAAGTAAGATCTTCCGTAGTTAGTGCCATTGTAAATAGAGTGGATGTCTTTTCCATTATATCAGATGTAAAATATGCTTATGTAAACTTTTTTAAGATCATGAGTGGGGCCATAGTTCAATCCTATACTTCTGAAATAAAAAAGCAAATGGATGAACCTGATGAGGAATTATTGAAACGTGCAATCATCGAATTGAAAGAACGATTCCATTCAGAATCTACGGAAATAATTACCAATATCCCTGTTGACATTGAAGGTCGAAATTGGCATTTTTCAGTTCCACAAAGAGGGGATCGAAAAAAACTAATTGAACTTTCTGAAAAGAATGCACGCTATCAAAGACTGGAGCGTTTGAAACAAATGTCCATGGTGGATCCAGAAAGACATGGTAATCGTATCATGGAGCAGGTGAAGCACGATTTGAGAATGGATGTACTACCAGAACATATAGAATGTTTTGATAATTCCAATATACAAGGTACAAATCCCGTTGCTGCATGTGTGGTCTTCAAGAAAGCTAAACCTTCAAAAAAGGATTACCGTCACTTTAATATCAAAACGGTTGAAGGCCCTGATGATTATGCCAGTATGGAAGAGGTGGTTTATCGGCGTTATAAGCGTTTAAAAGAAGAAAACGAATCATTGCCTCAGTTGATTGTAATTGATGGGGGAAAGGGACAGTTGTCATCCGCATTAAAGGCGCTAGAGAAGCTAGACCTTAGGGGAACGATCTCAATAATAGGAATAGCTAAAAGGTTGGAGGAAATTTATTTCCCAGGAGATCCATTACCGTTATATATCGACAAACGATCAGAAAGCTTGAAGTTAATTCAGCAACTTCGAAACGAGGCCCACAGATTTGGAATTACGCACCATCGAAAGAAAAGAATTAATGCTGGGATCACATCGGAATTAGAAAATATAGAAGGAATTGGACCCGGGAGTATTCAAAAATTATTGTCGGAATTTAGGTCAGTGAAAATTATCAAGGAAACAACAAGGGAAAAATTGGAACAGGTAGTAGGACTGGCAAAAGCAGCTCTAGTATTTGATTATTATAATAAGGACAATGGAAAAGGTTAGATTAGATAAATGGTTGTGGTCTGTTCGTATATTTAAATCTCGAAGTATTGCTACCAAATTGTGTAAAGCAGGAAAGATAAAAGTGAATGGTAAAAATGCAAAACCATCTACTTTGGTAGCCGTAAATGATAAATTGGAGGTACTCAAAAATGGGATACGTCTACAAATAATGGTGGATGCTTTGATCAGTAAAAGGGTAGGAGCACCAATCGCTAGAGAATGTTACCAAGATGTAACGCCTGAAGAAGAAAAGAATAAATTCAATGCAAAATTCTTGCGAGCCTATCGCAATGAAATCAGAGATAAAGGGCTTGGGAGACCAACTAAAAAAGAAGGCCGTGATATATCTGAATTTAAGAAAGGGAAGGATTGGGATTCTTTCTTTGAAAGTTTAAATGATGATGAATTCGAAGAGGATATGTTTTAAATCACACAAACTGTGATTTTATAAGTCATATGTCCTGAACTTTTCTTGGAATTACTTACTTTTATATTTTTGTATTTTTAACTCATAACAAGCACTATGAAAATTGTTAAGAAGATTTTCTTTACTTTTCTCTCTATTATCTTTCTGTCTATTGTCGGTCTATATGCTACAGGCAATTCTTATCTTCTTAGAGGAATATGTTCAACCTATCTGATTGGGGAGAATTCAGCAACTATTACCGATAAAAAATATTTCAACACTCGAACTGTTGAGGCCGGTGAATATATCCCATGGGATATTACAGATGCATATAAAGAGAAAACGTTAAGTCCAGAATTACGAAGTATGCTTGAAAAGCAAGAAAGTATTGCTTTCTTGGTTCTTCAAAGTGGAAAAGTTGATTATGAAGAGTATTGGGGAATTGGATCTGAAGATTCCCGTACCAATTCATTTTCAATGGCAAAAACCATTGTTGGTATGTTGGCTGGAGCAGCCATGGTTGACAATAAAATTGACAACGTATTTCAACCTGTAACCGACTTTTTACCAGAATGGAATGGCGCTAACCCTACCAATGGGAACCTTAATAGTTCAAGTTTACAGATAAGACATCTTCTTACAATGTCTGCAGGTTTGGAATGGGATGAAAGATATAGTAGCCCATTCTCTATTACCACTGAGGCCTATTATGGTGATCAACTTCAAGATTTAATCATGGGATTGGATTTAGCAGTTGAGCCTGGAACAGAGCATAACTATCAAAGTTGTGCTACCCAATTATTAGCAATGGTAATTGAAAAAGCAACTGGAAAATCATTGAGTGAGTATGCTTCTGAGAAATTGTGGAAACCGCTTGGTGCAAAATTTGATGCCGAATGGCATTTGGATAAAGAAGGCGGAGATGAAATTGCTTTTTGTTGTTTCAATTCTAACGCAAGAGACTTTGCAAGATTTGGTCAGCTTTATTTGAATAAAGGAAAGTGGAATGGTAAACAAGTGATACCGGAACCTTATGTTGATATATCTATCGAAGCAAGTCCAACTGCAAGTTGGTATGGATACGGTTGGTGGCTTGTAAATCACAATGGACATGACGCATATTATATGCGTGGAATATTTGGTCAATATGTTTGTGTGATTCCAGACATGGATATTGTATTTGTTCGCTTAGGACATAAGTATGGTGAAAAAAATGGCCATCATAGGGTTGATTTCCTGACATATCTCGAAGAAGTCATAGATATGTATCAGAAGTAAAAGACAAAAGCATTAAAAAGCCTGAAAGAGCGAAATTCTTTCAGGCTTTTTTTATTTTTTAAAATGCTTGTCCTTTGGAGTTGAAAATTTCAACATTTTGTTAAAAATCTTTCCTTGAGGCTTTACGAACAATTCTAAGCAATGGAAATATTATCCATAGCATCAACATTGAGAAAGATGCAATAAGTCCAAAGATGGTTCCGAAAAAATCTTTAAATACGGCACCAGTATATCCCATTAATGCAGAAATATCCAATTTCAATAGAATTAGTATTCTAGAAAGATCAACAGGATTGAATACCGTTGCAAAAAGAGAAAATTGATCTAGTGGGTAATCGTCAAAGACAAGGAGTGAAATCAAAAAGAGCCCATCGTAAATTACAGCCATAAATAGCCACATTAAGATAGCGTACCCAAAGCCCTTAATTTTATTTTCATTGCTAAGAGCAATATTATATGCCAGAGCAACAAAAATGAATGTTAGAAAAGCGCCAACAAATATGAGCGTAATAAAATTGAGTATAATCGCTGAGTTCATAATCCCATAAAAAAGAAACGGAATTCCTAACCCTAGGACCAAACTAAGACTCAAGGAAACGGAGAGTCCAATGAATTGTCCTAAAAATATAGTGCTTCTTTTGACGGGTTGAGCCAAGAGTAATTCTGTAAATTCTTTGGAATTATAATAGTACATCACTCCAAATACAGTTCCTATTAGAGGCGTTAAAATGACTATTATATTCATAAGAGTAATAATGGCCTTATCCAAATTGTTGTTCAGGAAAAGCAATACAAAGCCTAATAGGAGATAGAATACAAAATAGGCGTAGCTCCATCTGCTTCGCATCAAGTCGTAAAAACTATATTTTAGTATCTTAATCATATTGTACGTTTAAAAGAGCTGCAATAGCATGTTCCAAGTCCTGTTCGTTGTAGGTCTCTTTTAATAATTTTACACTTCCCTTGAAGTAGATTTTTCCATCCAGTAGAAATACAATTTCGTCTGAAATTTCTTCCACGAATTGCATGATATGGGAAGTAATGAGTATGGTTTTCCCTTTTTCTTTGGCCTCCTTAATTAAGGATTTCAAATGGATTAGAGATAAAGGGTCTAATCCCGTTGTGGGTTCATCCAGAATCAAAATAGGATCGTCAAACATAAAGGTTAGAATAATATTGACTTTTTGACGGGTACCTCCAGAAAGGTTGGCCAACTTCTTATTCAGAAAGGGTTGTAGCTTAAATAGCTCAACTAAGTCCCCATCCCTGGTCTTACTATTCCTAATATTCTTGATCATTTCAATTACCTCAATTACCGATAGGTTACTGGGGAAATTGGCAATCTGCGGAAGGTAATTTATCTTTTGTCGATGTTCCCATTGTCCTTTTGTGGACTTTCCATCGATTAAAATTTCTCCCTTATCAGGAACCACCATTCCTAGGATGCTTTTTATTAAAGTAGTTTTACCAGAACCATTTGGACCAAGAATCGCAAAAATACCACTGTCTTTAATCGTAAGGTTTAGTTCTTTCAAGACAGGAACCTTACCAAATGTTTTATGTAGGTCTTTGATTTGAATCATCTTACTTCTCTCATCATAGGGTTATTGTCTAGCAGATTGTCCGGGGTAAATATTGGCGATACTTTCTCAGAAAAATTGATCATATCGACAAATAAGCTCCTTAGGAGAATTATAGTTTCAGGAGTTCTGTTTACGATATATGAAAATAGTTTTACTGGTCGGTAAGGGATGTCTCCAACCCCATTTTTGTCTAGGTCATATCCTGTATAGGAACTCCAATAATTTTGATCAAATTGGTTCTCATTTAAATTTCCTTGATAGGAGATATCAAAGGTATTGAAGAGAAAATTATTTTGTTTAAAAATATTCTTAAAACAGGCTCCCCTTACTTTTACAGCCCAACCATTTCTTACAAAATTGTTATTGAAATAGTTTATTCTGTTTGTGCCTTCAGCGTGAATACCTATTGTATTTTCTTCGAATAAGTTCTCTTTTATTTCTGCATCATTTATTTCTTTGAGCAGTAGTCCATAAGAAGAAGAACCCCAATTTTTAATAAAGGTGTTGCGGATCATTTTGATCTTTTTTGAGAACATTACTGCAACTCCCGCTCCATTATCCATAAAGGTATTGTTGATGTACTCATCTTCATGGGAGAACATAAAATGTAGACCGTAGCGTAAATTATCTGAGCATATATTATTTTCTATTCTACTTTTATCTACAAATTCAAGGTATATACCATCTCGCTGACCAGAAACGTTATTTCCTACTATTTCAATCATTTTACTATGCCATAAATGAATCCCGTTTCCAGAGTTGTGCTCACTTTCAGATACAGAATGTATGGTATTGTTTCGTATGATGCCTCTTTTGGATTTTTCTACAACAATCCCAAAAAATACATTTTCGAAATGATTATTTTCAATTATAAAGCCTTTTGTCTTATGGAGTTTAATAGCGGCCCAATCTTTTATATAGCTTTTACCGACATTCTGGATTCGTAAGCCTCTTATGTGTACACTGTCGGATGTAATGATTATTATACCTCCAGCTTCATTGCCATCTATTATAGCACCAGGTTCACCTTCGATCTGAATCTTTTTATCGATCACTAAATCATTGACTAGATAGACGCCCTTTTTTATCAGTATATGTGTTCCGTCTTCTGCCTTTTCTACTGCACTTTGCACAGTGTTTATTGGGCATTCAGGGCATACTGTTAGTTGTCCAAAACAGGAGAGTATAGGGCATAGAAAGCCTATTATGTAAAGAATGAGTCTGTACATATTGGTAATTTAAGAAAGAAATATTTAGTGTACCTTATAACTACTCAATAATTCGCTCCAATCAAGAAGTTCATCTTTTTCAGACTTAACCAATGTATTGGCTTTTTGGAGCGATTTAAAGGCTGTAAGATTTGCGCCCATTGGACTTTTAATTTGTGGGCTGATTAGATAACTCGCCTCTGAAGCAGGAATCAAAACTCCTGGGTTATCAAAGTCATTTACCAAAAAAAGGGAGACCTTTTGTGTGTCAAAATCCTTGAGATGATTTGCCATACATTCAATGGCATCATACTTATAGGATTTTCCCTTTTTGGTTACTATTTGGGCGGCATGTTGCTGATCTACTATGGTCATTTTACAGAAATGACAGGCGTCAGATCCATAAGCCATTTTCGAAGGCTCTATACTACAACTTACTACTAAGCTTATTAAAAAGCTCACTAACAATATAGCGCTTAGTTTTTTCATGACCTTTCCTTTTTTAGAGCGACCACATAGGCCGTCAGGGTTAATGCCAAACCAGTAAGCATGAAATATGCTCCAGTAGCAGGTAGGGAAATGGCATTGAAATTAAGGATTTTTTTACTTCCAATAAGTGGTGGTTGATAGGCTTGACCTGGGATTTTAATGGCTGCTTTGGGGTTTAAATTATGGCCATAGTCATATTCCCATAGATAGAAATCATACATGCCTGCAATACCTAAAATTAGGATGAGTATAAACCATCCAAGGAATAGGTTTTTCTTACCACTGAATCCTATAAGGATTCCTAAAATTGACATTCCTGCAATTACAATAGGGAAGATTTCGAATTCTTTCATTTCTGTTGTGATCTCTTTCATCCCAACATAATGATTCATAAGATTGATATTTTGAATATCGCCCTTATTTGTTCCAGTTAGTTTTGTTATCCAGATGTCCATACCTAATGGAGTTGGATATTGCGGTGCTTCTAGGGTAATATTCCACAATGGGAATACGAATAAACTGAGAAGCAGGGCAGAACCTAAAATCATTAATATTTTGTGTAGTGATTTCATAACTGTTGGTTCTTTAGAGGTTTTAAAATATAGGGGACAAAAGGAGAAGCCCCCTATATTATTGATAGATGAATATCATCTAATCATAGCATTGTTATAGTTCTTCCTCGTCATCTTCTCCTAGAGACCAAGTAAGTGGTGTATTTGAATTTTTAGGAGATACGCGGATGTATCCTTGCATCTCTTGGTGTAATGCTGAACAGAAATCTGTACAGTAGAATGGAATAACTCCTTCAAACTGTGGTTTCCATAAAAGTGTCTCAGTTTGACCTGGCATTACAAGTATTTCTGAGTTACGAGCACCCATTACTGAGAATCCGTGCGGTACATCATAATCCTGTTCAAGGTTGGTAACATGCCAATATACATTATCGCCAACTTTGATTCCTTCAATATTATCCGGAGCAAAGTGACTTCTAATCATTGTCATATAAACATGAACATCATTACCATCTCTTACTACCTTCGTTTCAGATTCGTTTTGGACACCATAAGGATGTTTGTTTTCTTCTAATTCATAAATCTTACGTGACTTAGGAATAATCTTAGAAGCTTCAATACCCTGTGCATAATGCGGTTCACCAATAGTAGGGAAATCAAGCAATAATTTCATTTTCTCTCCACTAATATCAAACAACTGTGCTGATTGTGTTACCTCAGGTCCAGTAGGTAGGTATCTATCTTTGGTGATTTTGTTCAGTGCAACTAGGTATTTTCCGTTTGGATTCTTAGAATCTCCACCAGGAATCATCAAGTGACCGATAGAGTAGTAAGTAGGTTGTCTATCCACTACTTCCCAAGTTCCCAATTTCCATTTTACTACTTCAGAAGTAATAAAGAACGAAGTGTAAGCATTACCTCTTCCATCAAATTCAGTATGAAGTGGTCCTAATCCTGGTTGTTCAACAATACCAGCAATAATCTCATCCATTTTTAAGATAGGAATACCGTACGCATCACCAGCAAAGCTTTCGTTTTCGATAGCCTTCATCACTTTAGTGAAAGAGTGTACAGTAAGGTTGGCAGATAATTTACCATTCCCAACAATGTACTCACCAGATGGATCTACATCTACTCCGTGGGGAGATTTTGGGGTAGGAAGGAAATAAACTAATCCAGGGCAATCCGCTGGATCTAGAACACGAACAGTCTTCTTCATGACAGATGTAGCCATGTGGGTATGTTCATCGTATCTATTATGTGCATAATTAACTGGAACCTCTTTGAATTTACCTTGTTTGATATATTCTTCCGCTTTTTTCCAGTTAACTGCTGCGATAAAGTCTTTATCATTTTGAGATGCACCAACTTCCATCAGTGTTCCACTCTCTTCCGTATTATAAGTAGTAAAGAATGTCCATCCATGAGATTTCCCTTTTCCAGAATGCGCTAGGTCATAATTGAAACCAGGCATTAATATTTGGAAAGAAAGGTCCATTAGTCCAGATTCTTTGTCTACACTGATGTATGAAAGCATCCCCTTGAAGTTACCTTTATATTCCTTAATTGGCATATCTCTCTGTGGGTAAGGAACAGCAAATCTAGTTCCTGCTACAACATATTCTGTATTTTCAGTTGTAAAAGGCGAACTGTGATTCCCTCCACTATTTGGAATCTCAATGATTTCAGTTGTTTCAAATGTACTTAGATCAATTTTGGCAATACGAGGTGTATTGTTACCATTGATAAAAACAAATCGTCCATCAGTTTCACCATTCGTTTGTGACAATTCTGGATGGTGTGAATCATCCCAAGGGATGTGTCCAAAAGAGGTATTCAACATTGGTTTGGTTTCTTCATTGAAACCGTACCCTTTTTCCGCATCTAAAGAGAATACAGGAATTACTTTAAATAGTCTACCAGAGGGGAGCCCATACACTGACATTTGTCCACTAAACCCACCAGAAACCAATGCGTAAAATTCATCGTATTCACCCGGCTTAACATATACACTAGAGGCTGCATCCGATTCTAGTGCCCCTGAGTTTGAAGTAGTCTCTTGACTATTTCCTTGGCTACAACTTACAACTGTTGCTGACGCAATAGAAAGTGCAAGTATTGATTTGATTAGTTTTTTCATTTTTCTAGAATTTGAAAAATTACTCCTTAGTAGGAGGTAAGATTACTTTATCTACTACATGTACTATACCGTTACCACAAGGTACACTTGCAATAATTTTTGCTCCACCAACGTAAACTTCACCGTCTTTAACCTTTATATCTACATATTGGTTATTGGCTTGACCAAGCTTTTTAAAACGCTTTAGGAAGTCTTTTTTATAGTTTCCCGGAGTCGCGTGGTACTTAATGATATTGGATAAAGCTTTTTTGTTCTCTGGTTTAATAAGATGCTCTACAGTTCCCGCTGGCAAAAGGTTGAATGCCGCATCTGTAGGTGCAAATACTGTAAGTGGTCCTGCATTAACCAAAACATTTTCTAATTCTGCTGCTTGAACTGCTGCAACAAGTGTTTTGTGATCAGGTGAACCCATTGCAACTTGCAATATTGTTTGCTTTGAGACATCGTCTTTTACAAACGCTTGACCTTTATTGTTACCAGTTTTTTCTGTTTTTGGTTTCGCGATACTGGCAGCGCTATTTTCTTTTGGCGCGCTGTCGCTACAACTCAATAACATAACCGATATAGCAAATAAACCGGTCATCATTTTAAATAGTGATTTCATAGTAGGTTAATTTAGTGTTCGGAAAAATTCCAGAATATTTCTGGCTTCTTTTTCTGTTAAACTTTGGTTAGCCATTGGAGCACTATATTCCATTAATAATTGTTTAGCTATCGGGTTTTTCTTAACCATTTCATCTGGGTTAAGGATCATGTTCATGGTCCATTCTGGACTTCTTCTTTTTAGAACTCCTTTCATAGCTGGGCCAATGAATCTTTTGGATACTTTGTGACAAGCAGAACATTTTCCCTTGAACAATTTTTTCCCTTCAGCTACCATTGTCTGATCGATTTCAGCGGCTAATTCAACAGATTTTACTGGACCAATTCCTTTGTCATCCATTGGGTTTGAAGCTTCTTTTTTGACTTCTGTCTTAGCAGGGCCAGTCGCTTTTATGGTTTTCTTTGGGGCTTGATCACCACCACAACTCATTAATAAAAGAGTGGTTGATAGGATTAGTGTGAAGATGCTTTTTCTCATGGTTAATTACTTTTGTTAATGCAAAATTAGTTAAAAAAAGATAAAAAGGTCTTTTATTATGGAAAAGATTAATAAAATATTTAATCCTCATCAATATTTAATTAACTTTGGAGAGATAAAAGAAGAATAAATTATGCTGTCAACAGGTTGTAAATACGCTATCCGCTCTGTGTTATATATTGCATTGAACGCATCGGAAGAGAAGAAGATTGGAGTGAAAGAAGTTTCAGAAGTATTGGAAGTGCCCTTTCCTTTTCTTGCTAAGCTGATGCAACAATTGACGAAGGCGAAATTAATCTCATCTACAAAAGGGCCTAAAGGTGGCTTCTATTTGAATGAGCAAGACCAAAGTAGAAATGTTTTGGATATTATTAATCTCATGGATGGCATTGATAAATTCCAAGGTTGTTTTTTGGGCTTGTCAAAATGTGACCCCGCAAATCCCTGTCCCGTGCATTTTACGGTTGCTCCATTTAAAGAGGAGATAATGGGAAAATTTCGTGATAAGAGTATCATGGAGTTTGCGGCTGAAATAAGGTTAACGGGTAGGCATATTACTTTAAAGGATATAGTTTAAGTATTAGTCACTAATTTTTAAGATATTGTAGGTTGTTCGATTCTAGTATAGATATCCATTGAACTTACAGCCATGGGAATAAAGCGAGGAACCAAGTGTCTAGATTGTCAAGAGGAATTTGATCAATCAACTAATTATTGTCCAAATTGTGGGCAAAAAAATGATACTCATCAACTCAATCTTGCCTTTTTGATTAAAGAGGGGATGTCTTTTTTCTTTTCCTACGATTCCAAATTGCATAGAACCATTTGGGGTTTACTTAGCCAACCAGGGAAGGTTTCTACTCATTTTCTTGAGGGACAAAGACAACGCTATATCAATCCATTTAAGTTGTATTTCAGTATTTCCTTGCTGTTTTTCCTTTTTAATTCCATCAATAGTAGCTTAAGCTCTTTTAATGAGCATTCCATTTCCATTGAAGACAAACCAATGGATTATAGTAAATTAAACGAAAAGTCGTTTTTACAAGTAGCAGATAGTACAAAATGGGCACTAGAAAGGGATTCTTCTTTTCAATTCAAGGTGCAGAATGCTGGATTTATCGAACGCACATTTTTGTATTGCGATTATCAGGATTCTATTAAACAAACCAATGTTGACAGTGCCTTACTTGATCTTGGTTTAGATAATTCCAAATGGAATGTTTGGCATTATAAAAAGAGCTGGAAAATTTTAAACTTGTTCAAGTATCCTAAAACGTTGTTGGAATTATTTGTAAGTAAGATTCCTCTATTTCTAATGTTGTTGATGCCCGTATTTACACTATTTATGTATCTTTTTTATATCAGGCAAAAGAAAAGGTATATGGAGCATCTGATCTTTGTATTTCATAGTCAAACAACTTTTTTTCTATTGATGATTCTGAGTTTGATACCCGAAATTTTTATCTCCTTAGAAATGATCTGGATAGTTTTGGTAGTATTTCTAATCTACCTTTATAAAGGAATGCGCAATTTTTATACACAGAGCAGGTCTAAAACAATCTTTAAATTGATTAGTTTAATGGCGATCTACACTTGCTTAGTACTTGGTTTGTTTTTAATATCTATCCCTGTCATTCTTTTTGCTTAATTTTTGAACTACTTTTTAAAGGTGTTTGTTCCTACCTTATAGAGAATCTCTATTGTGAAATAAGGAATATTTAAATTATCTTCATGTTCGCAAAAAAGTAGATTGTTACCTTTGCGATAGAAATCGGAAATTATTAATACCTAAAAAATAATATTATGGCTTTTGAACTACCAAAATTGCCTTATGCATATGATGCATTAGAGCCACATTTTGACGCTATGACAATGGAGATTCACCACAGCAAGCACCATGCAGGATATACTGCTAAATTGAATGCTGCACTAGAAGGATCTAACTTAGCTGGAAAGTCTATTACAGATATTCTTGCTGAAGGAGAAAGCTTGAGTGGCGCATTGCGAAATAATGGTGGAGGTTACTTCAACCATTGTCTTTTCTGGGAAGTACTGTCTCCAAACGGTGGCGGAAAACCATCAGGGAAGTTGGCAGCTGCTATTGATGCTGCTTTCGGATCATTTGAAAACATGCAAACTGAATTCAACAATGCAGCGGCAACTAGATTTGGTTCTGGATGGGCTTGGCTATGTGTTGAAGGTGGTAGCTTAAAAGTATGTTCTACTGCAAACCAAGATAGTCCACTTATGGGATTAGGTTGTTCAGGAACTCCAATTATGGGGCTTGATGTTTGGGAACACGCTTATTACTTGAAATTCCAAAATAGAAGACCAGACTATATCTCTGCATTCTGGAACCTAGTAAACTGGGAAAAAGTAGCTGAGAACTTTGATGCAGCAATGTAATCAAGTTTAAATAACATAAAAAAAGCTCGTTTGAATATCAAACGAGCTTTTTTTTATACTAGTAGTTTAGCTTAAGCTTCCAAAGGGAACTCTGCTTTAAGCTGTGTAATCCAGCCTTCAATTCTTTCTTCTGATTGGTCAAATTGATTGTCCTCATCCAAGGCAAGTCCAATAAATACACCTTCCTCAATTTCACCTTTAGAATGCGTGTGCTCGTAACCTTCAGTTGACCATTTACCAACTATTTTAGCTCCGTTTTCAATAGCAATTTCCCCAATGATTCCAATACCATCAACGAAATAATCAGCATAAACATATTGATCTCCTAAACCGTATAAAGCAACTGATTTTCCAGATAAGTCAATTTTCTTAAAGTCTTCGAAAAAGTTGTCCCAATCACTTTGAAGTTGTCCATCATGCCAAGTTGAAAGGCCAAGGATAATCTTATCAAATTTAGCAAAGTCTTCTGGCTTAGCTTCATACATGTCGAATACTTCAACAACGTCCTCACCTAGCTTTTCTTGTATCTTAGTAGCAACTTCTTCAGTATTTCCGGTATCGGATCCAAAAAATAGTCCTATTTTTTCCATAGTGGTAATATTTGTAATGCAAAAATATCTAATAATTACCTCCTGTGCAATTCATTTGCTACTGAGTGGTCGTTGTTTTTGAAATAAGTACTGTTTTGCAAACTAAATCGTAAAAAATATTTAGGAATTCGAAAAAGGGTTAATTTTGCACTAGCAAAAAGATAGAAGACACTATGTTTGAGAATAAAGAACAAAGTAAAACCCCAATTACAGATTTAGGGGAATTCGGTTTGATTAAACATCTAACGAATGCTAATAAGAAAGTAAATGCAACAACCGTAATGGCGGTTGGTGATGATGCTGCGGTTATAGAGAACACCCAAGAGCAGACTTTGATTTCTACGGACATGTTGGTAGAAGGGGTGCATTTTGACTTGGCGTATGCTCCATTAAAACATCTTGGGTATAAGGCTGTGGCGGTAAATCTATCGGATATATGTGCCATGAATGCAATTCCATCTCAAATAACTGTATCTCTTGCGTTATCTAATAGGTTTACTGTTGAAGCTATAGAAGAGTTATATAAAGGAATTTACCTTGCTTGTGATACTTACGGAGTAGATCTAGTTGGTGGAGATACCACTAGCTCAAATGCAGGGCTTGTAATAAGTGTGTCTGTTATAGGGCAAGCGAAAGCTGAGGATGTTTGTTATAGACATATGGCAAAAGAGAAAGACTTAATAGTTGTTTCTGGAGATCTAGGTGCTGCATATATCGGACTTCAGTTGCTACAGAGGGAAAAGGCTGTATTTGAAGTGAACCCTAATATGCAACCTGAACTGGAAGAGAGACATTCATATATGTTGGAAAGACAGTTGAAGCCGGAAGCTAGAAAAGATATAGTAGAGCTGTTGAAAAAGATGGATCTAAAACCGAGTGCTATGATAGATATTTCTGATGGTTTGTCTTCAGAAGTACTTCATTTATGTGAAGATTCAAGTTTAGGTTGCAGAATCTATGAAAATAAACTTCCAATAGACCCACAGGTTGTAAATACAGCTGAAGAATTCAGTATGCATCCAAGTACCTGTGCTTTAAATGGAGGGGAAGATTACGAATTACTCTTTACCATTTCTATGGAAGATTTCGATAAGATAAAAGGGAATCCAAACATGACCGTAATAGGGCATATGACCGCAAAGGAGGATGGCGCTAATTTAGTCAGTTCTTCTGGAGACATGCTTCCATTGACCGCTCAAGGTTGGAGTTCAATAGAGAAAACAGAATAATTTAAAAGGGCTATTTGGAAGGAATTCTATTTAGCCCTTTTTAATGAAAATGTAAAAGTAGAACCAACTTCAGGTGTGCTTTGAACGTTAATTAAGCCTCCGTGAGCCTCGATTAAATGCTTGACAATTGACAGGCCTAATCCAGTTCCCCCGTCATCTCTAGACCTTGATTTAGAAACTCTATAGAAACGTTCAAATAATCTTGGGAGGTGTTCTTCTGCTATACCCACGCCATTATCCTTAACTTCTATCAAAACTCGATTGTCCATATCCTCAAAGGCAATTTTGACAAATCCTCCATCAACACCATACTTTATTGCGTTGACAAAAAGGTTTACCAAAACCTGCTTGATTTTTTCTGTGTCACATTCTACGTAAATCGGATAGATTGGTTCCTTTTTAAAAGAAAGAGTAATATTCTTCTTCTTTGCCTTTAGCTCAAGAAGCTCCAATACTTCCCTCACAATAGGGACAAGGTCCGTTTTTTGAAGGTCCACTTGTATAGCTTTAGCTTCAAGCTTAGTGATTTGTTCAAGATCTTGAACAATATGAATCATTCTTTCGACACTCTTATTGGCCCTTTGAAGATACTTTTCATTGATATTGCTATCATACAATGCGCCATCTAGCAAGGTTAGAAGATATCCTTGAATGTTGAAAATTGGCGTTTTTAGTTCATGGGAAACATTCCCAATAAATTCTCTTCTAAAAGATTCTCTTTCTCTCAGATCTTCTAATTCACTTTTTGTATCCTTTGCCCAGGCTTCTACTTGTCCCTCTACTGCAGAAATATTCGTTTCCCTATTGATAACCTCCTTTTGAGTACGATAGATATTCTTATAGATTAATCGAATTCTTTTCTTGATAAAATTATTAGTGATGTAAAAATATAAGATATACTGGCCAATAGATATGACGAAAGAGAAGGCAATTGTTGCCCAGAGGTGAATAGATATTCCCGTTAGTTTTTCTAGTACCTGTAATGATATAAAGGAGAGAATTCCCAGTACTAAGGAAATGATAAACCCCAATTCATTTACACTCGAAAATTTCATTTTAAATCAAATTTATAACCAACACCTTTAATGGTTTTGATATAGCCTTCACCAATCTTTTCTCTAAGTTTTCGAATATGAACATCAATTGTTCTTCCTCCAACTACAACATCGTTACCCCAGATATTAGAAAAAATCTCTTCTCTATTGAATACTTTACCTGGCTTTGATGCCATTAGTAGTAAGAGCTCAAATTCCTTTCTTGGTAATTCAATCTGCTTGTCATCCTTATAAACTAGGTATTGCTCTCTGTCGATCGCTATGTTACCTGCCTTTACAACATTGTCCTTTTTAGCGGAACCATTTTCGTTTTTCCTTCTTAAAAGGGCTTTTATTCTTGAGACTAGTAATTTCGGTTTAATAGGCTTTGTAATATAGTCATCAGCGCCGGCATCAAATCCAGCAATTTGTGAATAGTCTTCACCCCGAGCTGTCAAAAAGGCTATTAGAACATTGTCCATGTCTTCTTTAGCTCTGATCTGTTCACATACCTCAACGCCGTCCATTCCAGGCATCATAACATCTAACAAAATAAGATGTGGTTTTTCCTTATCGATAAAGGAAAGAGCATCTTTTCCGTTGCTGCAAGTAACTACCTTAAACCCTTCTTTTCTAAGGTTGTATCCTATGAATTCAAGGATGTCTGGCTCGTCATCAACTAATAGTATTTTGTAATCTTTTGGGTCCATTTTTATATAGCTTTTCCGCTAAGTTAAGTGGAATTTACACACAATAGTATCCAATTAACCCAACCTTAACATTGCGGAATGTAATATAACATCCAGTTAACAATTGACCGCCTTTTGTGAACGTAACTTTGCACTGAAATCAAATCAGAGTTCATTCTGAATGATAAATCTAGTGATAATTTACAAAACGGAATCATAAATTAAAAACGATGCACAGGTTAAAAAGTTTTTTTACAATACTAATGATAGTATGCTATACAGTAGTTATGGCCGAAGGGATTGTAAAAGGAAGAATTACGGACGCAAACAATCGGAATGAAGGGATTCCATTTGCCAATGTGATAGTTGAAGGAACTGCAATTGGTGGAACAACCGATATAGATGGTAACTTCATATTAAAAGTCGACGAAGGAGTGTATACTATTAAGGTTAGTTTTATTGGCTATAAAACGGTGAGCCTGGAAAATATAGTTGTTGAAACCGAAGTTGAAACCGAGATTAATGCAGCGCTGGAAGAAAGTGCTGAAATTCTTGCCGATGTTGTACTTAGCGCTAAGGTAGATTCTGAATCTGAGTCTACCTTATTGTTAGCTCAAAAGAAATCTGTAGCAGTAATTCAAAGTATTGGAGCAAAAGAGCTTTCTAAAAAGGGCGTTTCAAATGTTGCCGATGGAGTAACTAAGGTTGTAGGAATCTCTAAGTCCGGCTCGACGAAACAAATATTTGTACGTGGAATGGGGGACCGTTATAACAATGCCCTATTAAATGGATTGCCAATACCTTCTCCAGATCCAGATTTGAAAATGATTCCATTGGATATCTTCCCTGCTAAGGTTGTAAAACAACTTTCTATAGCGAAGGTGTTTTCTCCACAATATTATGGAGATTTTGCTGGAGCAACGGTAGATATTAAGACAAAGGACTATCCTGAAAAGAAATTTTGGGAAGTTTCATTTTCCACAAGTGTAAATTCGCAAACGATATTTAAAAATTTCAAAAGGTCCGATGGAGGTTCTCTTTCTTATTTTGGAATTAACGATGGAAGTCGTTCGTTATCTGATGCGATAAAAAATGATTTCAAATATAGTACGGCAAGAAATGGAAGCTCTAATCCGTTTTCCACAGGGCTTTCTCCGAATATTTATACTGCCATGCCAAATGTAAGCTTCTCCATAATGGGTGGAGACTTTTTTAAAATGGAAAATGGTAGAGAATTCGGTTACCTTACTAGTTTGAGTTATAAAAACAACAGTAGTTTCAATGATGGAACTATTCGGAACTATAGAACTCAAGGAAGTACTCGACTAAATTATGAATATGATAAATTTAATTTCTCAACGAATTTCACAGGGCTTTTGAATTTGTACACTGGTGTTGCTGATAAATATAAGATTAGATTCAACACACTTTTCATCAACGACACTAACGACAGCTATGAGGAGTATTATGGAGTGAATACAGATGCTTTGGATAGAAATATTCTTTCTGTAAGAGCAAGCTATACACAGAACAATGTGTGGGTAAATCAGTTATTAGCAGATGTTACTATTAATGATAGAATGAGATTGACATCAGGTGTTTCTTATAGCTTAGCTATGAGCCAGATGCCGGATAGAAAAAGTCTGCTTTATTCAGAAAAGGAAGATGGGTTCTCTATCTACAACCTTAATGATGGCGATAATAATAGATTTTGGTCTGAAATGACAGATCATGAGGTATCGGGAAGGGTGAAATTTGACTATGATATTGATAATAGGGCGAACGGAAAGGTAAGAACCAAAGTGTCTGCTGGATTTGATACGAGATCAAAATTCAGAAAATTTGATTCTTGGCAAGTGAATTACCTTTTTGATAATGCAAATAGCATTTCAACTGCCTATTCTGGTTTGGATGTGGATAATCCTGATGTTTATTATTCAGATGTGGAATTGGCGGATGGAGGTTTCACACTGAAAGCACTTCCAAACCCCTCTTCGGCTTATGAAGTAGATGCAATTCAAGTCGCTGGTTATGCTAATTTCGAACACGACCTTATCCCTGAAATACTTAAATTAAGTATCGGCGTTAGAGCAGAGCAAGGAATCCAAGAGGTGAGGTATAAAAAATTACAAGATTTATCGTCCAGCGAATTTAGAGTTGCTGAGCAGAATGATATGAATGTACTTCCAGCTTTAAATGTTCGATATGCAATGAGCGAGAAAAGTAATTTGAGATTTGCTGTTAGTAAAACAATCACTCGTCCAAAGTTTAAGGAAGTTGCTCCATTCTTATTTAAAGAATTCTTTGGTGGTCAAGAGTTTATTGGAAATCCAGATTTGATTGCTGGATCAAATTATAATGTGGATCTTAAGTATGAAATTTTCCCAGAGAAAGGTGGGTTAATTGCATTTACAACATTTGCTAAGTACCTTGAAAACCCTATTGAGAAAGTATTGAGAGGGGGAACGACCTATACCTATGACAATACCAAGGAGGCTTATATTGCTGGGTTGGAAGCAGAAGTTAGTTTTAAGGTGTATAAGAAGTTCTCTATGGGAACAAATGTTTCCTTTCTATATTCTCAAATCAATATGGGAGAGGACAATACCAATCTTAATACAAACCAAGAACGAGCCCTACAGGGCGCTTCACCGTTGGTTGTGAATTTCGATATTTCCTATAATTGGAAAAGAACAAGCGGATCTACCAACTTCACCTTGGTATACAATTATGTAAGCGAAAAGCTATATGCTGCAGGAACTGAAAATGCAGGAGACCAATTTGAACTTGGATTATCAAATTTGAACCTAGTAATTAAGAATAAATTGGCGAAGGATTGGAGTTTAGACTTCTCCTTGAACAATATCTTGAACCCATATACTAGAATTATTCAGGAAGTATCTTCGGCAGATAATACAGCTAGCGATCCATATAGAGAGGAGTACAATGGGGACCTTTTGATAAATGAGTATCAAAGAGGAGTCTCACTTGGAGTAGGACTTTCTAAGAAATTCTAAATAGATAAAATCATTTTTTTTATTACAAAAGGCCGTTACAAATAGTAGCGGCTTTTTTGGGTTTAAGGAAATGTAAAGAGGAGTCTATTATTTAACATGAAGCTAACAAAAACTTAGGGATTCTGTAACATAGATCACACGATCACTTAACACTTGATGCATTTCTTTGTAGTGTAAAAAAGAACTAAAAATGAACACAAATAAATTCAAAATGAAAACGTTAAATTTTCAACCAGTTAGGTTTATAACCCTAGGTCTAATAGCAGGTTTTGTAGCTGTATCCTGTGAAGATGACAAAAAGGAGACTACACCAGGACTTTCATCAGAGGCAATAATTTCTGGAGAAATCACAAACAATCGTTTATTGAGTAATGATACAACTTATTTCTTGACAGGAGGCGTACATGTGAAATCCGGTGCTGTATTAACGATTGATCCAGGTACCGTAATTAAATCAAATCCAGCAGAAGCTTCAGTTGCTTATTTATTAATTGAAAGAGGAGGGAAGTTGATGGCAGATGGAACAGTATCTCAGCCAATCGTTTTTACTTCAGGTGAAGACGCTCCTTCAAGAGGAGATTGGGGAGGTATTATTATCTGTGGTAAATCACCTATCAATAAAGGTTTAGAAGCTACTTCGGAAGTAGGAGATGCTCTTTATGGAGGAACCATTGCTAATGATGACTCTGGAATCCTAAGATATTTGAGAGTTGAATATACCGGTAACGCTATCAGTGATACTAAGGAGCATAATGGATTCTCTTTCAATGGAGTTGGATCAGGTACAATTGTAGACCATGTAGAAGCGTACATGGGCAATGATGATGGGTTTGAATTCTTTGGGGGAACCGTTAACGCAAAACACCTAATCTCCTATGGTTCAAAAGATGATTCTTTTGACTGGACCTATGGATGGTCTGGAAAAGGACAATACTGGTTGGCAATACAAGCAGATGATAAAGGTGACAGAGGAATTGAAGCAGATAACAATGGAGACAACAATGAAGCAGCTCCTTATTCCAATCCAGTTCTGTCAAATATTACATTGATAGGCGCAGATGATGCAGAAGATGAAGACAATACAGGCATGCGGCTTAGAGAAGGTACTAAGGGTGAAATTTACAATGCAATTGTAACAGGCTTCCCTAAGACCGGAGTGAGAGTATCAGAAGAGGTAACTACAGCTAATATGGTCGCCGGAGAGTTATTTGTTAAGCACTCTGTAGTATTTGGAAATACTACTAACTTCCAAGATTGTTCTGACTTCGAATCGGATACTACAAATGAAACTTCTTCAGTAAGTTTAACAAACGGTGTAGGAACAGTTGTTGGTGGATTTGATGTATCATCATTGGACAATTGGTTTGATGCTACTGATTATAAAGGCGCTGTTCAAGAGTCCGCTAATTGGACTACAGGATGGTCAATTGGACTATAATCCAAAACTAGAATAACAATATGGGGTTCCCCTCTCAGTCTTTGCTGTGAGGGGATTTTTCATTCTTTGATATAGATTCTAGGAACGCGTTCTGATATCCCTGTTAAGATTTCGTATGGAATGGTTTGAGCCGCTTTTGCCAACTGTTCTATTGGCCATTCAGGACCAAAAATTATAACCTCATCATTTACGGAAACTTCAAATCCGGATACATCTACCATGGTCATGTCCATGCAAATGGAGCCAACTATAGCACATGCTTTTCCTTGAATTAGAACTTGTCCCTTGCCATCACTGAGGCAGCGCATCAATCCGTCTGCATATCCAATCGGAATGATTGCAATTTTCATTGGAGAATCTGCAATATGGGCTCTGTTGTATCCAACGCTTTCACCCTCTTGGACTGTACGGATCTGACTTATATGGCTGATAAGTTTTGATACTGCTCTTAATTTACCTTTGCTCTTAGGACTATTCTCTATGCCGTAAAGACCTATTCCAAGTCGAACCATATCTGCATAGCCTTCTGGGTAGTTGAGTGTTCCTGCACTATTTAAAATATGCCTGATAAACCCTTTTCCGATCCTTTTTCCCAGATTCAGGCATGCGCGTTTGAAATTATGAATCTGTTCAAGGTTGAATGCAGTATCCTCTAAATTATCACTACTTGCCAGATGCGAGAGGACACTGGCCACCTTCAATTTCTTTGAGCCGCTAAGTATTCTTCCAAGCTGATCCACCTCGTTGAGGTCGAACCCAAGTCTTTTCATTCCCGTGTCTAGCTTTATGTGGACAGGGTATTTATTTGTGATATGTGTATCGTTTAGTGCACGCTCCCAAGCCTTAAGAAGCTCCATTGAATATATTTCAGGCTCAAGGCTATAACGCAACATTTGATCTATTTGTTCCACTCTACTGTTGAGGACAAGTATGGGCAATTGGATTCCTGAATCTCTCAATTGAACACCTTCAGATAAATAGGCTACGGCCAAATAATCGACCCTATTATATGCTAATTCCTGTGCGATTTCAATTGCTCCAGCACCGTAGGAAAATGCTTTAACCATGGCCATTATCTTGATGTCCTTTGGCAGTGTAGACCGATAGAAGTTTAAATTCTCCCGAAGAGAATTCAAGTTAATCTCTAGTCTTGTTAAATGGATCTTCTCTTTTAACCTACTATTGATTTCTTCTAGTTTGAATTTCCGAGAACCCTTTATAAGAATTGTCTCACGGCTCAATTGGTTGAAATTGAACTGGGATAAAAAATCATGGCTGGAAGCATAAAATATACTCTCCATCGGGAAGTAAGATTGGTATTTTTCAAGCTTTTTTCCAATGCCAATAAAATGTTTAAGATCCAAGGACTTTATCTGTTGAGCAATCGCTCTGTAAAAATCCTCTTCCTGATCTGCAATTTCTTGGAAATCCGATAATATTACGGATTTCGCACTTTTAAATTGGTTGAGGTAGTTGAGTGCTGCGTTTAATGCAGTAGCATCATTCGTGTAGCTATCGTTTATCAATTGGCATTGATTGATTCCAGCGTGAAGTTGAAGTCGCATATCAATGGTGGAAAGCGATTCAAAATTCTTGATCAGCTTATCGCTGATTAAATCCTGAGAACAGATTAGGCAGAAGCAATAAATGGCATTTTCAATGGACGCCTTATCAGTAAATGGGAGCATTATTTGATATTGCTCCTTTTTATATATGAATTGGATTTTAGTATATGGGTGACCTAATTCGATATTCTCTACAAAGAGACTTGCTTCAGTATTTTTGGTAGACCATGTATATTTTTGGACCTCTGGATACAATTTCTTGATAGCATCATTGACTAAAGGTTCATCTTCGCAATAGATAATTTTTTCACAAGCCTTAAACAGTTTCAGCTTCTCATAAATTTTCTCGTTAGGACTGCTGAAGTTTTTTTGATGAGCTTCACCAAAGTGACAAAAAATCCCGATATCTGGATGAACTATTCTTTGATGTAAATTCATGTCACCAGGTTGGGATATTCCGACTTCTATCAGCCCTAAATTATGCTCTTTCTGAAATTGTTTGATAGAGAGCGGCACGCCAATTTTAGAATTGAAACTTTTAGGGCTCTTTACAAGATCATATTGATCTTGTAGGAGTGAAAAAAGCCATTCCTTGATAATGGTTTTACCATTACTACCCGTTATCCCAATAACCGGAAAGTCGAATTGTTCTCTATGTGCAAAGCAGAGGTCCTGAAAGGCTGTTAGTGCATTCTTTACGAGGTATACATTCGCCTCTTTTGGAAGTTTTATGTTTGGATTCTCAATGACAAATGATCGCACCCCTTTATTGTATATCTCTTGGATATACTGATGGCCGTCCAGGTGATCTCCTTTAATTGCGAAAAAAATTTGATTATTGGCATCAATAGGGAAGGTCCTGCTGTCTATCAGGACATCCTTAATATACAAGTCAGCGTTTACCTTTTGTATCCACTCAGCCTTGCAAATGGAGGCAATATCTTTGGGGTAGAATAGCATGGATTATCTTTGAGTATTATAACACCTTCGGCATAAAGGTCGGTAATTATCTTGTTCTCCTAAAAGAATTCTATCTTGAATAGGGTTTATTCGCTTTGAATAATGAGCAATTTCGCCACAATCCATACAGATTGCATGCACCTTAGTGACAAATTCAGCACAAGCCATAAGTTGAGGGATCGGGCCGAATGGCTTACCCTTGAAGTCCATATCCAAACCTGCCAAGATTACTCTCGTTCCAGCATTTGCTAATTGACTACAAACCTCAACTAAGCCCTCATCGAAGAATTGGGCTTCATCAATACCCAATACGTCTACTTGATTTGCTTGTAGCAGTATTTGAGAGGAATGTGAAACGGCGTTAGAGGTTATTTCATTTTTATCATGTGACACAATATTCTCTTTTGCATACCGGTCATCTACAGATGGTTTAAATATCTGCACGTTCTGTTTTGCAATCTGTGCCCTTTTCAGCCTTCGTATTAATTCTTCAGTTTTACCTGAAAACATCGAACCCGAGATTACTTCAATCCATCCTTTTTTGAGATCTCTGTCTTGTTTTCTTTCTAGAAACATATAGGTCGATTGGTTAAAGCTTAATTTTTTCTATGAATAGAAATCTAGCTTACGGAATTGCTATTCATGTGACTCTTTGGCTGTTTATTTTGTGCCTTAAAACAGCTAATGAGATAATAAATGTACTATAAATTAAGATGCAAATAAAATATATTAGGCTTCTCGGGTTACTAGAGATTGGAATTCATTATGCTTCAGTTTTTATTGATTTCCACAATGTGGATTATTCAAAAGGGGGAATGATTCTGGCCAGCTAATCTTCTATAGTTCTGATGGGGTACTGAAAAATGATGTTTTAGTTAAGGTTGATAGAGTCTCTGGTACATAGAGAGGCCTATAACGCTAAACCAGTTTTGACAATTATAACAAGGTATCCTTATCTAAGAAGAAACATTTATTGGTGAAATATTGGATATGACATGCAATGAAAAGGAATGTTTAAAATTAAACGGAAAAAGGGTTTAAAATGGAATTCATTTAATAAATAATTCAAATAAATATTTTAATTTTATTTCGACAAACCTAAACCAGTAAGACCCCATTTCCAAAATGAAAATTAAAAAAGTATTAGTTGCTAATCGCGGTGAAATAGCCATCCGAATATTCAGAGCTTGTGTTGAGATAGGTATTAAAACAGTTGGTATCTACACCTTTGAAGATCGTTATTCATTACATCGTTATAAATCTGATGAGTCCTACCAAATAGGTAAAGACAATGAGCCTTTAAAGCCTTATCTGGATATTGATGAGATAATAAGGGTTGCAAAGCAAAATAATGTTGATGCGATACATCCAGGCTATGGATTCTTGTCGGAAAATGCAATGTTTGCTCAAAAATGTGAGGAAAATGGTATCATATTTATCGGACCTAAAGTAGAAGTTTTAAATGCATTAGGGGATAAAATCATGGCAAAGCAGGTTGCTGTTAATAATAATATTCCCATAATAAAAAGCAATACTGAAGACCTTGTAACGATTGATATAGCGCTGTCAGAGGCTGAGAAGATTGGATATCCAGTCATGCTAAAGGCTGCGTCAGGTGGTGGTGGACGAGGAATGCGCGTGATACGACTAAAAGAAGAATTAGAAAGTGCATTTGCTGAGGCAAAACGAGAGTCGCTGAATGCCTTTGGAGATGACACCGTTTTTTTAGAAAAGTACGTTGAAAATCCGAAGCATATTGAAATTCAGATTGTCGCTGATAATTTCGGTAATACGGTTCATTTATTTGAACGTGATTGTTCGGTACAGAGGCGTTATCAAAAGGTTATTGAGTTTGCACCTTCTTATGGTTTAGATCAAGAAACAAAAGATAGTCTTTATGAATACGCTCTTAAGATCTGTAAGGCAGTAGATTATAATAATATTGGGACTGTAGAATTCTTATTAGATGAAGATGGGAGTATTTACTTTATTGAAGTTAATCCCAGAATACAAGTAGAACACACTGTCACTGAAATTGTGACAAATATAGATTTAGTTAAGGCTCAATTATTTATTGCTGGAGGCTATAAACTTTCCGATCAGCAAATAAAAATTAAAAATCAAGAAGCAATAAAGGTCACGGGGTATGCATTACAATGTCGTATTACCACGGAGGATCCTTCCAATGATTTTAAGCCAGATTATGGGACTATATCAACCTTTAGAAGTGCTTCAGGATTTGGGATACGTTTGGATGCCGGTAGTTTATATCAAGGTGTAAATGTGTCTCCTTTTTTCGATTCGATGCTGGTTAAAGTATCTGCCAATAGTAGAACATTAGATGGCGCTTGTAGAAAGATGCAGAGAGCTTTACTTGAATTTCGAATTAGAGGCGTTAAAACCAATATAAACTTTTTAGATAATATTTTAAAACATCCAACCTTTAGGGCTGGGAATGTTACAGTTAACTTTGTTAAGAATGAGCCTTCACTATTTAAGTTTACTGAATCTAGAAATAGAACAAGTAAGTTAGTTGAAATTTTAGCAGAAACTATTGTTAATGGTAATCCCGATATCAAGAACAAAATTGATAATAAGACATTCTTAAAACCTAAGGTGCCAAGTTTTGATAAATCATCTACCTACCCAAAAGGGACTAAAGATTTGTTAACTGAGCTTGGACCAGAAAAGTTTTCGCAATGGTTGAAAAATGAAAAGAAAATTCATTTCACAGATACCACAATGCGGGATGCACATCAAAGTTTATTGGCAACTCGAATGCGTACTTTAGATATGGAACAAGTAGCGGAAGGTTTTGCAAAAAACCATCCGGAGATCTTTAGCATGGAAGTCTGGGGAGGAGCTACATTTGATGTGTGTTTACGTTTTTTGCAAGAGAACCCTTGGGAACGATTGAGAATATTACGAAAAGCCATGCCGAATGTGTTATTACAGATGCTAATAAGAGGATCTAATGGCGTTGGATATACAGCATACCCTGACAATTTAATCGAAAAATTTGTTGAGCAATCATGGGAAAACGGCGTAGATGTTTTTAGAGTGTTCGATTCTTTAAACTGGATGAAGTCTATTGCGCCATGTATAGAACATGTTAGGACTAAGACAAATGGGCTAGCCGAAGGTTCTATATGTTATACAGGCGATATACTGAATCCTAATAAATCAAAATACGATTTAAATTATTATATACAGTTAGCAAAAGACATTGAAAATGCTGGCGCACATATATTGGGGGTAAAAGATATGGCTGGTTTATTAAAACCAAATGCTGCATTTGAATTAATTTCTGCATTAAAATCGGAAATTAATATACCCATTCACCTACATACACACGATACGTCTTCTGTACAAGCAGCTATGTATTTAAAGGCAGCAGAAGCTGGTGTCGATGTAATAGATGTAGCATTAGGAGGCTTGTCTGGCCTTACCTCTCAACCAAATTTCAACTCTATATTAGAAATATTTCGTTTCCACGAGCGTGAAAATGATTTTAACACAGAAAAGCTTGCGGAATATTCAGATTATTGGGAGTTAGTAAGAAACTATTATTATCCTTTTGAATCTGGATTAAAAGCAGGGACGGGAGAAGTTTACAAGCATGAAATACCTGGTGGACAGTATTCAAATTTAAAGGGTCAAGCCATAGCTTTAGGTTTAGAAGACAAATTCCCTGAAGTCACTAAGATGTATGGAGAAGTAAACAACCTTTTTGGAGATATTGTGAAAGTAACGCCTAGTTCTAAAGTAGTAGGAGATATGGCACAATATCTTATTAGTAACAATTACACGACTCAAGATGTACTAGATAAAGGAGACACGATGTCCTTTCCTCAATCTGTGATAGGCTTCTTTAAAGGTGATTTGGGACAACCGGTGGGTGGATTCCCTGAGGAATTGCAGAAGATTATATTAAAACAAGAAACACCCTATACAAATAGGCCAAATGCTCATTTGGAACCAATAGATTTTGAAAGTGAATTCGAGGTATTTAAGCGCACTTTTTCTACGGGAATGGGTAGAGCGTTAGAAATAACAGATTTCCTTTCCTATAAATTGTACCCTAAGGTATTTACAGAAGCTCATAACAAACACATGAAGTATGGCAGCGTGATGAATATCCCAACCAAGAATTTTTTCTATGGTATGGAGGTAGGCGAGGAGATCATGGTGGAGCTAGATAAAGGTAAGAATGTTTTGATCTCATTAGTCTCTGTAGCAGAGGCAGATAGTGAGGGGAATGTTGGAGTCTTATTTAAGGTAAATGGACAATTGAGGAATGTGATTGTTAAGGATGAATCTATCAAAATTTTTAAAGTAGAGAATGTAAAGGCAGAAACAGATAACGAGAAGGAAATAGGTGCACCATTACAGGGGTTACTTTCAAACGTCTTTGTTAAAAAGGGGCAAAAAATAAAAAAGAATGATCCCTTGTTTGTCATTGAGGCAATGAAAATGGAAACAACCGTTATGTCACATTTTGAGGGCGTTATTGATAAGGTGCAATTAAAGTCTGGAGTAATGGTAAATACGAGTGATCTAATTATCGTTTTAAAATAAACATAGTTTTGGTAGCGTAGGTTCTAGCCTCGTTATAAAAATTTCATAATTGAAAAGCAGCCTTTGAATTTGTATTCAGAGGCTGCTTTGTTTTATAGTATATCATCATTTGAAGTGGAATAAATTATTAGAACCAATACTTGTTTTGTTTCTAGGGATATAATGGCCGATCGGTTAAAACTAAAAACATTTTCATGAATAAAAACCTAGCCTATAGAGCTTCCATTCATGTAGTTTTTGGGCTGTTTTTTTGTAACTTAAAACAGCTAATGAGATATTTAATGTAATATATATTAAGATGCTAATAAAATATAGTAGGCTGCTGGTGTTTCTAATGGTTGGAATTCTGAATGCTCAAGTTTTTGATGATTTCCAAGATGGGGATTATTCAAATAATCCTGTTTGGTCTGGGGATACAATGGACTTTAAAGTGAACAATGATTTTACACTGCAATTATTTGCAGATCCTCCTAGTGGATTATCTCGTATTTATACCGTAAATCAAGCAATTAGTAATGCAATTTTTGAATTCAATATAAAGCTTGACTTTAACCCATCTTCTCAGAATTATTTAGAAGTATACCTACAGGTAGAGGGCGTTGATTTTGAAACTTCAGATGCCGTTTTTCTTAGAGTTGGAGATAGTCAAGATAGAATAGGGTTATTCAAAAGGGTAAATGGTTCTAACGAATTAATGTTCGATAGTTCTGATGGACTATTAAATAATTCTGAAAATGATGTCCAGGTTAAAGTTACCAGAAATTCTGGAGGTTTATGGAAGGTTGATATTGCTTTAAACGGGGGGCAAATGGAGACCATTGGTCAAGGGATTGAAGTAGGCATGTTGTCGACAAATTATTTTGGATTCGATTGTCATTATACAAGCACCAGGAGTACGAAGTTCTATATAGATAATATTCAAATTGAAGGGAGTCCATTTTTAGATATAGAGGCTCCGGAGGTTATAGATTTTCGGAGGTTGGATTCATTTCAGGTGCTTTTGAATTTTAATGAGCCATTGGATACTCAATTTATAGTTAGTGAAATGTTTCAGATGGAGCCTGCAGGGAATGTGAAATCTCTTATATATAATGTCCTGGATTCAAGTGTTGTTTGTGAAATAAACCAGTTGGATTGGAATCAGGAATCAAGCATTAAAATAGGGCCTTTACAAGATCTTTCAGGAAACAGCTTAGCGGACACCAATTTTTCAATAAGATGGCAAAAGATATACCCGAGTGACCTTTTGATAACAGAGATAATGTTTGATCCTGAACCGTCCGTATACCTGCCTGAATTTGAATATATAGAATTGTACAATACTAAAGATTACCCATTGAGTTTGGAGGGCGTTCAATTATCAATAGATGGGAAGACTACGGTGTTTGGTATCGACTCTATTTTACCAAAATCGTATCTCGTTGTTGGAAGTATGGCGGAAGAGGTTATGCTATTAGGTGTTGATCAATACATAGCTTTGGGATATTTCCCATCAATGAGTAATACAAGTAGTTTCCTCTCACTCAAGACGGCTGAAAATGTATTTGTTCATGGGGTGAAATATGATAAGTCCTGGCATATTAAAGCTAAACAAAATGGAGGTTGGTCACTTGAAATGATTGATCAAGAATTATATTGTTTGTCGGAGGAAGGATGGGCTTCTTCAAGAAGCTTACAGGGAGGATCTCCAGGCAGGATGAATGTCGCCTTGGATTCTATGATTGATCTACAAAATGAATACTATTTGGAGGTGAATGGAGTGCAGGAAATTGTACTTACCTCACTATTTGTAATGGAGGATCCAAATTGGGAAGACCCCAAAAGTTTTGTGCTAAATGGTGAGTATAGAGTGAATGAGGTAGAACGGGTTTCTGAACGTAGTATTTTGTTAAGAACAGATATGCCACTGTCTTTAAGAACAGGGTATCAATTGGGAATTACTTTCTTGTCCAATAATTGCTTGAATGAACAAGAAGGGGGAGTCCTAGTGAATTTTAGTCTTCCCGAGATGCCGAAAGCTGATGAAGTAAAAGTCTCTGAAATCTTATTTAATCCTTTAGATGGGAAAGAGAAATTTATTGAGTTTGTTCATGAAGGAATGTATCCTATAGATTGTTATGATTTGCTTTTAGGGCAAAAAAATGAAGCCGACCATACCTGGAGTTATTACAATATTACAGGAAATCATGAAATATGGTATCCAGATGATTTCTTGGTTGTGACTACATCAGTAAATGGTCTTCGGGATCAATACAATTGTGGTGAAAGGGTTAAAATCATCGGTTTGAAATCCTTTCCTAGCTTACCTATTTCAGGAGGTCAAGGTGGACTTTTTAGACGTAATCACATAGCCTTAGATACCTTTTGCTATGAAGACGATTGGCACGCTGGACACCTGCTAAGTACGAAAGGAGTTTCCTTGGAGCGGATAGATTTCAATGCCAATCCTTGTCTTGAATCAACGTGGGGATCAGCCTCAGAAAATTCGGATTATGCTAGTCCAGGATCTGTCAACAGTTATCATGAGATTTCTAATAATGGAGCTCGGCTATCTATTTCTTCAGATATCCTTGCTCCGAATTTGAAATTCTATGAAATAATAATTTCTTTCAACCTCATTAGTCCTGAAGAAAAACTATCTATTGAAGTTTATACCATAGATGGTATCCTTATAGCGGTTTTAGCTAGGAATAAATTCGCACTAGGGAAGGGTAATTTACAATGGACTGGTGAAGGCCTAGCAGTGGGAAGTTATATCTTGATGGCGGCCATTGAAAAAAATGGAAAGCAGGTGATTAAAGAAAAATGGCTGATTAATATTCGTCTTTAATTAGCGTGATGACTAAATCTGCTACCTCTTTGGGCTTTTCAAAAGGGAATAGATGACCGCCTTCAAAAGGGGTAAATGTTGCGGATGGAATCAAGGCTTCTAATTCCGAAATACCGTCTAATCGGCTATCGAATATTTCACCACTATTGGCAAAAATATACTGTACAGGAACGGAAATGGAAATGGGTTTTTCAAAAGAAGGGATGGTGCAAAAAATGGTATACTCTAGTTCTTTCGGAAAGCTTAATGCGACCTTTCCATTTGGGAGTATGGTGAAGGCGCCCTTTAGGTAATCTTGAAAGCATATTGGATGAAATTGTTGAAAGAGGCTTTTCCCTCTCAAAACTCGTTCAACAAGTTCCATTGAAGGAAAGATGTCTTTCCGGATTTTAGCCTTTTGTGCTACAGATAATACGTCATGAACTGAGCCTTCCTTTTGTTTTTGTTGAATAGAAAGTCTCAATCCATGCCCCATGATTGGAGGGTCCATCAATATAATTTTCTTAAATAATTCAGGTTTTTTCTCGGCAGCTAATAGCATGAATACAGCCCCCATGGAATGACCTAAACCAATGACAGGTTCTTGGTATTTATTTTCAATGAATGAAATTAGTTCATCTCGAAGTTCAGTCCATCCGATAGATATATTCGCTAGATTCTTCCCGGAAAATGGAATGCTGTCAATTTCATAATCCACGAACTGCTGAAAGAAAAAATCATAGCAGGAAGATGGAAATCCGTTAGCGTGAGAAAAAACGATCTTATTGGACATGAATGAGGTGTTAGGAAATTGGGAGCTAGTGCTCCCAATTATAATTGTTCATATCTTCTACAAGGTGTACAAGAAGATCAATGGCTAGTGCAACATCGTCTTTATGTACCATCTCAATTACTTGGTGTATATGTCTCGTTGGAATTGAAAGGGCACCTGCAATTGATCCACCGGCTGTGAAACGTTGGATTGCTGCTGTGTCTGTCCCGCCAGCTGTTAGGATTTCTGGTTGGAATTTTATTTTATGCTTGGTCGCGGTAGCCTTCATAAATGCAACCATTCTATAGTCGCAAACGGTTGCCGAATCCATTATCTTAACGGCTACACCTTCCCCAAGAGAGGTTACCTTCTCATGAGCTGCCGCTCCAGGAACATCAAAGGCAATAGTAGTGTCAATGGCAATTCCAAAGTCTGGCTGAATAGCAATGGCAGAAACTTGGGCTCCCCTTATACCAATCTCCTCTTGGACTGTAAATACAGCGTAGAAATCATGGGCAGGATTCTCCAAGCGTTTGAAAGCTTCAAGAAGAACGAATACAGAAATTCTATTATCTAGGGATTTACTATTTATGCAATCTCCCATCTCTATTAGGGCACGCTCTCTAGTAATTGGGTTCCCTATTTCGATCCATTTTTCTACTTCCTTTTTGGACATTCCAAGGTCAATGAAGTAGTCTGTGGTCTTTGGAGATTTAGTTCTCTCCTCCGGCGACATAATGTGAATAGGCTTTGATCCCATTACGCCAATAAGATCCTTCTTCCCATGAATAATAACGCGCTGCGCAGTCAAGGTTTTTGGATCGAATCCACCTAAGGTATGAAATCTAAGAAACCCATTATCGTCAATGTGTGTGACAATAAACCCGATTTCATCCATATGAGCCGCAGCCATTATTTTCTTAGCGCCGGACCCTTTTTTAACAGCAATGACATTCCCCATATTATCGACCTCTAAGGTGTCAGCATATGGCTTAATTTCTCCAAGGATAAAATCTCTAATTTGCTTTTCAAAACCAGAAGCTCCTGGTTTTTCGCAAATGGTTTTTAATAATGGAATATTTAATTCTTTAGTTTTCATGCGTCTTGGTTTATGAAATCACACTTAGTTTAATCATATTCGTCATTCCTTGTTCTAGGATCGGCATACTAGCAACGTTTACTACGTAATCACCATTATTTAATACGCCTTCTTCTTTAAGCATGTCGTGGACTTCATTAATCGTTTCATCTGTACCAATAGCGTTATCGTAAAAATACCCATTGGTTCCCCAAAGTAAGCTCAATGTATTTAGAATTTTTCGATTGCTGGTAAAGACACAGATTTGAGCATCCGGTCTATGACTTGCAATTTTAAATGCGTTGAATCCAGAATGGGTCATCGAAATGATTGCTTTTGCCCCAACTTGATCTGTTAGCTTACAGGCGTGGTAACAGATGGAGTTAGAAATATACCTTTCATTTACCTTTACTGGAGGGTTCTCGGGTTTTATTAATTCCTCAGAGCTCTCAACTTCTGCTATAATACTGCACATCGCTTTTATTACAGCGACAGGAAATTTACCCACTGATGTTTCTCCGGATAACATGACTGCATCTGCACCATCATATACAGAATTGGCAACATCTGTAATTTCTGCTCTGGTAGGTGTCATACTCTCTATCATGCTTTCCATCATTTGGGTAGCTATGATAACAGGTGTAGAATTTCTTCTACATCTACGTACGATTTTCTTTTGAAGACCAGGAAGTTGCTCCATAGGTACTTCAACACCCAGATCCCCTCTGGCAACCATTACAGCACCGGAAATTTGGATGATTTCATCCAATTCTTCAATAGCTTCAGGCTTTTCAATTTTCGCTACAACTCTAGCACTAGAATTTCTACTTCTGATAATACTTTGTAGGGAACGGACGTCGTCTGCACTTCTAACAAAGGATAATCCAATCCATTCAATATTCTCCTTAAGGGCAAAAATTAAATCTTTTAGATCCTTACGTGTCAAACTTGGAATCGAAATCTTTGTATTGGGAAGATTGACCCCTTTTTTTGATTTAATTGGACCACCATGAATAACTTTGGTTTTTACTTCGTCTAGCCTATTTGTAGCAGTGACTTTAAGTAAAACTTTCCCATCGTCTATCAGAATCCTATCTCCCTTTCTAACGTCTTTTGGGAAATCTTGATAAGTGATATAGACAGAATCTTTATCACCAACTTTCTCCTTGTTTGTTAGGATGAATTCTTCACCATCATTAATTACTAGGCCCTCTTCAACCAAGCCTAATCTTATTTTTGGTCCCTGTAAATCGCCTAGGATTGCAACATTGGTATTCAGTTCTTCGTTTAACTCTGCCACAGTTTTGATCATTTCTCTAGCATCTTTATGAGAGCTATGAGAGAAGTTGATCCTTGCAACGTTTAACCCAGCCAAAATCATCTCTTTGATCTTCTTTTTATCAGAAGAGGCAGGTCCTAGTGTCGCTATTATTTTAGTTTTCTTCATGTTTAATGTATCAAGAGATTTTCTTTGGACTTTATAGTCGAAATATCCAACTCGTAAATGGCCAATACGTGTTTGATAAGTTTAATGTTTTGAATAATTTCCTTTTTCTCCGTATCACTGAGAGGGTGGTGGACCTGGAGAAAGTAATCAACCTTGTTGTGCTCTTCAATCAAAGTATACTTTTGCCTTCTTGTGTTTTTTAGCCCAACAAATAAGCTCCCTTCTAATTCTTGACTATCTTCTTCTACATCAGTTTCATGCTTGTTTGCATGTAATAACCAAACAGAATCATTCGGCTTGTCGTCAAAAGAATACAATGGAAAGGCGATTTCTCCCGCTTCTTTTTCTTTTTTTACTAGGATATCCACTTTACTTCTTCCAAGGCTAGATTGTAGCTTCTTGTTGATGAAATAGCATAATTTATAGTGGTTTATCCTTCCGCAAATAGCAAAAAGATGAAAGTCATAATCGTACTCAGCCTCAATTGTAAGGGTGCGTTTAGCCATGAGATAAAATTAAATTTATTGCGGGAATTATATAACAAAAAGCGTAATAATTTGGATGAATGGTGAAAACAATATTTTATTCTTACCTCATACAATCCCAAAAGGTGAAATAAATGCAGTTATATCCTCATTTTTGGGGATGAAAATGGAGCGGACAATTGAAATTTATTCCTTGGAAATGATGGAATTAAACCTCTATGAATAGTTTAAAATCGTATGAAATGGCTTGAATTTAGGCCTGTTAGAAAATAATCTAAGATGGTTAAATGTGTTAAAGCCTATAAATTAGGGAACTAAAGGGGAAATCTTCATGAATAAATGTTACGCAGAATAAAAAAAAATCTCTACTTTTACTTTCTTATTATTTTTAAACTGAAAAACACCATGCTTAAGCGTCTTTCGATTTTAACATCATTCTTTTTTCTGCTAACTGCAGCATCTACTAGCTTATTTGCCCAATGTCCAGAACCTGACTCTCTTGAGGTCCTTTCTGTTACTGATGTGACAGCAAACCTTCAATGGGTTATTAATGGTTCTGAAGGAAGTTGGGACATTGAAATAGTGGATTTAACGCTTGGAGAAAGTGCCACTGGTACACCAACCTCCATTGAATTGTCCAATACTCCTTTAATCTCTGGTCTTATAGCAGATCATGAGTACGAAGTATGGGTTCGTGCTTTTTGTGGATTTGGAAATACTCCTGAAAACAGTATATGGGTAGGACCTACTCTTTTTTCTACAGATCCTTCCTGCTTCCCAGTAGGTGATATTGTAGTTACCGATATGGATACAACGGACTTTACTATAGAGTGGTCCGCTGGTGGTGATGAAACACTGTGGAACCTAGAAATCGTAAATACTACGATCGGTGATACGCTAACTTTTACACCAACAAGTACCGGGGAGATAGATAGTACATTCAATTTCACCAATTTACTTCCTGGAAATGATTACCAAGTTATTGTTCAGGCAGATTGTGGAGTAATTGATGGGGAAAGTGCTTGGTCAGATACCTTATTCGTTACAACAGATGATTTGTGTATTATACCGGGAGATTTGATGTTAACTAATTTATCATCTACAACTGCTTCAATTTCGTGGACTCCTCTAGATGGAGAGTCAAACTGGGAAATTGAAGTTGTTGACATTACAGCAGGTGATACTCAAGACGGTGTCGCAGATTATTTTGCCTTTACTACACCGGATTATTCTATTATAAATTTGTTGCCAGATAATGAGTACTACATTTATGTACGTGCAAATTGTCAAGGGTCAGATGGTTTTTCGGAATGGACGGAAGAGTTGGGGATATTTACCTACTGTGCACCATTTTCAATGCCTTTTGGTGAGACTTTTGACCTTAGTCCATTAAATTGTTGGACGACTGTTATCAATGGAATAAATATTTCGGTTGATGTAAATAACGATGACGTTTTTGCAAGCCCTGATGGGAATGGAGGTAATGCCACGCTTACTTCTCCATTAATTACCAATGTTGGACCATCAAGAGTTTACTTCGAATGGTCTCATAACTTTATAGAAGCTCCAGATAATGATTCACTAGCCTTATATGGTTCATTCAATGGTGGAGGAACTTGGAATTTATTATGGGAGAGAACAGGTGAGGATTTAGCGTCTAATGATGGTGCAGGGAATACTTTTCCTGGATCCTATAAATCTGAATATGTACCATTATCAAACGCATACAATAATAACGATATATCATTTAGATTTGCATTTGGGTCAGAGGGATACAGTTCAGGAGATACTTGGATAGATTCTATTGGTGTTGAACTAATGCCTGCATGTAACTTCCCATATAATATGGCTGTTTCTAATGTAGGAGAAACAACTGCCGATGTTGATTTTGATATTTTTGGATCAGGTGTTACTACCTATGATTATGAAATTGTCCCAGCTAATCTAAACCCTTCTGGAATTGCTACTGGAAGTGTTAATTCAGGGATAAACAATTTCAACCTAACGGGACTTACTCCTGGTTCTGTTTATTCTTTATATATGATGGCAAACTGTTCCCCAACCAACTCAGATTGGATAGGACCAGTAACCTTTACAACAGAATGTGCTAGTTTAACAGAATTTATTGAAGGCTTTGAGACTACGGATGCTGCCGAGGTGCCAATGTGCTGGTCAAATATTGATCCGGGAAATGGAGACGCTTTCGTTATAAACGGGAGTCAATTTACAGGAAATAAGAGTTTTAGAATGACCAATAATAATTTGGTGGATACAGCCGTGAAGCTCACGCTAGTGTCTCCAGAGTTGTCAAATATTAATGGAGGGACAAATTGGTTAAGATTCTATGCTAGGGCTTTTAATAATGCGGGATTAGACATTGGAACATTGTCAGACCCAACGGACATCAATACTTTTTCTTCATTCGAGGCGGTTACTTTAACTGGAGTTTATCAAGAATTCTTTATAGACTTTTCGAATTATGTTGGAACCGAGGATTATATCGCCATCCGTATGGTTGCACCAAATACAAATTCGACTGTTAATTTGGATCTGGTTAAATGGCAAGAAATACCAACTTGTTTTCCTCCAGATGACTTTTCCTTTTCAAATGTAGATACTACATCATTTGAATTGGATATAAATCCTGCTAATTCAGGAGATACTTTATTTGAAGTTTCAGTGGTTAATGTTACTAATAATGAGTCCTTCTTAGAAATAGTGACAGATACGGTTTCATTGACAGATAGCAGTATTGAAGGATTGAATCCAGGAACATTTTATGAAATTTATATTCGTACAGTATGTTCTCCAACTGATTTTAGTGAATGGACATTTGGATCAACTATCGGTACGCATTGTGTCGCAACGGATACTATCACAGAAGGGTTTGAAATCTTAAGTCCAATTAATGACTTTCCTATTTGTTGGATACCCTTTGAATCAAATGATATGATGTTTTCAGTGTCTAGTACTTGGCCAAATAATAATGGAGCTAGACATTTAGATATATATGGACAGAACTTTGCACCTGCTGGTGGAGTCGCGATGGCTTCAACACCTGCGTTAGATAATATTGCTAGTGGGACAAAATGGCTTAAGTTTTATGCACGAAATTACAACGCAAACACAACCTTTAAAGTAGGGACAACAACAGACCCATTAGATCCTTCAACCTTTGAAGAGCGAATGACAATTTCTGTTGGATCTACTTATCAAGAGTATACAGTACCGTTTGCAGATTATGTAGGAGTTGGTGAATATATCACGTTCTATACAGAGTCTGATGGTGGTGTATCCAATGGATTTAGGATTGATGATGTAAGTTGGGAAGATGCTCCAGAATGTGGCGAGCCTGTCGGATTGAATGCTGATACTTTATTGGCTAATGAAGCGACAATTTCATGGTTTCCTGTATCTCAGGATACATTGTGGTATTTGGAAATAGTTAATATCCCTGGAAATACGCCAACTGGTATTCCTACCGATACATCAATGAGTACTAGTTATTCTTTTGATAACTTAATCCAGAATGAGATTTATGATGTTTATATTAAATCATCTTGTACTGGTGCAACTTGGGCTGGTCCTTTAACTATTGTAACTTTATTTGAAAATAATGTTGCAGTGAGTGAAGTGCTTAGTCCTTTGGATGAAGACTGTGGCTTAACTGCCAATAGTGAAATAGTAATTGAAGTTGCGAATACTGGAGGGTCTATGCAGACAAGTATTCCTATTGAATATAGTTGGGATCTGACTAACTGGATACCTGCAGGAGACTTTACAGACACCTTATTAGGTGGAGAAACAGGAGTATATACTTTACCAGGAACATTTGATTTCTTAGCTGCTGTTGATTCTAATTTTTGGGTAAGAACCAATTTGGTTGGAGATAGTGATAACGGTGACGATATACTTCATAGTGAAGTCACAAATAGTGGAGACACCTGGTTGAATTTAGAAATAAACTTTGGCTCTGGAGCAACAGAAACACAAGTCCTTATTTTGGATAGTATTACTGGAGATGAGGCGTATGAATTAATAGCAAATACAGTGGCTAATTTTTCTACTGTAGAATATGCTGTATGTCTTTTTGCGGGAGCTACGTATGAATTCCAAGCCATCGATCAATGGGCTGATGGATGGGAAGGTGGTACTTACAATCTTACTGCTTGCGGTGGAATAACTTTAGCAGATAATGATGGACTTTCTCCAGATGACGGAGTTGGACCTCCTCCTTGGATTCCCACAGTTGAAACTTCTGAATTTTTCTTCTTAGAAGGATGTGCAGATTATAACCTAAGTATTACAGACATTGGTGGTCCATATAGTAATTGTGGACTAGATACTAACGAAACTTTTGAAATAACAATAGTCAATAATGGTATTTTAGATTTGGATTCTGCAGATGCTGAATTGCAAATAAACTTCAATGGCAATGGATTTGTAACATTATCAGACTTCCCTAACGGGCTTGCTCCTGATTCAAGTATCACATTTACAACTGACGAATATGATTTGAGTACTTCAGGTTTATATACTGTTGATGTATCTGTAGTATTTGCTGCTGATGAATTTATGGATGATAATACCGCTTCTTTTGATGTTGTGAATGCACCAACGTTAACTTCAGATACTTCGAATTTTGATGTGAATAACGGACTTTGGTCAAATGACTTTAATGTTCCAGGAGGTTCTTCTTGGGAATGGGGTGTACCAACTACACCTATTTTGTCAGCTGGAGCTTCAGGAAGTGTTTGGGCAACTGGATTGTCTTCTACAATAACACCAAATGAGGTCTCTTATGTGGAGTCACCATGTTATGATTTCTCGGCTTATAGTTTCCCTCCAGAAGTATTATATGATTTTATTTTCGACGGAGGAACAGCTTCTGTTCAGTTACAAGTAAGTACTGACGGTGGAGCGAACTGGGCGAATATGCAAAGTTTCTCTAATACTGCTGTATGGACTCAAAATGTACACTTACTAACTACTTTCTTAGGGGAGTCTGATGTAAAGTTCAGATTTAAGTTTGATTCCGGAAATGCTAATGGTGTTGAAGGTTTTGGATTTGATAACTGGGAAGTAATAGAGCACATACCTTACACGGATGCTAGTTTGTTAGATCTTGAAGTTGGCGGAACGTCAGTAACAGGATTTAGTTCAACAACATTGTCTTATACGGTTACACTACCTTTTGGAGCTACTTCAATTCCTTCTGTGTTTGGGGTTGTAAATGCACCTATTGTTGATACCGTTATGTATGACGAAGCCGTATTGCCTTTACCGGATACTACATTTGTAACTGTAGTTGCAGAAGATACTTTATTCTCTACTACATATATGGTGATATTTGAAGAGGCGCTGCCAAGTTCAGATAACGATCTTAGTATGATTACTGTAGATGGTATCAACTTAACTGGTTTTTCTTCAAACTTAACGCTGTATAGTATCACTGTTCCTTTTGGTGGCGCTATACCAGTTATAGATGGTACAGTAGCTGATCCAACTGCTAGTGTTGTAGTAACGCAAGCTGGATCTCTTCCAGGTGCGGCAACGCTTGTTGTAACAGCGCAGGATGGTTCTACACAGACTTATACCGTTAATATTACTGAATTGCCACCATCAACAAATGCATTCCTTGCGAACTTATCAATTGATGGGGTTACTGTAACTGGATTTACGCCTTCAACATTGAACTATACTGCTAACTCATTTGCAGCACCTCTGCCAATTGTTACCGCAACAGAATTAGATCCTAATGCGACTAGTGTAGTTGTAACTCAAGTAGGTGCAATTCCTGGTGTTGCAACTGTTGTTGTTACCGCTGAGGATGGTATTACTACAATGACGTATACGATTACTTTCAATCTGTTGTTGAATATCAATGCTAACTTAACTGGAATTGATGTGAATGGTGCGCCACTAGCTGGATTTAGTACAAGTACATTCTATTATACCATGGAATTACCTTACGGAACTCCGGTACCTGTAGTATCAGCTACATTGGAAGATCCATTAGCAAGTTATATAGTGAATGATGCAGCTCAGATCCCTGGTATATCAGAAGTGGTAGTTACAGCTGAGAATGGAGTTATCATACAGACATACATTATTGAATGGACTGAAGAGCTACCAAATAACAATGCACACTTGTCAAGTATTAATCTAGTTGCTGGTACGGTCGGCTCTATGACTCCAGGCTTTAATCAAGGAAACTTAAATTACTTGATATGTTTGGGAGATGGTAATCCAAATTTACCATCAGTAGTTGTGACCCTTGCTGATACAACAGCTAGTTATGAAGTTATTAATCCATCTTCTATTCCTGGAGATATATTAGTAGTAGTAACAGCTCAGGATGGTACAAGTATCAATACCTATGTATTGGAGCTTGGAAATTGTGATCCTCTAACTTTGGAAGAGAATTTATTTGATCTTGCAATCTATCCTAACCCTAATCAAGGTTCAATAGTGATCCAGTCAGATTTGGAAACCGATAACTTTAAGATGGAGCTTATCAACCCGCTTGGAGCAGTTGTATTCTCGAAGGATGAGTCACAAATTCAATTGAATGAGACTATTCATTTAGATGAATTACCGAATGGAATTTATGTTCTGAGATTGTTTATCAACAGCACTTGGTACACAGAGCGTATTACAATCATGAAGTAATACCTTCGATATAATCAAAAAAAAGAGCTGCATTTTGTGCAGCTCTTTTTTTTTGTTCAATTGAGCACAAAAAAAGGCCTGAAGATAATCTTCAGGCCTTTTTTATATGCTAATGCAAGGGGTATTACTCTACAGTAACTGACTTTGCAAGGTTTCTTGGCTGATCCACATTACACCCTCTTAGAAGGGCTATATGGTAGGATAGTAGCTGTAATGGAATAGTAGTAATCAATGGGCTAAATCTTTCGTCTACTTGCGGTACTTCAATATAGTGGTCCGCAATCTGCTTGATTTCCTCATCACCTTCATTTATGATTGCAATGATTTGTCCTTTTCTTGCTTTTACTTCTTGAATATTACTTACTACCTTTTCATGGTGCCCATTTAAAGTGGCAACAATTACGATTGGCATATTCTCATCAATCAAAGCAATTGGCCCATGCTTCATCTCTGCCGCTGGGTACCCTTCAGCATGAATATAAGATATCTCCTTTAGCTTTAAGGCTCCTTCTAGCGCTACAGGATAACTATACCCTCTACCAAGGTAAAGGCAGTTTGTAGCGTCTTTATACATTTCAGAAATGGCAATGATTTTATCATTACAATTTAAGGCTTGCTCAATTTTCGAAGGGATAGCATCTAGTTCGGTTATAAGTTGATGGAACTCTGCTTGGTTGATGGTTCCTTTTTTCTTTCCTAAAGAAAGTGCAATTAAAGATAGAATAGCAACCTGTGCAGTAAATGCTTTTGTAGAGGCAACACCAATCTCTGGTCCTGCATGCGTATAGGCTCCTGCATCAGCGAAACGAGCAATAGATGAACCAACGACATTACACACGCCGAAAATAGTAGCACCTTTAGATTTAGCCAATTTAATAGCAGATAAGGTGTCTGCAGTTTCTCCAGATTGAGAAATTGCAATTACAATATCCCCTTCATTAATGACCGGGTTTCTGTATCGGAATTCTGATGCGTATTCTACTTCAACTGGGATTCTTGCTAAGTCCTCAAAAAGGTACTCAGCAACAAGTCCGGCATGCCAAGAAGTTCCACATGCAACGATGATAATTCGCTTAGCATTCAGAAATGTTTGCTCATACTCTACAAAGCCTCCAAGTTGGATGGTTCCTTCATTTGCAAGTAATCTACCTCTTAATGTATCTTGAATAGATTTAGGTTGCTCATGAATTTCTTTAAGCATGAAATAATCATAGCCTCCTTTTTCAATAGCCTCCAAACTTAAAGCCAGCTCTTGAATATATGGACGGATTATTTCATTCTTGATATTTTTTAGGACAACATTCTCTCCGCGCTGTAGAAGGGCTACTTCTTCATCTTCAAGATAAAGTGCTCTTTTAGTATATTCAATAAATGGACTAGCATCTGAAGCGATGAAATATTCATCCTCTCCTACACCAATAACTAAAGGGCTTCCTTTTTTGGCAACTACAATGGTGTCTGGATCATTTTTATCTATAACACAGATTGCATAAGCTCCTACCACCTGGTTTAAACTGATTCTAACTGCATCGAATAAAGAGACTTCGGTATTGTTCTTAACATCTTCTATTAGGTTAATCAGAACTTCTGTATCAGTATCACTTTGGAATGTGAAACCTTTTGATGAAAGTGCTGCTTTTATTGTTCCGTAGTTCTCAATTATACCATTGTGAATAATAGCAAGATTCCCGCTATTTGATTTGTGAGGATGAGAATTGACATCATTTGGTTCTCCATGGGTCGCCCATCTAGTATGTCCTATTCCTAAAAATGAATTAGGGTCATAGTTTCCAGCGGTAGCTTCCATTTCAACAACCTTACCCTTCTTTTTAAAGATTTGTAAGTTCATCGATTGGTCGATCATAGCCACACCAGCGCTATCATATCCTCTATACTCTAGCCTCTTCAGACCTTTGACTAAAATGGGAAAAACTTCCCTCTTGCCCATGTATCCAACAATTCCACACATCTTTATTAGTTCTTTTCTTTAGAATACGTTAAATGTAATTTGATTTTATTATCAGGATGATTTACCCCATTAAGTATAGTCTTTGTTCCAGAAAAATTAGATTGAGATCTCAAATAGAGTGATTTATCTGTTTTTCCACTGATAAGTTCCTGAATATATCTTGTAATTACAAATTCATATTGGTTGTTCTCAGGGTGGAAATCCCCTTTATAGGTATTTTCATCAATGATAGCATCGTATTCGTCGTCTTCAATATTATAATGCTCTAGCCTTAAATTTGGGTAAGTTTGGAAGTTCAAAACAGTATCTACATTCCTAGGCATTATTAAGACAGCTTTATTGACATAGATGCTATCTGATTCCAATATTTCAGGGAATTTGAACTCAACGTCCATCCCAGCTAATGATTGGATATATAGTTCGTTTGTGTTTGAATCCGCTTCAAGACTAGTAAGGGCATTTGATCCAGTTAAATCATGTTCAAAATGACTTAAGCTAGTCGTGTTGGTGTTGAAAATAAAATCGAGGCTATCACTACCTGAATCATTTGTATAGAATAATTGAATATTTGAAGCTTCGTAATTCAGTGTTACAAATGTTCCTTCATCTAAATCGAATTCATTTTGAGGCTCAATTAACAAGCCATTGAAAAAGTCAACAAAATTATCATTGTTTTTAAGTTCATCCTCACCAGACTTGCTCAGAATGTTATTTCCAAAGCTATCGTCTAACTTTAAAGACTGACTTAAGAAAGTTACTTCTTCCTCCCCATCAACAGTCTTAACAGATCTTATTTGTGGATAGAAATTGATATCTCCGATGATTGCACCAGTTTGGTAGCTTTGGTTAGAATATTTTTTCGCTGTATCAACATTTTCACTTAGCTGATAAACCAAAAAGTGTTGATTTAAGCTTGTGTCTCCATAGAAGTTGACATACTTAATGTTTAAAACAATAGAATCAAGACTTGCATTTGCTCCAAAATCAAGATCATTTTGTGATAAATTTAACTCAGTGAAAAAAGAAGCTTGGCTTTTTCCAAAATACGCATCATTGGAAGCTCCAATGATAGGGAAATTTGGGTCCAAAGTCTTTACTGAATCAATAAGCCTATAGCTGGTTGTAATTGCTGTAGAGTCAGAGGTGAAATGGTTTAGTTCAGAATCACCGATTAATCCATCTCCTAGGTTATTTTCCTCTTTATCACAGGCAATTAGAAGGCTGAAGCCCATCAACAGACCTAATATTCTTGAAGTCTTTATCATCATTTTTGTTTTATTAAACGAAAACAGGTAAATTTTATTTTCCCAAAGATACTTGGAACCCATAAAATTTACCTGTTTTTATTGTGAAATTATCTTAAAACTATACTGTTTGCTCAACGAGTAGGTTTTCATAAATTTCATTGTATTTTTCTTTGTAATCCTCTTTTTCGACTGCATCGTAAACAGGAATACCTAAATCTTCAGCACATTTAAGTACTTCAGGATCTATATTTTCACCATTATTAATAAGCGCATCTGTATACTTCAACGCTAGTTTTGCTAAGTTGGTATGTGAAGGAGAAGTAACTGTGCTAGTTAGTTCATCCGAAAAACCATCAAATTTCAATTTGTTTGCAAAGTTCGCATCCAACTCACCTTCAAATGCATTGTCATACATAGAGTAAACTACTTTGGCGCCTTTGAAAATTGGGTCGTCCTTAAAATTTTCTTTAAGGTATAGTGGAAGCATAGAAGCCATCCAACCATGACAGTGAATTACGTCAGGAGACCAACCTAATTTTTTGACCGTCTCCAATACTCCTCTACAAAAGAAAAGCATTCTTTCGTCATTGTCAGAATAAGGTTTCCCATCTGCATCAACAGTGCTAAACTTTCTTTTAAAGTATTCCTCGTTGTCGATAAAATATACCTGCATTTTAGCTTGCGGTACAGAAGCAACCTTTATGATCAAAAGTTGATCTATGTCATTAACAATAAGATTCATCCCCGAAAGGCGAATTACCTCATGAAGTTGGTTTCTTCTTTCATTGACAGCCCCAAACCTAGGCATAAATAGACGTACCTCATTTCCAGACTCATTTATGGCCTGTGGAAGGTGTCTTGCGGTATCGGAAAGAATGTTAGATGATAGATAGGGAGATATCTCTTGAGAGACATAGAGTATTTTCTTCTTCGACATACGATTCTATTTACAAACTATATAAAGTGCAAAAGTATTAAAAATTAATGGATATTTAAAGTTTATTATTAGCTTTACCGATTGAATTTAGAGATAATTAGGAGTTTTTCGAATGGTAATTTTTTCAGAACCTAAGGGATTAAGAGACTATCTGTTGGCGCAGAGGAAGGAAGGGAAGCGAATTGGATTCGTCCCTACTATGGGTGCCTTGCACAATGGGCATTTATCCCTAGTGGGCAAAGCAAAGTCTAGTTGCGATATAGCTGTTGTAAGTATTTTTGTAAATCCAACTCAATTTAATGATTCTTCAGACCTTGAAAAATATCCTAGGCATGTTGAAGCTGATTGTGATTTATTGAAATCTGTCGACTGTGACGTTGTTTTCTTGCCTAAGGTAGAGCATATTTATCCGGAAGGAACAAAGGATACAAGGACCTATGATTATGGATTGCTTACAAGTGTCATGGAGGCAGAAAGTCGTCAAGGGCATTTTGATGGCGTAATCACAGTAGTTCGAAAATTCTTGCAAATGGTAGCTCCTGATGCAGCCTTTTTTGGTCAAAAGGATTTTCAGCAATTGGCCATTATTAGACATATGGTTAGATCAGAAGGAATTCCAACTACCATAGTGTCGTGCGAAATAATCAGAGAAAAGGATGGGCTAGCAATGAGCTCTAGAAATGAACGTCTTTCTGATGAAGGTCGTAGAATATCAAAATTACTTAGTAAATGTCTTTTCAAAGTAGATGAATTGAGGCTTACTAAATCTATTGAGGAAGTGCAAAAATGGATAGAAGATCAATTCGATAGTGAGCCATTAGCGAAATTGGAGTACTTTTGCGTTTCAGATGCTCAGACACTAGAACCATGTTCTTCTTGGAGGGATGCTTTTGAAATGGTCTGCTGTATTGCTGTATTTGTTGGTGAGGTGAGATTGATTGATAACCAAATAATAAAAGCTTAATTAAGCTAGTTGACATGCAAGTTACTGTTGTAAAATCAAAAATTCATAGGGTTAAAGTAACCCAAGCTGATTTGAATTATATTGGAAGTGTTACTATCGATGAAGATTTGATGGATGCTTCAAATATTATTGAAGGTGAAAAGGTGCAAATTGTGAACGTGAACAATGGGCAGCGATTAGAAACCTATGCAATAACAGGGGAAAGAAAGTCAGGAATCATTTGTTTAAATGGTCCTGCAGCTAGATTGGTTGAAAAGGATGATATCCTAATAATTATAGCGTATGCTCAAATGGATTTTGAAGAGGCTAAACAATTTAAGCCCTCTTTAATTTTTCCAGATGAGACCACAAATAGGCTGTAAATAGCTATCTTAAACAAAATTTAAAATAGGTGATTTGAAGGACGCATTAATAAAATTTCTAAAAATAGGAGTCCCTATTATTATTGGGGTAGTTTTAATTTGGGTCCAATTTCACAAGCTTGAGACGTCGGAGTTTGAAGAAATCAAAATAGCTTTCATGGATGCAAATTATTGGTGGATTACCTTATCAGTAATTTTGGGAATACTTAGCCATGTTTCAAGAGCAATAAGGTGGTCATTTACTTTAGACCCATTCGGATATAAAACACCTTTTTATAATAGGTTTTTTGCTGTGATGGTGGGTTACCTTATGAATATGCTGATCCCAAGAATGGGTGAAGTTTCTCGTGCAATGGTATTGCTGAAAACCAATGATGTTCCTTTTGATAAAGGTTTTGGGACAATTGTAGCAGAGCGAATTGCTGATTTCCTTGTATTAATTAGCTTTATTATTGTAGTGGTTTGGATCCAGTTTGATAGCCTTTATGGTTTATATGCTGAGGATATCAGTAATATGAATCCATGGAAATTCATTGTATGGGGTATAGCCGGGATAGTTGTCATTGTTTTAGGTTGGTTATTCCTTAAGAATTCAACAAATGTTATTGCTTCGAAAATAAGAACTTTCGTCGTTGGGATTTTTGAAGGTGTTAAATCCATTCTATTAATGAAGGATAAATGGAAATTCATATTCCATACCTTTTTCATTTGGGTTATGTATTATGGTATGTTTTGGGTAGCTACTTTATGCTTCCCAGAAACTACGGGACTTAGCTTTCAGGGAATCATTACAGCCTTTGTTGTGGGAGGAATTAGCATGGTTTTCACCAACGGTGGGTTAGGCGCTTATCCTCTTGGGGTTGCGAAAATACTTGTTCTTTACGGTGTATTAGAGGTCTATGGTATATCATTCGGTTGGATGGTGTGGACTTCGCAAGCTATAATGATCTTAACTTTAGGGATCGCTTCATTTATTTTAATTCCAGTACTTAATAAAAATGGTATCGATTCAGGAGAAAATATTTCAGCTTGATGCTTTAGTGAGCCAAGTTGATGATTGGAAGGCGAATGGTCAGAAAATCGTTTTTACCAACGGTTGTTTCGATTTGATTCATCGAGGTCACTTGGATTATCTTTCAAAGGCAAAAGGGTTAGGAAATAAGTTGATATTGGGCTTGAATTCTGATAATTCTGTTAAGCGATTAAAGGGCGAGGAACGCCCGATAAACGATCAGCTAAGCAGAGCAGAATTAATAGCCTCTTTATATTTTGTAGACGCTGTCGTTATATTCGAGGAAGATACTCCTGCAAGATTGATCTCCAGTGTAGTGCCAAACATTCTAGTGAAAGGTGGCGATTATGAAGTAAAAGAAATTGTCGGATATGATACTGTGACCCAGAATGGTGGTGAAGTGTTAACCATTCCATTTCTGGATGGATTCTCATCTACTAATCTCATTGAGAAAATAAAAAAATTATAACTTCACCTTTTCTTTAATTGGTGAAAATTAATGTTGTTATCTCCGTAAAATTATCATTCTCAAACCTCAGAAAGTAAGCTCCGTTAGTGATTTGTAAATTTGATAAATCAATATAGGTCCTTTGGAGGGCATTTATTTCTATGTTCCCACTACTATATACCAATTGTCCAAACGGAGTGATAATTTGATACCTCCCTTTTATTGTCTCCACTGTTTTATTGTCAAAATGGAAGTTCCCATCAGTAGGGTTTGGCGCCACGGTCAGGTGATTGTTGTTATCCTGGAGAGTGTCTGAGCAGTCAAAGTCAAGTGAATTCAATTGGAAATAATTCATTATTTCACTTTTTATATGACAAGGTCTTTTTAAAGCAAATTCTTTAAGAACACCAATTCTTTCGTTCCAAAATGATAAACTAGAAGGGTAATGCCATCTCTTGATTTGGTTTTCCATTTCAGGTGTATAAAGATCCTGAAATGATTCTATTTTTTCAATTACATTTTTAGTAAGAAATGTATTGTTTAGATGGAAGGTAAACCTTTCAATAAATCGCTCCTTATAGGTTTCATTTTTTAGTAAGTTTCTGAAAAGAATATTACTACATTCACAATGTGGCCAATCATTTTCTTCACTCGTTGCATGATCTATTGATAAGAAATCAAATGTAGCGTAATCTTGATAGCCAAAAGACAAGTCTAGGTCATAAATCAAAAATCGCCACTTAGAACCTAACTGGTTAGATTTCCATACTTTGTAGTTGTTGCATGGCCAGTCGAAGTTAGCATAAAAAATCTCTGCAATTTGAAAGTCGATATGATTTCCAATGTCCATTTTTTCCGCGACATGATCATAATTAAAATCGGTTGATAGGTCATTGCTCTCAACGAAATGTAAAAGATCGTTATAATCGTCATTATTTCCTTCTTCAATTTGACCACAGAAACCCAAAATGTTTATGTCCTCCTCCGCTACATCATAGTTATATTTGAAATGGAACTTATCATATTTTTCTCTTATGTTGTGGATTCCCCAATACTCACCATTAATATATACAATTGATGGTTGGTTTCTTTGAAGGTCTAAATTGAATGGTTCCAAAATGGATTGTAAAAGGGCATCTTGAAAATGGGTGTGTAAAAAGTCTTGGCCAGAATTTCGAAAAATTAATCGTTTATATTCAGTGTTTTCAGATTGTTCGAAAATCGGGAAGTCTACTTTCTTTGATCCATATTCAGGACGAAAGTAAATGACAAAAGATTTTTGGGGATAAGCTGCGCTTCCAAAACCACGCATGCGCATTCCGGCATCGGTTGAAAATTTAGATTGTTCATTGTCATAATAAGAAACATGAATCTCTTTTTCCCAATCGGCCCCTCTATTGTGGTAATTCCCCATGGCTATCCAGTTGAATCCTTCCTCCTCAAAGCGGTAGCCTGGAATATAGATGCCCGTGTCGTAATTAAAGAGACTCTGACTATCTATTGCCAGGGAAAGAATGGGGAAAGAATGCGTATAGTTAGATCCCACAAAATAGTCATTCGTATAGATAGGGCTAATTAAGGAGTCATTTTCAAAAATGCCGAATCGAATGAGGTGACTTTTATTAAGGTATTCTGGTTCTTTCCATTTGTAGGCTGCAAGGTGACTATTTCCGGTGAATGGAGTTGTAGGAATAAAGCCAATCCCTGCTGTTTCGTCATATTGGTCGTTTAGCGTAAGTGGGGAGCTGTATAATGGGCTTTCCAAGCTTGGAGAATCACCATTTAATGTATAGCGAACTAATTGACTAGAATTTAGAGAAGCTATGCTAAGCATGATGTCATCCTTATAGAAACCAGGGGCGTGAGAGTAGAAAACACCACTTCCTGATTGATTATTTTGTCCTGGACTAGGTAGGTGAAAGGAGGCAATCCGATTTGTCCCATCCTGCATTCTTCCGACGGAATAGTCGGTTGAGATATGTAGAGGACTAAATTCAGAAATAACTTGTCCTGATGGATTTGTCAAATAAATTGGTTCACCCTCTTGTGAGATTTTGAAATTTGTATGAAGTTCGTCTGGATTATTGATGTTTTTATTTGATGCGAAAACAACCAAATATTCATAAGGAGCCAAGTAGGTTTCAGGGAAACTCCATTTTGTTAGGTTAGATTGCTTATCAGAAAGGGAATAATTTTTTAGATTAATGCTTGATGATCCAGAGTTATATACTTCTATCCAGTCGTTAAACTCTCCATCTTTATCTGCAATTGTGGATTCATTACTAGACATGCATTCATTTAGTACAAGGTTTTGTCCAAAGACAGACAGGCTAAGAAGATGGAAAATAGCAAAGAGTATGAAACGAAAATGAGAACAAAGCATGAGAGATAAGGTAAGAGAGGTTATATTGTACGGCTTGAGGTGATTTGATTTTATGTTTCCCTTTCTACGTAAGTGTTAGGGTAATAAACGATTATATTCTATGAAAATTGCGATAAAGATATAGTTTTTTTTTGTTGAAATTTAAGCAAATGGAATTGTAAGTTGTTACCATTTGAAATCCCATTTAGATATGATCCCTCTCAATAATTGATTTTTTTAAAACAGCATGATTTACTCAACTAGAGAGGTGTGTTTATAATGCTCTTATTTACAGTTGTATGCCTGTTTTTGTTGATTTCGGCGATGAATTTATGTTAGTAATCTTATGTGTTGATTGACTTTTTTACTTTCCAGTTCAATACAACCAAAATAAATACCTTGTGAAAAAGTATTTACATTTAAAAAATATTGACTAGTTTTGCACAGAATTTTCAGGAGAGAAGAATTACAAAATCTATCTATTGATGAAGACGTTTTATAGAACTTTAGTTCTGTTTTTGATGATGTTTAGCCTTACGGCTAACGCAAGTGCCTCGGACAATGGTTCGTCGGAGGAGAAGGAACTTGATATAGTTTCAACTATTTTACATCACATTAGTGATGCGCATGAATTTCACTTGTGGGGAGAAGGAGACGAGTCTGTATCTATTCCATTACCAGTAATTTTATTCACGGACGGAAGTCTTGATGTATTTATGTCAAGTGCTTTTCATCATGGACATTCTACTGTAAAGAAAGGTGATTATGAATTTGCCCTGAAACCGAATGAAAATGGGCATTTGCATATTGTTGAATTAAGCGGAGCGCATCCTTGGGACTTTTCTATTACTAAGAATGTTTTCACATTATTGATGTCTTGTGTATTCCTATTGTTGATTTTTATTCCTTCAGCAAAGAAATACAAGAAAAACGGACCTGTGCCAAGTGGACTACAGTCTTTCGTTGAGCCATTGATCTTATTCGTTAGAGACGAAATAGCAAAACCAAATATTGAAGAGAAGAAAGTAAGCAAATTCATGCCATACCTTCTGTCTGTATTCTTCTTTATCTGGATAAGTAACATGATAGGGTTAATTCCATTTTTCCCATTCAGCGCAAACCTTACTGGAAATATTGCTGTAACTATTGTTTTGGCAATGATTACCTTTATTATTACAACTATCAACGGAAATAAAGCGTACTGGGGTCACATCTTCAATATGCCAGGAGTACCTAAAGTAATGTTGCTTATTATGGTTCCTGTTGAAGTATTGGGTATGTTCACAAAGCCATTTGCCTTGATGATTCGTTTGTTTGCGAATATCACTGCAGGACACATTATTATTTTGAGTTTGGTGTCTCTGTTCTTTGTATTTCAAACATATCTAGTAGCACCAGTTGTAGTTCCTTTCGTTCTATTTATGTCCGTACTGGAACTATTGGTAGCCTTTTTACAGGCATTTGTATTTACGATGTTATCTGCATTATTTATCGGTTCGGCCGTAGCAGATCATCACTAAGTTTAGAATTAATTTTTGTTTAACTATAAATCTCAATCATCATGACTGGAACATTCGCTGCAATCGGAGCTGGACTAGCTGTAATCGGAGCCGGAATCGGTATTGGTAAAATTGGTGGGTCTGCTATGGACGCTATGGCTCGTCAGCCAGAAGCTGCTAACAAGATTCAAACTGCAATGATTATTGCTGCTGCCCTTATTGAGGGTGTAGCTTTATTTGGTGTAGTTGTTGGTTTGAT
>MAAC01011182.1_pt1 | contig 103606 bp, 100 predicted proteins | sample 1115981 | NCBI WGS metagenome assembly MAAC01 (sample SAMN04961126, study PRJNA320927) | seawater metagenome | isolation source: sample BD02T64 sea water enriched with oil for 64 days | place: USA:Gulf of Mexico | collected 2013-07-27 | reverse complement strand
TTTGAAGAAACGACAAGTTCAGGATCGTGCTCAGGAGATTCCATTATAACAAGAACGTGGACAGCAACAGATGATTGTAATAATGAAACCATTCATGTGCAAACAATAACAGTTGAAGACACTATTTACCCTACATTTAATGAGACACTTCCAGGAAATACAACTGTAGATTGTGATAGTATTCCAGTAGAAGAGACTTTAACCGCAAGTGATACCTGTGGAACAGCAATAGTTACTTTTGAAGAAATCACAAGTTCAGGATCATGCTCAGGAGATTCCATTATAACAAGAACATGGACAGCAACAGATCTATGTAATAATAAAACCATCCATGTGCAAACAATAACTGTTGTAGATACTATTAACCCAATATGGGATAATATACCTTCAGATGTTACTATGGATTGCAATGCAACAGTTCAGGAAACCTATGATAATTGGATTAACGGTTTTATAGGGTCAGATAGTTGTGGAAATGCCAGCGTTTCACATGATGGACCATTAACTGTTGAATGTTCAGAAACAGTAATAGTCAATTTTACTCTTAGTGATGACTGTGGAAATACAAATGGAATAGCAGGTTCATTTATGGTTGAAGAAACACTAAATGTTTCAGATGTTAATACCTTAAATAATATTAGGATGTTTCCAAACCCAACATATAAGCATATTTATATTAAAGGAATAATTGGAAAAGGAGAGGTTGAATTTTTTAATATAACTGGTCAGTTGTTATTAAAAAAACAGATTCGTAATATGGAAATAATTGAACTAGATTTAAACACAGGTTTTTATTTGGTTAGAATTATAACTGATAATAAACAGGTTGTAAAAAAATTAATTGTAAAATAAATTATTCTTAATAAGTGTAACTTTTTAATTAAGCTGACGTCCTATAGGTAATCAATCAAAAATCACCATCATGAGACAAGATAATCAACTTATAGTTTTAACACATCTAAGTCAGTTACTTACTTTTATTACTGGATTTGGCGGACTCATAGTACCATTAGTAATTTGGGCTACCCAAAAAAGAAATGTGTATAAAATGGATGAACAAGGAAAGCATATTGTCAATTTTCAATTGAGTATGTTAGTTTATAGTTTAATCTGTATTCCTTTGGTTTTTATTTTTGTTGGAATAATTGGATTGCTAGCACTGTGTGCTTTATCATTCATATTTCCTATCATAAATGCGATAAAAGCAAGCCATGGAGAATCACCAAGATACCCTTTATCTCTTAATTTTATTAGTTAGTTATTTTTAAATAGAGATAAATGAAAACGCTCACTTTTTAAGTGAGCGTTTTTTGTATGATAGATAGTTTAGTAAAAATACTGGTGTTATTAATACCGTATTTATACTTGGTTTTTAAAAGAGATAAGGTGCTAATTTTATAGCAATCTAAAATATCTAACTACTATATTATGGCTAATACAGATTCAAACACTATATCTAAAGCTAGATCAACAGTAAAGGAAACAGAAGTATTAAAAACAAAAAATTCAAATCCAGGAATATCAAAAACAATTATAGATGAACTAAGTTATGAAATTAATAGTATGCTATCTTTTGCTATTTACAATGGTATAACTATAAATACTGAAATAAATACTTTAATTCAAAACAGTAGTGTTGATGATTTAATTAATGCTCATAATTTATTGTGTAAAAATGTAGCACCAGCAACACCTAAGTCTATTCAGTACACAAAAAAACTGTATCAAGATAGCAAAGGGAAATCTGTATTGAGTAAACTTCCGTTAGTTAGAAATCTGATAATTTTAGCGCTGCTATTTTTAACAATTTATATTGTAACGGGATTATCAACAGAAGTTAATAATGATTCTCTTGATAAAGGAATAATGAATAATAACGGCCTGCCTTTACTTTTAAATATTGGCTATTTAGCCTCCATATCAGGCTTAGGTGTATTGTTTTATTTGCTTAAAAATGTGAGTAGATCTATAAGAAAAGGAATGTTAGTTCCTGAAGAATCTATAGAATATATGGCACAAATTGTATTAGGAATTATTGCAGGATTAATCTTATCAGAAATCTTATCGGTTTATATCACTAATCCTAATAATGTAAATTTATTTAATAAAAGTATTCTTGCACTCATAGGAGGTTTTTCTTCAGATGCTATATTTACGATCCTTCAAGGTGTTATTGATAGAATTAAATCCATATTTATTCCAGTAAATACCTAAAATAGAAAACATGAAAAATATAATCTACAGACTATTACTTTTAAGCGGTTCGTTATTTGTAGGATGTGTGTCAATTCCTCAATCTACAGCAACACTTACTCAAGAAATTATTAATGAAGCAGATCAAATGCATCAATTAAATATAGCATTAGTTAATCAGTTATTTGAGGAAAGAAAGCAAGTTATAAATGCTTTTATAATGAATCAGTATACACCTACGCTTGTAAAACGATATGAAACGTTGTTGCCTGATAGTATAAATTATAAGCAAGAGCTTCCTAATATCATGAAAAGTATCATACCTGTTATTAATCGAAAAAAAGATTCTCTTCAAAATGTTTTAAGTAATCAGCAAGAACAAATTATTACAAACTTAAATGCAAATTATCAAACTTATAATGAAGCTTCAACAACCTTACAAAACTTAATTAATTCTGCGGTAAAATTAAAAACTGCTGAAAATGATGCATTGTCTTCAATACAAAAATTGACAGGAGATTCTGTAGACATTAAGAAAATTGAAAGTTCTATTGATGGATTACTCTCTAAAGCAGGAACAGATATGAGTAAGCTATTACAAGTGAAAAATATTTTAAATCCAGATAAAAACTAAAATTATGTCAGATATAAACTGGAGTGATTTAGCTGAAAAAGCTGCTGCTCAAACAGATATCGATTTTAATACCCAAATGGCTGGCTTGACAAGTCTTAAGGTCACTGAAATTGATAATTTTATTACGCAAAGTAATATCAGTAATGCTAATGCAGTAAAGGTGTTGAAAGAGATAAATGATGCAGCTAAATCAAATAACCAAAAGGCTCAAGCGATAGCTAATATTAATAATGGAGTTGGCTTTTTAATACGATTAGTGTCTAAAGTTGTATAACAACGTTAAAAAAAAGAAACCACATATCTTTAAAAAACATGTGGTTTAATATCATTATTAGAAATGCTTTATGAGTTTAGCATCACAGGCATCACCAACATTGTTACGTGTTCGCCTTCATCTAAACCATCAATAGGAGTTAAAATACCAGCTCTGTTTGGTAAGCTCATTTCTAATTGTACTTGATCAGCGTTTAAGTTATTTAACATTTCAGTTAAAAAACGAGAATTGAAACCAATTTGCATATCATCACCTTGGTAATCGCAAGTTAAACGTTCTTCTGCTTTGTTTGAGTAATCAATATCTTCAGCAGAAATATTTAATTCTGCACCAGCAATTTTTAAACGAATTTGATGTGTTGTTTTATTAGAAAAAATACTAACACGACGAACAGAATTTAAAAATTGAGTTCTATCAATAGTTAACTTATTTGGGTTTTCTTTAGGAATAACCGCTTCATAATTAGGGTATTTCCCGTCTATTAAACGACAAACTAATATAGAGTTTTCAAATGTAAACTTAGCGTTAGAATCGTTGTATTCAATTGTTACAGCGTCATCATTAGCCGCTAAAATTCCTTTTAAAAGATTTAAAGGTTTTTTAGGCATTATAAATTCTGCAACTTGATTAGCTTTTATATCTTGACGTGTATATTTTACAAGCTTATGAGCATCAGTAGCAACAAATGTTAATCCTTCCGTAGAGAATTGAAAAAACACACCACTCATCACTGGGCGTAAATCATCATTACCTGCAGCAAAAATAGTTTTACTGATAGCTGTAGCTAAAATATCTCCTGCAATTGTTGTGGTACTTGGATTATCTAATTCAACAGCCTTAGGAAATTCATTACCATCAGCATAAGCTAAAGCATATTTACCATGATTAGAACTAATTTCTACAGTATTATTATCTTCTACAACAAAAGTTAATGGTTGCTCAGGAAACGTTTTTAAAGTATCTAATAGCAAACGTGCTGGTAAAGCAATGCTACCATCATTATCGCTTTCAACATCTAAGGTCGATGACATTGTCGTTTCTAAATCACTTGCAGAAACCGTTAATTCTGAGCCTTTAAGCTCAAATAAAAAATTATCTAAAATTGGTAACGTGTTAGAACTATTGATAACACCGCCTAAAACTTGCAATTGTTTGAGTAAATATGTACTGGATACTATAAATTTCATGTGTTCGATTATTGTTTTTTACAATGTTGTCACAATAAATTGTGCTTTACAAATATATCTTAAAGCTACTGTTTTATAAAACAAACTTATTAACAACTTCTTCTTATAAAAAAAGAGCATCATACAAAATGATTTTACTTTAGTTTGCATAACGTCTTTTTCTTAAATAATTAAAGACAAAACCAAAAACACCAAGAATTACAAGTGGTAAAGCAATATTGATTATTTGCCATTTTAATTTTTGATCTTCTATTTTTTTAGAATCTAAGAATGCCAATTTTACTTCTTTTGTGCGAATGTTTATAAGTCCGTCATCATTTAAAAGGTAGTTAACTGCGTTTTCAAGAAACTCTTTGTTTCCAAATTTACGCTTCGTTAAAAATTCGAAACCTAATTCTTGTGGTTGATTCCTTATTACTTCATTTTTAATTACGTCACCATCGGCAATCACTATCATTTTAGTTGAGACACTTTTTGTTTTATCTCCTGAAATTTTAATAGGTTTTATTCGTTTGTCGTATACAGAAGTAAATTCGCCTTCAAGTAAAACAGCAAGTGTCTGATGTGGTTCTTTGTAGGCTTCAGGGTTTGGTTCTTGTGTGACCACATCTAAACTAATTTCCCGAGGAACACCTTCTAGCTTTGTGAGTTGCGAGCTGCGTAATAAAATGGTTTTATCTATGCTGCTTTTTAATGTATCGATCTGACTTGAAAAATCAAATTTAACGGGATCAAGATTGGTCGTAATGGGATGATTTGGATTACTAGCAGCTAATGGTGAATAAGGCCATTGCAACGGTTGAAATTGAGAATTACTCCCTTCTCCAATAGCTAATGTAATAGGAGCAGAGTAGAGGTCATTAACAATTACAGGATTGATGCGAACACCATATTTAAAGAAAAAATCATTAAGGTTTAAATTTTTTATCACTGCAATTCCCTTACCTGTGTCATTAAGTAAACTATCTCTATCCATGATAATACTTTCGGTAAGCCACAAGCTTTTTCCACCATTCATGGTGTATTGATCGAGGACATATTTTTCTGCTTCGGAAAACGCCTCACTTGGCTTAGCTGAAATGATTAAATCATAATTTTGAATCCTCTTTAGCGTGTTTTTTGGGTTTTTAGCAACGCTATCTAAAGTGAAAGGAGCCAGATAATAGTGTTCTCTTAATTTTTTTAGTAAATCGGCAACGTAGATATCGTCCAACTGTCCATTTCCTTTAAGTATGGCTATCTTTTTTTCTTTTGGTGTTACAAGTTTTTTAAAGGCTTCAGCAAAAACATATTCTAAATTTTGAATAGAACCATTGACCAATTCTTGATCTGTTGCACCTATTTTATTTTTAATCAACGGTACAATAACGGTTTGTTCATTATAGCTAGCCAAAGCCCAAGGAATAATGAGCTCCTGAGACGTTTTACCGCTTTCTTTAATATTGATTTGAAATGGTTGTAGCCCACGTTGTGATAACTGTTGAAGGTTTTGATCTCTTGTTTTCTCTTCTGCTAAAGGATTGATGAAATCAAATTTAACATTGTTGTTATACACAGTAAATTCTTCTAATAACTGCTGTGTTTCATCACGTAAACGTCTAAATTCTGTAGGGAATTCACCTTCTAAAAACACATCAATAACCAAAGGTGAATCGACATGTTCAACAGTTTGTAATGCTGCATCTGATAGGGTATAACGTTTGTCTTTAGTTAAGTCAAAACGTTTGTATACATGATTAGAAATTAAATTAACAGCAACAATTACTACTAAAGTAATTATGATTGTGATGATATTTTTTTTAGTCTTTAGTATCAAATTTCAGGTCTTCTTTATAAGATTTAACTTCAACTATTTTATCTTTTTTAAAGATGATTTCAACACATTCCTTTTGCATGTTTAATGCTCCAGGTTCAATACCTAAACTATAATTCCATTTATTTGTATCATGTGCTTTTGTTGCTTCATTCCAAGTTAACCATTCGTAGGTTCCTAAAAGCGATTTAGTGTCATTTTTAGTCTTTCCAATCAAAATTTCAGAGGTGATCATATTATCAGATAATTCATAACGAAGTGCTGGCTTTTCTATCCATAATTCCGAAGAAAAATATTTCTGATGATGATAGTTACTAAAAATATTAATCATCGGATAAAGCGCATAGAAATACATCAAGGGAGTTATGATTAAACTGACTAAAAAAGTTAACCATTTGCGTCTATCTATAGTTTTTACAAACAAAAAGACTAGTACAAAAAGAATGCACATAATGATAACTAAAGGAGCTGTTATAATCATTGGTTAGCGCGTTTAATATTTAATTTAGTTAAGATTATAAATAAGGCTGTAATACTTAAAAAATAGATGATATCTCTAGTGTCTAAAACACCACGACTCATACTTTTAAAATGGGATTCCATGCCTAATGTTTCAATATAAAGGGTGTCACCAAATAAGTTGTAGTTTGATAAACCTTCAAAACCAAAATAAAAAAAGAAACAGATAAAAACAGCAATAATAAAGGCTACAATTTGATTGTCTGATAGGCTAGAGGCAAATATACCAATTGCTGTATACGCTGCTACAAGAAATATAAGTCCGAAATAAGAACCCATAACACTTCCTATATCAAGATTTCCTTCGGGATTTCCTAATTTTGAAATGGTATAAACGTACAGGAGTGTTGGTATTAACGCTATAATAATTAATATTAATGCTCCGAAATATTTGCCCAAAACAATGTTTAAATGACTAATAGGTTTTGTTAGTAAGAGTTCTAGAGTTCCTTGTTTTTTTTCATCAGCAAAGCTTCGCATGGTTACAGCAGGAACTAAGAAAATAAGGATCCATGGTGCTAATAAAAAGAAACTTGACAAATCGGCAAAACCATTATCAAGAACATTAAAATCACCTTTAAATAGCCATAAAAATAATCCATTGAGCACTAAAAACACAGCAATCACCAAATACCCAATTGGAGAAGCGAAGAAGGTGTTGATTTCTTTTTTTAGGATTGCTAGCATTTATTTTGGTTAAAAGTTTTAAAGTTTAAAAGTAATGAGATTCCTCACTTAATTCAAAATTATAAGTTGCTAAGTTTTAATCAAACTTAATAGATTCTGGATAATTTGTGTAACCTCACTACTCAAGCGAAGCCAACTTGTTCACACTCCAAGCTTCTGGTTTTGCATTAAACATAGGTTTGGTTTTTGTCCAAATGCCTTTAAACAAATCAGAATGTCTATACTGTTCTAAATCTGCTTCTGTTTGCCAATAACTATACGTAAAAAAGACATTAGTATTGTGTCTGTCGCGATAGAGTTCCAAAAACTCACAGCCATTAAAGGCTCTAATGGCATTTTTTTTTGCTTCAAAATTAGAGAGAAATTCATCAATTTTTAAAGGATCAAAACTCATTTTTACAATACGTACAAACATGTATTTTATTTTTTAGCAAAATTAATAGTCACCGTATCCATAATTTTTAATCCCATTAAACTAGAGGCACTGCCAACAGTAGCATTATCACTTTTATAAACAGCTATTTCTAAATATCCAGAACTATTAAAAACCACTAAACCTTTACCTTCATCATAGCGTTTGTCTTCAGGGATTTCAAAATTTATAGCATCACTATATTTATCATATACTTTTTTAAACTTATAGCTACGTGCCGAAATTTCATAAGCACGAGTTTTCTGTACACCTTCAAAAAAATTACGTTTAATATTTGTAATCACATTTCCGTAGTTATCAATATAAATAACACTACCAATAATTTGATTCTTTTCATCATTTACAAATGGAATCAAATTTTTAATGGGTTTGATTGTATTTATAAGTTTACCAATAACTTCCAAAGTTCCGCCTCGTGCAATGTGACAAGCTACATTTACAAATACATCAAGTACAGGGAAACTCGTCGCAACACGATCATGAATATTAATTTCAACAATCTTTTGTGGCGCAATTTCAGAACAAATCATACTCATAATTCCATTATTTGCACAAATAAAATAATGATCATCTAATTTTACAGCAATATGTTTGTTCTCCGGATTGAGCTCAGAGTCAATACCTATCATATGAATAGTTCCTTTTGGGAAGCTACTGTAGGCATTTTGAATTATATAAGCCGCTTCAGGAACATTAAAAGGAGCTACAGAATGTGAGATATCAACAATTCTTACATCAGACAACTCACTATAAATAGCGCCTTTAATGGCTCCAGCAAAGTGATCTTTTTCACCAAAATCGGTTGTTAATGTGATGATTGCCATGTATTATTTGCAATAATTTAATAGTTAATCAAAGCTCTTTTCTTAATATGAAACAAAACTGTTAAGAACTAATCATATTTTAATCTTTAGGAAACCTACAGAATAAAATAGTTTAATTATTTTTGATAGTGATGTTATTAAAATGAACCTTATTTTATCTCATCACAAAACTAATAAAACAAAACAGATTAATTTATAATTCTTATCGCTTTTGAACGAACTTATTTTAGAACTAGAAGAAATTACTCCCAAAGAATTTTTTGGACCTCAAAATGCTAATATCGTATTACTTAAAAAACACTTCCCTAAACTTAAAATTGTAGCTAGAGGTGATAAAATTAAAGCTTATGGTGACGAAGATTTACTTGAAGAGTTTAATAGACGCATGAATATGCTAATGAAGCATTTTGAAAAATATAATAAAATTGATGAAAATGTCATTGAACGTGTCTTAACAAGTCAAAGTAGTGATGATTACAAAACATCAAATGAAAGTGGTGACGTTATTGTACATGGCGTTAATGGTAAAATGATTAAAGCGCAAACGGTTAACCAACGCAAAATGGTTGAAAGTATCCGCAAAAATGATATGGTATTTGCTATTGGTCCTGCAGGAACAGGTAAAACTTATACAGCAGTTGCTTTAGCCGTTAAAGCATTAAAAAGTAAAGAAGTTAAACGAATCATTTTAACACGTCCTGCGGTTGAAGCAGGTGAGAATTTAGGATTTCTTCCAGGCGATTTAAAAGAAAAGTTAGATCCTTATATGCAACCTTTATATGATGCGCTTCGCGATATGATTCCTGCTGAAAAATTAGCGAGCTTGATCGATAACGGAATCATTCAAATAGCACCTTTAGCTTTTATGCGAGGGCGAACTCTAGATAATGCTTTTGTGATTTTAGATGAAGGTCAAAATACAACACATGCACAAATGAAAATGTTTTTAACACGTATGGGAAAAAGCGCTAAATTTTTACTCACAGGAGATCCTGGTCAGGTAGATTTACCGCGTCGTACAACTTCTGGATTAAAAGAAGCACTTCTCGTACTTAAAAATGTGGAAGGTATTGGCATGGTTTATCTAGATGATAAAGATGTGATTCGTCATAAATTGGTAAAGAAAGTCATAGCAGCATATAAAAGTATAGAAAATAGAGATTAATTTTTTTTGAAGCTATTCCAGCTTTCGGCAGTCGCTCTTTTCAAGGAGCTCCAACAGATGCCTTAATCTGGGCTAGGAATTTGATAACAATATAACAAGCATTTATTCGTGGAAAACCAGAATAATACCATTACAGATACCAATTTTAATTTCCCAAATCAAAAGAGTCTATATAAAGGGAAAGTAAGAGCAGTTTATAATATTAATGATGAAGAGTTGGTTATGATAGCAACCGATAGACTTTCAGCTTTTGATGTTGTAATGCCTAAAGGAATTCCTTATAAAGGGCAAATCTTAAATCAGATTGCAACAAGCATGATGAAAGCAACTCAAGATTTAGTGCCTAATTGGTTAACTGCAACACCAGATCCAAATGTTGCTGTAGGTCATTTATGTGACCCTTTTAAAGTCGAAATGGTTATTCGTGGCTATATGTCTGGTCATGCGGCACGGGAGTATAAAGCTGGACGTCGCTTATTATGCGGAGTAGGAATGCCTGATGGTATGAAAGAGAATGATAAATTTCCTGAACCTATCATAACACCTGCTACCAAAGCCGAAATGGGAGACCACGATGAAGATATCTCTCGTGAAGATATCTTAAAGCGAGAGATTGTTTCTGAAGAAGATTACCTAATCCTTGAAGATTATACACGTAAACTTTTTCAACGCGGAACCGAAATCGCAGCTTCCAGAGGATTGATTTTAGTAGATACTAAATATGAGTTTGGAAAAACAAAAGAAGGCAAAATTGTTTTAATTGACGAAATTCATACACCAGACTCGTCACGTTATTTTTATGCTGATGGATATCAAGAGCGTCAAGATCATAACGAAACTCAAAAGCAACTCTCAAAAGAGTTTGTTAGACAATGGTTAATTGCTAATAATTTTCAAGGTCTAGAAGGTCAAACAGTTCCTGAAATGAACGATGATTATATCAAAACGGTAAGCGAACGCTATATCGAACTTTATGAGAATATTATGGGAGAACCATTTGTAAAGGCGGATGTTTCTAATATGAAGAATAGAATAGAGGCTAATGTATTAAACTATCTATCTGAGAAATAAAATATAGAAATTCAATTCCCTAATATAAAAACGGCTTAATTCTTAGATTGAATTAAGCTTTTTTACTTTAAACCCAATAATTATTAATTTTTAAATTGCCTAATAATTTTTCTTACACTTTTGTAAATAAACGCATTGGTCTTTACGTAATGAAATGAGATAAGGCAAACAACTATCATGAATAGTAGCGCTCCTAAAATAGCTTGACTCGGATTTAATGATTTAAAGAAAAAATGCTTTAAACCTAAGCCTGTAAGGCTTCCAAAAATGAGAATAAAATGAATCACGTAAATAGATAAAGTTTTTTGTCCGATTTTACCAATAAGTGAGCCTTTTAAAAACGGCTCAGCGGCATAGAATACACCAAATAAAAGAAGCACATTTCCAAAGCGCGTAAATAAATAATTATAATAAGCTGAGGCTTTAAAAAGAGAGATGTCTGTCCAATAATAGAGTTTCATCAATAGTAATGATGAATACTCAATAAGTAAAAAACCGAAGATGAAAAAGGATATAACGGTTACGAGTCTAAATCTGTTTCTGTGAACATGAGAAAAGAATATAGTAGCAAGAAATCCACCAAAAGCAGTAAAGCCAAACCATGGTAAAATGGTGAAAATAGAGCCATTAGTTTTGGTTATATAATTTGCAAATAATTCAGGAACATGACTTAAATCTAAAGTTCGATATAATGGTTCGGTTAAAAAACAAATGCATCCTAAAATCAATAATAGAAATGATAATGCTCTAACATGTTTCCGAAGTAAAACATAACAACCTATTAAAAGAATTAATGATAAACCAATACATTGTAAGACATCTATAACAAAAATATAGTTGTCAAATTCGCCTCTAAACCATCCAAAAATATCAATACGAAGCATGTAACCAATCCCAATTAAAAGCAAAGCTCTGTACAGACCTTTCTTAATTCTAGGATTGTCATCACCTTTAGCTTTTGCTTTAAGTAATAAATATAAAAAAACTAAACCTGAAATTGTAAAAAACGTTGGCGCTGTAATACCTCTAAAATAAGACCATACTTGATACAGAATATTAGTTTCATCCCTATAAATAGGATTAATAAGCGTATCAATAAAATGCCCTTGAAGCATCATAAGGATCGCAAATGCACGTACTGCATCAATAAAAAAAAGGCGGTTGGCTTTCAATAGCGGTTATTTAATCTAAGGTTTTGTTTTTATAAGGGTGTTTAAATATACTTTTAATTTTTAAGGTATAAAGTAATATCTTCGGGTATATTTTTCTAAAGTGACTATGGATGAGCTAGATCATATTATTTCAGAATTTTCGTCGAAAGCTTGGGGTTTACCTTTGCTTGTTTTGTTAATAGGAGGTGGTTTGTACCTTTTGATTAGGTCTCAATTTTTGCCTTTTCGATTCTTTGGTCATGCTATTCAAGTGTTAAGAGGAAAATATGACAATCCAAATGATCCAGGAGAGATAAGTCATTTTAAAGCACTAACCACTGCATTATCATCTACTATTGGAATGGGGAATATTGCAGGAGTAGCTTTGGCTATTTCAGTTGGTGGACCAGGAGCCATGTTTTGGATGTGGATAAGTGCTATAGTTGGAATGTCTACTAAATTTTTTACCTCTACTTTGGCTATTATGTATAGAGGTAAAGATAGTAATGGTGATTTACAAGGTGGACCAATGTATTTTATAACTGAAGGCTTAGGCAAAAACTGGAAACCTCTCGCTATTATGTTCTCTGTTTTTGGAATGTTAGGCGCATTACCTGTTGTTAATGTAAATCAATTAAAGCAAGCGATAAATGATATTATTTTAATTCCTGTTGGCGTAGAAGTTAGTTTTACTTCAAATTTAATTATTGCAATAGTTTTAGTCCTAATAACATCAATTGTTATTCTAGGTGGCCTAAAACGAATTAGTAATATTGCGTCTAAAATGGTGCCTTCAATGGTTGTTATGTATTTTATTTTGGTGTTAATTATTCTTGCTATAAACTATACTGAAGTCCCAAAATATCTCTTGTTAATTTTTACCGATGCTTTTGAAGCAAATTATATAGAAGGAGATAAAGTTCTAGGAGGAATGCTTGGTGCATTAGTGTTATTAGGAATAAAGCGTGGAGCGTTTTCAAATGAAGCAGGAATTGGGACAGCACCAATGGCACATGGAGCAGCAAAAACCAATGAGCCTGTTCGTGAAGGTTTGGTTGCTATGTTAGGCCCTGTAATTGATACGTTGATTGTTTGTACGCTTACTGCTTTAGCTATTTTAGTAACTGGTGTTTGGAAAACGACTTCTGGAAGTGGTGTGACTTTAACAGCATCAGCATTTCAAGATGCTATGCCTGGATTTGGACAATATTTGCTTATGATTTGCGTATTTATTTTTAGTATTTCATCATTGTTTTCATATGCTTATTACGGCAAAAAATGCATGTCTTTCATAGCAGGTGCTCATAATAAACACTATTATAATTACTTGTATATTTTGAGTATTATTCTAGCTGCTACAACAGATTTTAAGGTCATGATAAACTTTATAGATGGTGTTTTTGCTTTTATGGCATTTCCAACGATGTTAGCAACTATTTTATTAGCACCTAAAGTTTTGAAAGAATTAAACCGTTATATTGAACATTTAAAATCAAATAAAACATATGACTAATCAAAAGGGAAATATAAAGCGAGAAAACGCCCGAGCTTATTGGAAAGAGAATATCAAATATGTTGTCATTTTACTATGTATTTGGGGTTTAGTATCATATGGTGCCGGAATTGTATTTAAAGATGCACTTGATGAATTTCGATTGGGAGGATTTAAATTAGGTTTTTGGTTTGCGCAACAAGGAGCTATGTATGTATTTGTTATACTGATTTTTGTTTATGTTAGAATAATGAATAAGCTTGATAAAAAGTACGGATATGATGAATAATATATTAATACCATTACTTATGGATGTTCAAAATTGGACTTATATTTTAGTAGGTATAACCTTCACTATTTATATTGGAATTGCAATTTGGTCAAGAGCAAGCTCTACTAAAGAATTCTATATTGCAGGTGGAGGCGTATCCCCTTTAGCTAACGGAATGGCAACCGCTGCTGATTGGATGAGTGCTGCTTCTTTTATTTCTATGGCAGGTATTATCTCTTTTGCAGGTTACGATGGTGCAGTATATCTCATGGGTTGGACTGGAGGTTATGTGCTTTTGGCATTATTATTAGCACCTTACCTTAGGAAATTTGGAAAGTTTACAGTTCCAGATTTTATAGGTGATCGTTACTATTCTAATTCAGCTCGTATTGTAGCTGTTGTTTGTGCTTTACTTGTTTCATTTACTTATGTTGCTGGTCAAATGCGTGGTGTAGGAATTGTGTTTTCTAGGTTTTTAGAAGTTGATATTAATACAGGTGTTTTTATAGGAATGTTAATCGTTTTATTCTATGCTGTTTTGGGAGGAATGAAAGGTATAACGTATACTCAAGTTGCTCAATATTGTGTGCTTATTTTTGCTTTTATGGTTCCTGCAATTTTTATATCCATTCAAATGACAGGAAATCCAATTCCTCAACTTGGATTTGGAGGCGAATTAAATGATGGGTCTGGCATGTATTTATTAGATAAATTAGACGGATTGAGTACAGAACTTGGATTTTCAGAATATACGACGGGAAATAAAAGTACAATAGATGTTTTTGCAATTACCTTAGCTCTTATGGTTGGTACAGCTGGTTTACCACATGTTATTGTACGGTTTTTTACAGTAAAAAAAGTAAAAGATGCTCGCAAGTCGGCAGGTATTGCTTTGTTATTAATTGTGATTTTATATAGTACAGCTCCTGCTGTATCAGTATTTGCTAGAACAAATTTGATTGAAACATTATCTGATAAACCTTATAATGAAGTTCCTCAATGGTTTAAAAAATGGGAAACAACAGGGTTAATAACTTTTACTGATAAAAATAATGATGGTAAAATTCAATATCTAGCAGATAAAGATAAAAATGAATTGATTGTAGATAGAGATATTATGGTTCTAGCCAATCCAGAGATTGCTAAACTACCTAATTGGGTTATTGCGTTAGTAGCTGCTGGAGGGCTTGCTGCAGCATTATCTACTGCTGCAGGATTATTGTTAGTGATTTCTTCTTCTGTATCTCATGATTTAATTAAAAAAGTGATTAATCCTAAAATAACGGAAAAAGGTGAACTAATTGCGGCAAGATTATCTGCCGTAGCAGCAGTTTGTGTTGCTGGTTATTTTGGAATTAATCCTCCAGGATTTGTAGCTGCAGTTGTCGCTCTTGCTTTTGGTTTAGCGGCTGCTTCCTTTTTTCCAGCAATTATTTTAGGGATATTTTATAAACGAATGAATAAGGAAGGAGCGATAGCAGGAATGATAGTAGGTATTGTCGCAATGCTTTTGTACATGATGAAGTATAAACTGGGATGGTTTGATGATGTTTTACCAGATAAGAGTGAATGGTGGCTTGGAATTTCACCTGAAGGTTTTGGTAGTATTGCAATGTTAATTAACTTTATTGTTTCAATAGTTGTAATGAAATTCACAAAAGAACCTCCCATAGAGGTACAAGCTATTGTTGAAGATATAAGAATTCCATCTAGTGGCGGAAGTCCTGTAAATCATTGATTTTTATATATGTGATTCGTGATTATCATATGACTTCATAGATGACAATTCAAAAATGTTGGCGACTATTATTATGGCGCCAGGAGTAGTAAAAGAAATTAAAGCATATAAAAAAAAGAATGGCATCAAAAGGCTTATAAAACCTTAAGATGCCAATCGCTTAGTATCTTTTGAAGTTGTTATTTTTTCTTCAATAAAATTTACTCATTCGTAAACTGATTTGCTTCATCTTTGATATGAAAATCAACTTTTTTTTTCATTTCTATAAGTGAGATCAAACTCTTCAATGGTAGATTATACATCATTAAAACAATCTTTTTGAATGCCTGCTCTCGTATCGATGTTAATCATATTTTTTTTAGACTGATAATAACCGTAACCTTATTATCGCGTTTATTGAAACCAAAAGTCACATAGTCCTCACTAGTAATTAGTGCCACATCATCATCTAGAAATTGTTCTTTTAAGACTTTTGCTTTGTGATCGTCTGTGGGTTCTGTGTTTTTGTGTAAAAGCAGAAAATGAGAGTCAGTATTAATATGAAACTTAGTAAATGTCTAGTCATTGTTTGGAGTTATGTATGTTATTATGATTTTGATGAGTTTAAGGCAATAATACCTTATTTTTAAATTTAGTTTTTTTATAACTGATATCATCTAGTAGCTTTATTTAAAGATGTCCCTGTTGTAAATGGATTGTAAAGACTCCTAGTGGAGAAATTAGTTGTAAATTATTCCACAATATTACAGTAGAGTATTAGCGTGCGATATCTATTACGCTGAAATTCATTAATTTAAAATAATTATGAGTAACTATCATATAAAACATTTAGAAGAATATTATCAAGTTTACCGTAAATCGGTTAATAATCCAGAAGTATTTTGGGAAGAAATTGCCGAAGAACATTTTATGTGGCGAAAAAAATGGGATAATGTATTAAGTTGGGATTTTAATACACCCGAAGTTAAGTGGTTTGAAGGCGCACAGCTTAATATTACTGAGAATTGTATTGATAGACACTTATATACAAGAGGTGATAAAACTGCGATTATTTTTGAACCTAATAACCCAGACGAAGAAGCACAACATATTACATATAAGAAATTACACGATAAGGTTTGTCGATTTGCAAATGTGCTTAAAAATCAAGGTATTAGAAAAGGAGATCGTGTATGTATTTATTTGCCTATGATTCCTGAATTAGCCGTTTCTGTTTTAGCTTGTGCAAGAATAGGAGCGATTCATTCTGTCGTTTTTGCTGGTTTCTCTTCAACTGCACTAGCAACTCGTATTAATGATAGTAATTGTAAGCTGGTAATTACTAGCGATGGCTCTTATCGTGGTGCTAAAACAATAGATTTGAAAGGTATTGTTGATGAGGCATTAGAGAATTGTGATGGTGTGAAATCTGTTTTGGTTGCAAAACGTATTCATTCAGATATACAGATGAGAAAAGGTCGTGATTTATGGCTACAACCATTGTTAGACATTGCTGATAACAGCTGTGAACCAGAAATAATGAATGCTGAAGATCCTCTATTTATATTATATACATCAGGTTCTACAGGAAAACCAAAAGGGATGGTGCATTCTACAGCTGGTTATATGGTTTATACAGCTTATACATTTAAAAACGTATTTCAATATAGAGAAAAAGATGTGTATTGGTGTACTGCTGATATTGGATGGATAACAGGACATAGCTATATTGTTTATGGACCTTTATGTAATGGTGCAACAACTGTAATGTTCGAAGGCGTACCAAACTATCCAGATTATGGGCGTTTTTGGGAGATTATAGAAAAACACAAGGTCAATCAGTTTTATACAGCACCAACTGCAATTCGTGCTTTAGCTAAAGAAGGTGTCGCTCATTTAGAAAAACATGATTTATCATCTTTAAAAGTATTAGGGACAGTTGGAGAACCTATTAACGAAGAAGCTTGGCATTGGTATGATGATAATGTAGGAAAGAAAAAAGCACCAATAGTAGATACATGGTGGCAAACAGAAACAGGTGGTATTATGATCACACCAATTGCATTTGCAACGCCTACCAAGCCTACTTATGCAACATTACCATTTATTGGAATACAACCTGCTTTAATGGATGAAAGTGGACAAGAAATAAAAGGAAATCAAGTCGACGGTCGTTTATGTATTAAATTTCCTTGGCCCAGTATAGCAAGAACCATTTGGGGAAATCATCAGCGTTATAAAGACACGTACTTTTCAGCTTATGATAATAAATACTTTACAGGTGATGGCGCATTGCGAGATGAAGTTGGCTATTACCGAATTACTGGTCGTGTTGATGATGTGATTATCGTTTCTGGTCATAACTTAGGAACAGCGCCAATTGAAGATGCAATTAATGAGCATCCTGCAGTTGCAGAAAGTGCTATTGTAGGATTTCCGCATGAGATTAAAGGTAGTGCATTATATGGATATGTAACGCTTAAAGACATTGGGGAAAGTAGAAATCAGGATAATCTTCGAAAAGAGATTAATCAGATTATTACCGAACAAATAGGCCCAATTGCTAAATTAGATAAAATCCAGTTTACTAATGGTTTACCAAAAACCCGAAGTGGTAAAATTATGCGCCGCATTTTACGTAAAATAGCTGGTAAAGATACAAGTAACCTTGGTGATACAAGTACGCTTTTAAATCCCGAATGTGTGCAAGATATAATGGATAATGCCTTTTAAACAAATGACAAAGAAAATAGGTTTTATCATTTTTGCAATGCTTTGTGTCTTTATAGGACTGTATCCTGTTGCTTATTTTATTTTAGAACGTACTTTTGGTTTGCTAGCATCTAAGAGTAATATTGTATTGAATAATGTGTTTTGGAATATAGCATTCTATGTTCATATTTCATTAGGAGGTTTAGCACTTCTCATTGGATGGCTGCAGTTTAGTAAAAAACTGAGAAATAGAAATCTTAAGCTACACAGAACAATTGGAAAAGTATATATGATTTCTGTAATGTTTAGTGGTTTAGCAAGTTTATATATTGCCTATTACGCCACAGGAGGTTTAATTGCAATTTTTGGGTTTATGTGCCTAGGTCTTATTTGGTTATATACTACAAGTAAAGGGTTTTTGTCTATTAAGAAAAGAGACGTTTCTAAACATCAAAAATTTATGATTTACAGTTACGCAGCTTGTTTTGCAGCGGTCACTTTACGTATATGGCTGCCAATATTAATCGCGATATATCAAGAATTCATTCCTGCATATAGAATAGTGGCATGGCTGTGTTGGATGCCTAATATTGTGGTTGCTTATTTTATAGTGAAACGATTGGATTTAAAATAGATTTAGTTTTAATACATAACAAATTACAAGAGTTGAAACGAAAATTCATCAACTTTTTGGAAGATTAATACAGTTGTAAAATTACGTATATCTACGTATTGATTCCTATTCATATTATCCTGATATTGAAAGTCTAAACTAAAGGCTTTAAGGCTTTTGAAAATCATCTAAGACTATGTCTACATCAAATATTAAAACTCCAGGTGTTCATATTGAAGAGTCAAATGCATTTCCAAATAGTGTTGTTTCTGTCCCAACATCTATTCCTGCATTTATAGGATACACACCCCAAGCATTGTACGATGGAGAATCTTATAACAATAAGCCGACAAAGGTTACTTCATTTGCTGATTTTCAAGCAATATTTTGTTATCAAAACCCTCCAGTTCTTGAAGACCCATTAAAACAATACAGTCCTGAATATTATTTGATTAAACAAAAATCAAAACCGCAACAAGGAGCGATGATAAGCATAAACGGTAATTACTATAGTATTTTGCCAGATGCAAGCACAATTTATTATTTATATAATAGTGTTAAGATGTTTTACGAAAATGGAGGAAGAGATGCTTATATTGTTTCTGTAGGTGCTTATGGTAAACCTTCTAAAGAGTCAAAAACTATTGGTGAACAGCTTGTAAATCCAAATGTTAAATTAGATGATTTACTTAAAGGTTTAGCGTTGTTAAAAAATGAACGAGAACCCACAATGTATATCTGCCCTGAAGCAACTTTATTATCTGTAGAGAATAATGGGACTTTAATGCAATCTATGTTGCTTCAAAATGAGGAAATGCAAACCGCAATGAGTGTTTTCGATGTTATAGGAGGAAATGATCCTGATCCAATAACGTTTATGGATGCTATTAATACATTCAGAAGTAATACAGGTTCACAAGGCTTGAGTTATGGCTGTGTCTATTATCCTTTTATAGGAACAAGTGTAATGCAATCTTCAGATATAGATTATACAAATTTTTTCGGAGGTGATATTAATTTGTTTGAACAGCTCTTAAATCCTACAAATGATCCCAATACAACTGTTGCTAAAATCTTAGAGGATATAAAAAACCCACCCGATAATCCTTTAACTATAGTACAATATAATAATGCTTTGATTGCTTCAAGTCCTATGTATAGTACAATAATTAAGCAAGTATTGATGGTAATAAATATACTACCACCAAGTGGCGCCATGGCAGGAGTAATGACTGTGTCAGATAATGAAAAAGGGGTTTGGGCTGCACCAGCAAACAAATCTATTGTTGGAGTCACAAGTTTACCAATTCACTTATCAGATTCGCAGCAAGGGCCTTTAAATGTAGATGCTGTTTCGGGGAAATCAATAAATGCTATTCGTTTTTTTAACGGAGTAGGTTTTTTGATTTGGGGAGCACGAACTTTAGATGGAAATAATTCAGAATGGAAATATATTCCGGTACGTCGTACTGTGACCTATATTGAGCAATCTTGTAAATTAGCTATTCAACCGTATACCTTTGCGTCTAACGATAGAAATACTTGGGTAGCTGTAAATGCGATAATTAATAATTTTCTAACAGAGCTTTGGAGACAAGGTGGAATTCAAGGCACAAAACCATCAGATGCATTTTTTGTACAATGCGGATTAGGAACTACCATGACAGCTGATGATATATTAGAAGGCATTTTGAGAGTGTCGATTGGCGTGGCTCTAATTCGTCCTGCAGAATTTGTTATCATAACACTTACACAGCAAATGGCAACTTCATAGTTTATAAAGTAAAAATGTAATACTTATGACAACAAATAGCGATGGTAATGAAAGTGAAACTTGGCCTATGCCAAAATTTAGATTTGAAGTTGATTTTGGAACTCAACTTATAGGCGTCGCTTTTCAAGAAGTTTCTGGAATGGATGTCGAAAATCAAATTATTGAATATAGAAAAAGTAATAGCCCGCTATTTTCTACTCAAAAAATGCCAGGTATTGTAAAATATGGTAATGTAACCATGAAACGCGGTGTTTTTGTTAATGATAATACCTTTTGGAATTGGCATGCTCAAATTTCAATGAACACTATTAAACGGCAAACCATACTCATTAAATTATTAGATGAAACAGGAAATGTAACTATGCAATGGGAACTTATGAATGCATGGCCCACTAAAATAACAAGCACCGATTTAAAATCTGATGGGAATGAAGTTGCAATTGATACTCTTGAAATTGCTCATGAGCAACTGCGTATTTCTCATGATCGTTAAGTTGAATAAAAAGTACTGTTAAATCGTTTTTAGAATTGTTTGCCTACGTTTCAACCAAAAAAACACTAATAGCGATAAAATTCCGAAGAGAGAAAACCCAATAAATAATGGTAATACTGATGTTTTTACAAAGCTTCCTATAAAATTCGCAATTGGGACAGCCATTACTGTTGATACAAATCCGTTAATAGCAGCTCCAATTCCTGCGATATGGCCTAAAGGTTCCATCGCTAGAGATCGTAAGTTTCCGAAGAGAAAACCAACAGCGAAAAATTGTAACAAGAAGAAGGTTATTAAAACACCAACATCAGGATTGTTACCTGTATAAAATAATAGGACATACAATATTGAAATGGCTGCATAAGCTATAGTCGCATAATAAGCAATATTAAAAGACCCAAACCTAATAACGAGCCTGCTATTTGTAAAGGTGGCAAAACCTACCGAAAATGCTGTACTAGCAAAAATATATGGAAATAGTTCTCCTAACTGATATTGTTCTTGAAATATCTGTTGTGACGTACTTAAATAGACAATAAATGAGCCCGTTATAAAACCAGAAACCAAAGTAAAAGCAATAGCTTCTTTGTGCTTTAAAAATTCTTTTGTTCCACTAATAAAGATAGAACGCGAAAACTTGATGCGATTACCTTTTTCAAGAGTTTCCGGCTGACGTTTCCAAAACCATAATACAATAAGCAAACCTATAATGAGGTTGACATTAAAAATAGCTTTCCAATCAAAATAGACGAGTAATAATTGACCAAAGCTAGGGGCAATAATAGGCACTAGAATAAAAAACATGACAATGATAGAGAGTATTTTTGCCATAAAATCACCGCTATACGTATCACGTGTCATTGCTATAGCAATTGTTCTAGGAGAGGAGAGACCAATCCCTTGAAAAATACGACCGATAATCATGACTTCAAAACTATTAGTCGTTACACAAACGATACTTGAAATGACAAATACAGCAAAACCAAAATAGACCATCGGTTTTCTACCAAAACTATCAGAAAGTGGTCCAAATATAAGTTGCCCAAATCCTAAACCTAAAAAAATCATTGTAATTAACCGCTGATTTTCATTAGAGTCGGTAACGTTAAGCGCAGTACCAATATCTGGTAAAGCAGGCAATAATGCATCAATTGATAGCGCAACAATAGACATCAATGATGCCATGAGTATAATAAATTCAATCTTATAAGTTGGTTTGTTTTGCATGGAGCAAAAATACGAGAAAACAAAGAGTATTTAATACCAAAATTTGAATTAACAAAACATTGACTTTTTAAAAAATACAATCCTAAATTACAACTGTATATTTGTAATGTAAAATTGATATATGCAGCATCTTAAAACACCACATAAAAAAGAAAAATCAAAACAAAAAGTAACTATTAAACAGGCATTTAAAACTATTATTTGGCCACGACGAAAACTCGTATTTATTGGATTGTTACTTATTGTAATTAGAAGTTCATCTGGCTTGGTTTTGCCATGGCAAAGTAAGGTGTTGCTAGATGAAGTTGTGCCTCAGGGAGATACGAACGCGTTATGGACGCTCATTATTATTGTGATCTCTGCAATTACTGTACAGGCTGTGACTTCATTTCTACTTACAAAAATATTAAGCGTACAAGCCCAATATTTGATTAGTGAATTGCGTGCACAAGTTCAAAAGAAAGTGTTATCCTTACCGATTAGCTTTTTTGATAACACAAAATCTGGAGCTTTAGTGTCTCGTATTATGAACGATGTAGAAGGTGTTCGAAATCTTATAGGTACAGGTTTAGTACAATTAGTTGGCGGTAGTTTTACAGCGATTGTCTCTTTGGTGATTTTAATAGATATTAATGCTTGGATGACTCTTTTTGTGTTTGTGCCTTTATCAATTTTTGGAATTATTGCTTTAAAAGCTTTTAAATATATTCGCCCAATTTTTAGAACTAGAGGAAAAATTAATGCTGAAGTTACAGGTCGTTTAACCGAAACCTTAGCAGGCGTTCGTGTGATAAAAGCATTTAATGCTGAAGATCAGGAAAATAAAATTTTCGAAAAAGGTGTTGACCGATTGTATCAAAACGTAAAGAAAAGTCTAACAGCTACTGCGTTTATGACAAGTTCATCAACATTTTTGATTGGTGTTGCAACTACTGGAATTATGGGTATCGGTGGGTATTATATGATTCAAGGAGAAATGACAACTGGTGATTTTCTGTTTTTTACTTTACTCTTAGGTTTTATGATCGCTCCTATTGTGCAAATGAGTAATATAGGAAGTCAATTAACCGAAGCTCTAGCAGGTTTAGATAGAACTGAAGAGCTTATGAATATGCCTGCGGAAGATGAAGATATCAATAGAACGATTGATCTTCAGGGTTTAAAAGGTGACATAGAATTCAACGATGTGTCTTTTGCTTATGAAGAAGGAAAACCTGTATTACATAATATTGATTTTAAAGCAGAATCAGGTTCTGTAATTGCTTTGGTAGGAAGTTCTGGTTCAGGGAAATCGACTATTGCGGGATTGTCTGCAACGTTTTTAAATCCCAAATCTGGACAAATAACTATTGATGGTAAAGATCTTTCAAAAGTGAAATTGAAAAGTTTTAGAAAGCATTTAGGTGTCGTATTACAAGATGAATTTTTATTTGAAGGGACCATTCGTGAGAATATCATGTTTCCGCGTCCTAATGCGTCCGAAGCGCAATTGCAAGCTGCTATAAAAGCCGCTTATGTTAATGAGTTTACCGATCGTTTTGATGAAGGATTAGAAACTTTAATTGGTGAAAGAGGGGTGAAACTTTCTGGAGGACAACGGCAACGTATTGCTATTGCAAGAGCTGTTTTGGCAGATCCTAAAATTATTATTTTGGATGAAGCGACATCTAATTTAGATACTGAAAGTGAAGCTCTAATTCAAAAGAGTTTGGCACAATTAATAAAAAATAGAACAACTATTGTAATTGCCCATCGTTTGAGTACAATTAGAAAAGCAGACCAGATTTTGGTGATTGAAAATGGAAAAATTGCCGAACGCGGAAATCATGATGCGTTAATTGCGACTAAAGGCAGGTACTATGACTTGTATACTTATCAAGCAAAGATTTAATAACATCATAACTAATATAAAATATGATTACAGATACATTAACCAAACTGTTTGTTAGAGATTTAAAGGCTTTAAAGCAAGAAATGTTAGCTTATAAAAATGAAGCGAACTTGTGGATCGTAGACTATGAGATTTCAAATACTGCAGGAAATTTATGTTTGCATTTAATAGGTAATCTTAAAACATTTATTGGGGCATCATTAGGAAATACAGGATATATAAGGCAACGTGAATTGGAGTTTTCACTCAAAAATGTACCTCGAGAAGAGTTAATTACACAAATTGATGAGGTGATACTAATTGTTGAGAGCACCTTAAACAATTTAACCGAAGCCGATTTACAAAAAGAATTCAAGCGTCGTGTTTTTGAACATACGATGACTACCGAATATTTTTTAGTACACTTAACAATGCATTTAGCCTATCATTTAGGGCAAATCAATTACCATAGACGTTTATTAGATAAGTAACATATGATAACTTTTGATCATTTTAAAATAGCACTTTTACACCCTAATGAAAGCGAACCGTTTTTCAATTTAATTGAGAATAATCGTGTGCGCCTCGAAGATTTCTTTGCAGGGATAGTGTCAAAAACTAAAACACTTGAAGAGACTATTGCATATTGTAAAATTATTGAAGAGCGCATACAGAATAAAAACTATTTGCCATATATGATAACAGATACCAAAACGAACAGTTTTGTTGGTTTAGTAGATGTTAAAAATATAGATTTGAATGTCCCAAAAGGAGAGTTAGGCTCTTTTATAGATTCTAAATATGAAGGTATTGGTATTACTACCAAAGCAACTAACTTAGTTGTAGAACACATTGTAAAAGAACATAAATTCATAAAGTTGCTTTGTCGCGCAAATAGCAGAAATAAAGGCAGTATCGCAGTGATTTTAAAATCAGGATTTACACTTGAAGGAACTATTCGTAATGATTACAGAACGACCAGAGGTGAAATTGTTGATTTAAATTATTATGGTCGTGTGTTTTAATGTTTAAGATGTTAAATGGTATTAAATCTATAATTCAATCATTTTGAAGTGTCGTTTTAATACATAAAACAGAATTAATGAAAATGAAACTATATATTTTAAGTGCTGTTCTATGTTGTGCATCACTATGCTCTTTTTCTCAAAATATTTCTTTTGAGGAGTATAACCCAACATCAACATTAGTAATTCCGGGAAAAATTATTAAAAGAGCAAAATTTCCTTTTATTGACGTTCATGGACATCAGTATCAAATGCCAACTCAAGATTTAAGTCCTGTTATTGCGGCGATGGATACATTAAATATGAGCATCATGGTAAACTTAAGCGGAAGAACGGGAGAAGACCTTAAAAAGTCTGTAGCTAATATTAATAATAATTACCCCAACCGTTTTGTTGTATTTTGTAATATCAATTTTGAAGGAGCAGGAGGTGAAGATTGGATAGAAGAGAAAGTAGCTCAATTAAAAGAAGATGTGAAAAACGGTGCACGCGGACTTAAAGTTTACAAAAGTTTAGGTTTACGAAATAAGGATGCAGATGGTAAACGTTTGGCAATTGATGATACGCGTTTAAATCTGATATGGAAAACTTGTGGAGAATTAGGAATCCCTGTTTTAATCCATTCGGCAGATCCAAAATCATTTTGGGATGAATTTGATAGTGATAATGAACGTTGGCTAGAATTAAAAACGCATCCACGACGTAAACGAGATGCTAATAATCCTGCACCATGGGAACAAATTATTCAGGAACAACATAATATGTTTAAAGCGCATCCTAATACTACCTTTATAAATGCACATATGGGTTGGATGTCTAATGATCTCGGGAAACTAGGTGACATATTAGATGAAATACCTAATATGAATGTTGGAATTGCAGCTATTATTGCTGAATTAGGAAGACAACCTCGTTTTGCAAAAGCTTTTTTTATTAAATATCAAGATCGAATTCTATTTGGAAAGGATAGTTGGAAACCTGAAGAGTTTCCAACTTATTTTAGAATTTTAGAAAGTGATGATGAATATTTTCCTTATCATAAGAAGTATCATGCATTTTGGTCAATGTATGGTTTGGATTTACCTGACGACGTCCTTAAAAAAGTATATTACAAAAATGCGCTACGAATTGTACCAGGATTAGATAAAACTCAGTTTCCAGATTAATTTATCAATTTAGAAATGGTATTATAATGGAATATTTCCATGCTTGCGTTTAGGGCGATCTACATGTTTATCTTCCAACATAGCAAAAGCTTTTATTAACTTTCGTCTTGTATCCTTTGGAAGAATAACTTCATCAACAAAACCGCGTTCTGCAGCACTATAAGGATTAGCAAAAAGCTCAGCATATTCGGCTTCTTTTTCTTTCCATTTAGCATCTTTGTCTTCCGCAGTATTAATATCTTTTTTAAAGATAATTTCTGCTGCTCCTTTGGCTCCCATAACTGCAATTTCGGCACTAGGCCAAGCAAAATTCATATCGCTACCAATATGTTTTGAATTCATAACATCATATGCGCCACCATAGGCTTTACGTGTTATAACAGTTACTCTTGGTACTGTAGCTTCGCTAAAAGCATATAGTAATTTCGCACCATGAACAATAATACCATTCCATTCTTGATCGGTTCCTGGTAAAAATCCTGGAACATCTTCTAATACCAATAATGGAATATTAAAGCAATCGCAAAAACGCACAAAACGCGCTGCTTTTTTTGAACTATTTACATCTAATACACCTGCTAAAAACATAGGCTGATTAGCAATAATACCAATGCTTCTTCCGCCTAAACGTGCAAAACCTACAATAATATTTTCGGCATAATTTTTATGAATTTCATAAAATGAATCGTCATCAATAATTCCATTGATAACATCATGCATATCATAAGGTTTATTGGCATTATCTGGTACAATTTCAGATAGATGATCTCTTATTTCATCTTCTAAATGATATGGTAATAGCGTAGTAGTTTCTGTGTTATTTTGAGGTAAGTAACTCAATAATGTTTTGATATCTTCTAAGCATTCTATATCGTTAGGTGAGGTTTTATGAGCTACACCAGATTTTGTAGAGTGTGTACTCGCGCCTCCAAGCTCTTCGCTAGTAACTTCTTCATTGGTGACTGTTTTAACAACATTAGGACCAGTTACAAACATGTAACTGGTATCTTCAACCATGATTGTAAAATCAGTCATAGCAGGAGAATACACGGCACCACCAGCACAAGGCCCCATAATTGCTGAAATTTGTGGAATTACACCTGATGCTTGAACATTACGATAGAAAATATCTGCATAACCACCAAGTGATCGTACACCTTCTTGAATACGTGCGCCTCCAGAATCATTTAAACCAATAATAGGAGCTCCTACTTTAACCGCTAAATCCATGATTTTGCAAATTTTCTCGGCATGAGTTTCAGATAAAGAACCCCCAAAAACGGTAAAGTCTTGAGCAAAAACATAAACCAATCTTCCGTTTATGGTTCCATAGCCTGTAACAACACCATCTCCATAGAAAATTTGATTTTCCATACCAAAGTCTTTGGTTCTATGTGTAACTAAAGCACCAATCTCTTCAAAAGAGCCTTCATCTAAAACATACATAACTCGTTCTCTTGCAGTTAACTTCTTCTTTTGATGCTGTTTGTCGATTCTAGCCTGTCCTCCTCCTAAATAGGCTTGTTGTAGTTTGTCGTTTAGTTGTTTTATTTTAGAATCCATAAAAATGGTATGTTGTTGAATTAATTGTTTCTAATAGTGTATTAGTTTGGTAGGCGTAAAACGTTTTGCTCTTCTAGATAACACTTTATAGCAATAAGAGCTGCAATTTCAGCTTCTACTTTTTGTTGCTCTAAAAGTTGTTCAGGAGCATAATAACGTTTGACAAAATGTGTATCGAAATCTCCACTTCGGAAAGCTTCATGTTCACATACAAAAGTTCCAAATGGAAGTGTGGTTTGTATGCCTTCAATATGATAATCATCAATTGCCTTCAACATCAACGAAATAGCTTCGTCACGTGTGTTTCCGTAGGTAATTAGTTTAGATATCATAGGATCATAATAGATTGGGATTTCCATGCCTTCTTCAAATCCGTTATCTATTCTAATTCCATTGCCTTTTGGAAGCTCATAAGTTTCAAGTGTACCTACGCTTGGTAAGAACTCATTAAGAGGGTCTTCGGCATAAACACGTAATTCTAAGGCGTGACCATGAATTTTTAGATCCTCTTGTTTAAAGGGTAATACCTCATTACGAGCTACACGAATTTGTAGTTCTACTAAATCGGTATTGGTTATAATTTCAGTGACAGGATGCTCAACTTGCAATCGTGTATTCATTTCTAGGAAATAGAAATTATGAGCATCATCTAATAAAAACTCAACAGTACCAGCACCAACATAATCACAAGCTTTAGCTACTTTTATTGCAGCTTCACCCATTTTAAATCGTAATTCTGGAGTAAGCACACTTGAAGGTGCTTCTTCTATTACTTTTTGATGACGACGTTGTATGCTGCATTCACGTTCAAATAGGTGAATAATATTACCATGTGTGTCTGCCATAATCTGTATTTCGATATGACGAGGTGATGTGACATATTTTTCTATAAAGACAGAGCCATCACCAAAAGCATTAACAGCTTCGCTAATTGCACGATCCATTTGAGATTCAAATTCAAATTCATTTTCTACGATACGCATTCCTTTTCCACCACCACCTGCTGAGGCTTTAATAAGAATAGGGAAACCGATGTCTTTGGCTATTTTTTTGGCTTCAGGGATATCTGTTATGGCTTCATCGGTACCCGGAACCATTGGGATATCATAAGCTTTTACTGCTTCTTTTGCAGCTAACTTACTTCCCATGACTTTTATAGCTTTTGATTTTGGACCAATAAAAGCGATATTGTTTGTTTCGCAAAGTTCAGCGAAATCAGCATTTTCACTAAGAAATCCATAACCTGGATGTATAGCATCAACATTTAATTTTTTTGCAACTTCAATAATCTTATCACCTAATAAATAAGATTGATTTGAAGGTGCTTCACCAATCAGAACTGCTTCATCAGCATATTTAACATGAGGTGAATGTCTATCTATAATAGAATAAACGGCTACTGTTTTTATGCCCATTTTTTTTGCAGTTCGCATGACACGAATAGCAATTTCTCCACGATTAGCTACGAGTATTTTTTTCATAATTAACTTTGTTTTGCCATGACTACACAAATGTTTCGTAAGGCATTTCAAAAATAAAAACGCATTATGCGTCGAATTCTATTAGTAATTGATTTTTTTCTACAGCATCGCCTTGTTTTGCAGAAATGGATTTAATGATTCCTGCTCTAGGGGATGTTATAACATTTTCCATTTTCATTGCTTCTAGGATAAGAAGTGGGTCATTTTCTTCAACTTCTTGACCTATTTTAACATTGATTTCTAGGATTAGTCCTGGCATTGGAGCTTTAATGATATTTACCACTTTTGAACTGCCAATTTCAAACCCCATTTTCTTTATAAGTAAATCTAAGTTGTTTAAAATGTTTATGTTATACGTATTATTGTTAACTTTTACTTCATATATTTTTTTATTGAAGTTTGAAGTTGCTATTTCAACTTTATAAGAAGAGTTGTCATGCAGAACATGAAATTTACTTGCTGAAACTTTAGTGCTATTCAGATTCGAACTATCTGTCTCTGAAATGTCAAAATCGAATGATTTATTGACATTTACTTTAAACAATTGACTCATTGAAACTTATTTTTAATTTGTGATAAAGATAACAAATTAAAGTACTTGGGTATTGTCACTTTTGGGTTTAAAGTTGGAATTTTCTTGATGTTTTTTTATGGCTTTGTGTGATAGAATAATACCAATAATTAACGATATAAATGCACCAACCCAAACCCCAGGAATAAAGTCTATAAATAAGAAAAAATCATAAAATCCATGAAATAACATAGCAAGTAAAAGTCCCAAGATATTAAGCGAAGCCTTGTTCTTTGAAAATTTGGCTTTACCCATAAAGTAACCCATCAAAATACCAAAAGTGGCATGTGCCGGAACCGCTGTGAATGCTCTTAAAATACCAGTAACATAACCACCTTCTAAAACGTAGAATATGTTTTCGGTAGCAGCAAAACCCATAGAAACCATAACAGCATATACAATTCCATCAAAAGGCTCGTTAAAAGCTTTTTTCGGCTGTGCAAAATAACGAACGATGATATACTTACTAAACTCTTCAGTGAGACCTACAACTAAGAATGCTTTTATAAATTGCTGGGGAACACTAAAATGGTCTTTCAATGGTAATATAATATCAAAACCTTTATATATGATTGTTGTAATAATAATACTGCCAATTGCACCTAATAAAAAGCTGGCTAATAATAAGCCTTTAGGTTCTTTGTCATATTTATCTTTATAATAAATGTATAGAATAATAATACATATTGGAGCAATAGCAAGGAGGAGGAGATTCATCATAAATGAAAAGTAGTAAAAATTATTTTGAAATCTTTGTTTTGATGGTTTTCGCTATAAATTTATAATAATCGCTATTGCTTGATACAAAATGATTATTGGTTTTACTGTGTTTTAAAAGTGTTTCAAATTCTTTTAAAGTCACTAGCTTTAATGCTTCAACCTCTTCAAGTTGTGGTGTTAGGTTTTTTAAATCTGTTTTTAATTCACAAAGGAATGTATTGTGAAATTCATTATCTATAATATCATTTGGATAGGATTGAAAACATTCAAACACACCTATTTTAATGAGTTGTGCTTCGGAAATATCTAGATTAATTTCCTCTTTTGTTTCTCTAATAGCAGCTTGCTCTATAGACTCTCCTGCGTCTACATGTCCAGCTACTGAAACATCCCAAAGTAAAGGATAAATGATTTTTGAAGCTGCACGTTGTTGGAGTAGGATGTAGCCTTCCGAAGTATAAAACCAGAGATGAGCTGTGTTATGATAATAGCCTTTGGAGTGGATTTCAGATTTTAATGCTGATTTCCCTGTTGGTTTACCTTTAGGTGTTAATATGTCTATAAGTTCGTCATACATTTATATTCTTTATTTTTTTAATACACAGAAAAAATCTAGAGTTTCTTGAGAATATGCTTTTAGTGAATAATCTTCTAGTTTAATACTATTTACTAATGATGCATTCTTTTTTAAAAGTTTATTTCTATTTAATCTATTTACCACTTCATAAGGTATTCTAAGAAGAGGTGCAGGCATTTTGTATTGTATTTTAAACACATCGAAACGTAAAAGTCGTTCTACAGACTGTTTGTTTTTTAAATAGTAAATATCTGTTTTTTCATTACCTTGAATACCATTAATACTATAATTGTTAAAACTATTTCTAATTAAGGTATTTATTTCTGAATAATTATATTCTTTATAATGCCAAGGATTTCTAGCAATTGTCTTTTTAGAGTTTGGAGTCGTAATATATGCTTTGCCATTTGGCTTTAAAACACGATGGATTTCTTTTATAAAAAGAGTAGCGTCTTCTATATGCTCTATTACTTGAAAAGAGATAATAGTATCAAAACTATTGTCTTTTAAATTATTTAAAGGAGGAATGTTTTGATGTAATATAGTAGTTTCTGGAAACTTATCTTTAATTCTTTCTAATACATATTTAGATTTATCTATAACAGTCAATGAATTTGCTTTTTTTGAAATGATATCTATGCCATAACCTTCACCACAGCCAATTTCTAGAACATCTCCTTCAATTTTTTTTGCTATTAAATTGTAAGCTTTTAATGTCCTTTGAAACAAAGGGTTGTCTGATATAATTTTGGAAGATGTAATTTCTGTTGAAAATAAAAACATATATTAAATAAGCTAGTAAGGCCAGTTTGTTTGTTGCCAGTTTATATAGTAGGCTTCAAAAGTTTTAAAACGTTGTTCGTATATGCTCAACGTTTTTTTGTCGCCAGGGAATTGTTTAACCATTTGTAAATACATGTTTTTTAACTTTTCTGCATGTTTTACATTTATAATTGGATATGGTGGATTAAAAGAGGTTATCCATTTAAGTTCTTCCCATATATTATTCATTGCCAAAGTACATACCTTAGATCCTTCTTCATGTAAGCCTGCTCTAAAATATAATTTGCCTAATGCATAAGCATATTGTTTATAAGAAATAGTTTTATTGGGAAAAAGAGTAAAAGATTTATCTAGTACTGCAATTGCTTGTTTTGTTTTACCTTCTTCTAATAATGCTTGTGCTAGAAAATAATAATTACGTCTTAAAATATCTTTTACGTAAGCTCTATTCTCATAGTTTAAAAATTTTGTTTCATCATTCAACCCTTTAAATTGTAATTTATCCATTATATAAGGATACATCATTTTTGTGTTTATAATTTTTGGATTTATTGAAGCATCCGTTCTTTGAATAGGTGCTAACTGTTCTACCATTCCATTTTGAATGAAGTAGTTTTGTAATCCTAAATAATGATCCTTTTTGCCATTAATGGCAAAACAAATAGGTCTGTCATGTATGTTGTTTGCAATAACATTAAATAAAACAATTTCATTTAAACCATAGAAGTTTTTAGCATAATCCCATTTTATTTCCTTAGTGTAGGACGCCGTTAATTCTTCTGCGATTAATCCATTTTTTTTTATTTCTATGGTGTCTATAGGGATAGAAAATTTAGTTGTTGGCATATAATACTTTAGTTTCCCATTCCAATTAATTCGTGTAGTACTATCTTTAAAAAATTGAAATAAAACAGATAAAACTGCAGCTTTATTAGTGTCTTGTTGTAATGGGATAAGTCTATCGACTCCATTTATATAAAAGCGTTTTTCTAAATTAAATTTTATAGGATTAGAAGCGTTTATTTTTTTCTTAAGATTCTCTATAGAAGTATCTAAATTCATTTGATCAAAATTTAGAACTCTAACATCAGTTCGATACTTTTCTACTTCTTGTAAATACCATAAAGGAAAAGTCATGTTATCACCATTAGTAATGAGTATGGCTTGTTCTGGGCATGCATCTAAATAGGCTTTTCCAAAATCGTAAGCAAAAGTATCATAACTACGTTGGTGATCATTCCATCCTTTGGCTAATAGTTGCAATGGAGAGCCAATAAAAACAAGAATTGAAACCGTTATTAATCTATTCTTGTTTGATGAGATGAATTTTAAGGCATTATAAATTAAAACAATAGACAGTCCAACCCAAAGTGAAAAAATAATAAATGAACCTATAAAAATATAATCACGTTCTCTAACTAAAATACTGTATGGTGTTGGATTAATATATAAAGTAATACCTAATCCAAAGGCTAAAAAAATAAACAATGTTGTTAGTAAGTAGTGTTTATGTTTTATTAGTGTTAATAAGCCTAAAAGGCCTAAGATAAATGGTATAAAATAAAATGTATTTCTACTTTTATCATTTCTAAATCGCTCAGGTGTATTAGAATAATCACCAACTCTTGATTTGTCAATACTATTTATTCCACTAACCCAATTACCATCTTTAATAAAGCCTATACCATGATTGTTATTTTGCTTGCCTACAAAATTCCAAAATAAGTAACGTAGATTTAACCACATGACTTGATAATCTATAAAAAAACTAAAGTTCTCTTTATAAGTTGGTTTGTAAATTGTCTTAACCTCTCCATCTACAAGATAATTAACAGGCTCGCCTTTTATTGTTGTCCATAATTTATATTCGTTTTCATTTCTAGAGTCAAATAGTCTAGGGAAATACATAGAAAACTCTTTAGAGTATCTTACTTTTTTATTATCTCCATTATCAACAGTAATATATTTTTGCTTTTGTGGATCAAAAGTTAAAGTCGGCTTTCCATTTATAAAAGGAGTATTATTATCTAAAGGTGCATTGTAAGTGTATCCTTTTAAAAGAGGAATATTACTAATTCCAAATTGATCGCCTTTTATATATTGTAGCATTCTATTGCTGGTACTTACTCCATTTGAAATTTGTGTATTAGCATTAGTTCTTTGTAGTGGCATTATATAAGAACTAACACCAATTAAAAAAAATAGACTAGCTAAAGTGATATAGTGTAATGTGTATTTTTTTGTTTTATGAGTACACCATAGTGTTACCGAAAAGAATATTCCTAATAATAATGCCAAAACTACTAAGCCAGTATTTACGCCTGCTTTAAATGAATTTACTAGCCAAATATCTAGAACACTAGCTATTTTTATAACACCTTGAATAGCAAATAAGTAAATGCCAAAAAATAATATACATCCTATAATTAAGGATAGTATTATATGTTTTATAGTTAAGCCATATTTTTTGTGTGTAAATAAAAGTGATAAAGGGATAATTATAGAAATTAGGATTAAGTGAACACCAGTTGCTATTCCCAATAATAATGCGAATAATAAAATAAGTTTTGTTTCTTCCTTTTTTGTTGAGGCATTTCCCCATTTTAACATAACATAAATCATTATGGTCATTAACGCAAATGATAATGTGTAGACTTCTGTTTCTGTAGAAGCAATCCAAAAACTATTAGAAAAGGCTAATGTTAAAGCACTTGTAATCCCAGTTAAATAAGGTAAGTGTTTTTCTTCAAATAAAGATTTACTTATTTGTATTTTTGTAGTGATATAATATGTTATCTTAAAAAGAAAGGTTACAGTTAAAGCACCAAAAAAGCCAGATATTAAGTTAGAAACAAAAGCAGCTTTAGTGGCCGAGAAAAACTGTAAGACAACGCTGCAAATCATTGTGTAAAAAGGAGAGCCTGGAGGATGAGTTGCTTGTAAATTATAGCTACTCATAACAAATTCTGGACTATCCCAAAAGCTAATTGTTCTAGAAGAAGAAATAGCGTAAATTATAAAAACAATTATAAAAAGAGTTAAGCTTACGATTCTTTCTTTTTTTATCATAGTAATAGTTAATTGTTTTTTGGAAAGATAGTAGAAATATGAATTTAAAAATTGATTATTTTTTTAATTAAAAAAGGATTTAGAAAATTTAATTGCATTTTCTGCTACTTTCTTACCTGTCTTTCTTCCTTCAATGTCGTCTGAAGGAGGATGGATTCCGCCCCAAACTCTTGATAAACATGTTTCAATTGCAGCATCATAAAAAGTTGCCCATTGTAATGTTATTGTTTCTGAAGGACCATTTTCAAACCCTAAGAATTCATTTTTATTAGCTGTGAATGTTTCTAATCCATCAGGAAAATATGGAGATCCAGATATATAAGTTAATAATTCGGCACTTGCTATAGAAAAAGTTGAATGACCAGATGTATATCCTGCAAATGGAGGTGTTGTAAATGTATATCGTTGGTATGGCCACCAGTTTTCAGCAAGAATCCAGCCTACTCCTGCAGTATCTGTAAAAGGGTTGTCAATATAGTCTGGACCTCTCCAATTATATATTTTTAGCTTATTAAGGTGCTCTTTATTAATTCCTACTAATGAATCATTTTCTGTAACTAATTCGACAAGACCTTTTTCTAGTTTTAAACCAGAGCTATTATAATTTGGTTTATTAGAATTTGAAGATTGCCCTAAACTTCCTAAGTAACGAATAGCAGATATTGGTCTTACATAATCATAGTGTCCTTTTGCGCTCCAACAAGATATAGCTGCATCGTGCATTGTGCCACTCATTAAAAAATAGCTTTTTATATCCCACTCTAATTGTGATAACGACTGTCCTTTCCCGTTCCATTTTCTTTTGAATTCTGGATGATATGATACTTTATTTAAAAATTCTAACCAATGTCCTGGAGGAGATTTTGTATTAGGACCATCTACCCAAAACTCTGCTGTAACTCTACAATAATCTCCTTGCTTAACTAAGTTTTTAGGGTATTTTTTTTTTGTAATAGGATTTTTAATGTTATAGTTCCTTTTATTATTTCCTACATTAGTATAATATGTTTTGTATTCATTAAGTCCAGTTGGTAAATGCCCATCTAAGCTTGTTATACCTTTTGGCGAAATATCCCATATTTTAGAATTGTCGCTATCTAACTTACTAGAATATCTTTGAACTAATGAAAATCCCCAACGATAAGCTTCTGTTTCTTGTTGGTTGCCAGTATTAATATAAGGTGGAGGTCCAGGATTAAAGTGAATCATTCCTTCTTTAGATTCTGTAGGCAATGCAAAAGATTGTACTTCTCCCCAAAAAGGTGTTAAAAAATCTACATTACCTTCTATAAGTAAATGATTCCACTCTTTTAATGATTTATCTGGCCCTTTTTTAGTAATATATTTATTTATATATATAGGTTGCCAATGGTTTGGGAAATTTAGTCCTATAGCTCCTGGGTTTTCAGGCATTAATTTTTTGTTTTTTGGGGAGTACTTTTCAAGTTCGTGTCTATCCTCTTCCTTAGAACCGTCATTTTTACCAAATATTAATATTTGTTCAGCTATATAATTTCCTAGAGCTTCAGGCGTTCCATCTTCATAATTAGTAGCGTTATCATTTATATTAAAATTGTGCTTTTCAATAGTATTAATTAAAAGGTCTATGGTACGTCCTTTACTTCCATAATCGTCGTATCTAGATTTTAAAATTCTAAAAGCCGCAAAACTTATAGCTATATGTCTTAAACTGTCTGTGTTTTTAGAAATTTGTTTAAAGTTAGGATTAAAAGCTATAGTATTGCCGTTTTTTTTTGTTCCAAGAAAATACGTCTTTTGTTTAGGGTCATAAGCTGCCCAAGCATCATGCATTGCAGCAGTAACATGAAAGAAATTTCGAGCATGAATAGTTGGGCCTTGACCATCTTCTTTTACCATTTCTAACATAGTATCTACCCATTCTCTGGCAATAGAATTACTGTTTTGAGCAAAAGATAGGGTGTGAAAAAATAAAAACGAGAGAGAGATAAATAGTTTCATTTACGTTAGGAATAGAAAAAAGGATTGAAAAAGCTAAAATATTAATTTTGAATTAAATTAGTTATATTTGATTGCTATTTAATTTTTAACTAATTCACAATGAATAAAAAAAAACTACTTTTAAAATTATTTCTCCTTTTTTGTGTAGTAACAACTTCAGCACAAATTGGTAATGAATCACAAGGAACAGGATCTGGAGTAAATATTACTTCAGGTGATTATAATACACTTTATGGAGACAGTTCTGGATTTTCTTTAACCTCAGGTTTACATACAACTTTTATTGGATATAATGCTGGGAAATCACATACATCCCAACGAGATAATACATTTATTGGCGCTTATGCAGGAGAATTTGCAACTACAGGTACTGACAATGTTTTTATAGGAGCTTTTGCAGCAAGATACTGTAACGGAACTGATAATACAGTTATAGGTGTTGAGGCAGGGATGGTAATGACCAATGGAGCTAGTGATAATACTATAGTAGGAGAAGAGGCAGGGCAAGCGCTACTTGATGGAGACGATAATGTATTTATAGGCGAAGACGCAGGCTATAATACAACAACAGCTAGCGATAATACTTTTGTAGGGAGTACTTCAGGACGAAGTAATACTACTGGTTATGCTAATGCCTTTTTTGGTGATGAAGCGGGTTATGACAATACAACGGGTTATAAAAATACCGCAGTAGGAGATTCTGCAGGAATAGATAATGGAGTAGGACGTTTAAATACCTTTATAGGTCAAGGAGCAGGTTGTGCAACTGAGCATGCCGACTATAATACATTTGTAGGTAATTATGCTGGAGGAGATAATAATAGAAATAATAATACAAGCAATGCAAATAGAAATACTTTTGTAGGTGTTTTTAATGGCTTTACAAATAGAGAAGGAGAAGATAATGTTGGTATGGGAGCCTTTGCAAATTATAGTCAAAGTATTGACATTCTTAATATTACTGGGCAATGGGGAGGACCTGTAAGTTCAGGTAATCCAGGGAAAAGAAGTAGAACTACTTTTGTAGGTGCTCAGTCCTATCCAAATAACAGCGATGTTATTGCTATAGGCTATAAAGCTCGTGTAGATGGACGATATGGAATAACTTTAGGAAATGAAAGTAGAGCAGAGAGTAATTATTCTGTAGCTATAGGTCAAGGCGTTCATGTAAACCAACTAAATACGATGGCTTTAGGAGGAGATACTATTACAAACAGATTGAGTGTTGGTATTGGTACTGTTGCTGCAAATGCTAATGCGTCTTTAGAACTAGCAGATACAGATAAAGGGTTTTTAGTAAATAGGCTAACAACTGTAGAACGTATAGCATTAGAGACTGCTGCGGCAAATGGTTTACCTATAGATGCTACACAACAAGGTTTAATGGTTTACGATACCGATTTAAATGCTTTAGTAACTTGGAATGGTACAACATGGAATGCTTTAGAAGCGAATACAGATGCGCAGGACTTAACATTAGCATCTGATGTATTAAGTTTAACTAATGATGCTACTACAATAGATTTATCTCCTTATTTAGATAATACAGACACACAAGATTTATCACTTTCGGGAAGTACTTTAAGTATTTCTAACGGAACAGGAGTAGATTTGTCAGGATTACAAGACGGTACAGGTACAGATGCTCAAGCTCTTTCTTTAGTAACAAATACCTTAAGCATAACAGGTAATGCATCAACAGTAGATTTAGCTTCGTACTTGGATAATACAGACACACAAGACTTATCACTTTCAGGAAGTACTTTAAGTATTTCTAACGGAACAGGAGTAGATTTATCAGGATTACAAGATGGTACAGGTACAGATGCTCAGGCTCTTTCTTTAGTAACAAATACTTTAAGTATAACAGGTAATGCATCAACAGTAGATTTAGCTTCGTACTTGGATAATACAGACACACAAGATTTATCACTTTCGGGAAGTACTTTAAGTATTTCTAACGGAACAGGAGTAGATTTATCAACATTACAAGATGGTACTGGAACAGATGCTCAAAATTTAACTTCAGCATCATTATCAGGAAATACCTTAACAGTTGCTATAGAAAATGGTACGTCTGTAAATGTAGATTTATCACCAATATTAAATACTTTAGAATCTCAAAACACAGCGCAGCAAACTCAAATTGATGATTTAATCACGAGACTAACAATACTAGAAGCTTGTGCTTGTCAGACATTAGATACCGAAGAAGTTAATACGAATAGAAATAGTGGGCCAATATTATATCAAAATATTCCAAACCCATTTAATGGAACAACCTCTATAAAGTATTATGTGCCTACAATTTATAAAAGAGCAGCCATTGTTTTTAGTAATACAGCTGGACAGGTAATTGATAATGTATCTTTAAAAGATTTAGGAGAAAATGAAATGTTCTTTAATAGTGACTCACTAGCAGCAGGCATGTATTATTATACGCTGTTTGTTGAAGGGAAAAAGATTGACTCTAAAAAAATGATAATAGAATAAGAACTATTATGAGTTAAAAAAAAGCTACACTTAAAAGGTGTAGCTTTTTTTTTAAAATATATTGCTTGATGTATAAAAATTAAAATAAATGAATGCGGTTAATATTGATAAAATCAATTTTGGATTAATACTTATTAGTTTTATTCTTGCTTGCTTGTTGCCTTTTGAGTTATTTCTTTTTGGTTATGCTTTTTTAGGGCCACTACATTATTTAACCGAGACAAATTGGATAGTAGACAAAAACTATTTTGTAATTAATAAATATTGGAAATATTTAGTTTTAGGAGCTGCTATTATTTATTCAACACCTTATGTTTTTAGCTTACCTGTTTTTTCTGAGTTTTTAGACGAATTTATCATCTCTTTTTTTACAAGTACAGTAGTTAGATATACAAATTTTGTAATGTTTTTTATTTTAATTTCTGCCATACTAGCGTTATTTTATAAAACGTACAAAGCATTTGCTATTAGTTTTTTAGTAGCTCTATTACTGTCTGTATGGACGTATACATCTGAAGCCTATGTTTTAATTAATGGTTTATTATTACCAACAATTATACATGTATACCTATTCACTATTTTTTTTATGATATATGGAGTAAAGAAGAAAAAAACTAAATATGGGATTACAAATATAATCCTCGTTTTATTGTTGCCTTTATCTTTAGTGTTTTTTGATACAGATATATTTAATTATCAATTTTCTCAAGGAATAAAAGATAACTATATAGGTAATAATTTTCATGTACTAAATGCTAATTTATCTAAATTTTTAGGTGTTTATAATGATTTAAGATTCTTTTTCTACGAAAAAATAGATTTAAAAATTCAAATATTTATAGCCTTTGCCTATATCTATCATTATTTAAATTGGTTTTCTAAAACAACAATTATCGGTTGGCATAAACAATTAACAACTAAAAAAGCATTAACTATTCTAATGCTTTGGGCTATAATATCATGTTGTTATTTATATGATTACAGATTAGGCTTTATATTATCAATATTTTTAAGTGTATCTCATGTTATGTTAGAATTTCCTTTAAATATAATAACGATTAGAAGTTTGTTTTTACGAAAGCAAAAAACGAGATAGAAATAGTTATTTTTCTAAAGCAGAAGTCATACAATTTATAAGCGTTCTAAAATCTTCAGCCGTATTAAAAAGGTGACATGATATTCTAATATAATTACCTCTAAATGACACAAAGATATTATGCTTAGATAAATCCTTTTTTAAGGCTTCTATATTTATACCATTAGGAAGTTCTATTCCAAAAAGATGATGCGTTCTAAACTCGGTATTTTCAATATTACAGCCCAACTGTTCTAAATCTTTAACAGCCTTAGACGTTATATTTTTACAATAGTCTTGAATAGCTTTAGGTGTCCAATCTATAATTTGTTTTAGCGCTTCAATTTGCATTTTTACGTAGATGAAACTGCCGTTTTCTCCAACCGAATAGCGATTTGCTAACGGTTTGTATTGAGCTTCATAATTAGTTAAACCTGTAAAATCTTCACTGTTTAATCGGTTAGACCAATTCTCTTCTATAGGTTCTCCATCGTCAAAATGACTTCCGTAGTATGCATAGGCACAACCATAAGGTCCGAATAACCATTTATAGCCAGCACAAATAAGTGCGTCTGGTTGAATTTCTTTTACTGAAAAAGGAAGAGCGCCAATAGATTGACTTCCATCAATAATAAGTAAAGCTTGATAGCGTTTAGCTTTTTTACTGATAGCTTTAAGATTAAACAAGCTTCCGTTGGACCAATGAATATGTCCCATAGCAATAACAGCTGTTTTTTCGGAAATAGCTTCAAGGATATTAGTGTTCCATTGTTTTGTGCGGTCTTTTTTAGACTCTGGAGCACTAACCGTGATTATTTTCGCATTATATTTTTTAGCTAATTTTTGCCAAGAATACACATTGCTTGGAAATTGTTCGCTAATAATTAATATTTCATCATGTTCTTTAAGTTTAATATTATTAGCTATGGTAGCCATACCATACGATACCGATGGAATAGTTGCTATGCGATTAAAATCATCGACATCAACCAACTTAGCAAATAAGGTTTTAAGCTCTATAACAGGTTCAAAATAATCTGAAATTCCAATGGTATGCGGTAATTTTTTTTGTTTTAAACCTTTTATTCCAGCGTCATAAACAGCTTTAAAGGATGGCGATTGCGCAGCAGTATTAAGATAAGTGATGTCTTCTGGTATATTGAATAGGTCTTTTTGGTGTTGTAACATATCTTATTGTGTTGATGTAAATGTCAGTGTTAGAAAATGTACTTATATTTTTGTTGACAGAACTAATTTAATAAAAAGGCTTGAATTTCCGATTAGGAAATTCAAGCCTTTTTATTATTACTTATAACTAGTTTAAAAAAGATTCCCGTTTTTTCAGGAATCAATCATAATTATTCAAAATAAGAAAAGGTTTCTCCATCTTTAATTTTGAGTAGTGTTTCATAAATCATTTTAATCACATTTTCTACATCATCACGATGTACCATTTCAACTGTAGTATGCATATAGCGCAATGGTAATGAAATTAAAGCAGAAGCAACACCACCATTACTATAAGCAAATGCGTCAGTATCTGTTCCTGTAGCTCTAGACAATGCAGAACGTTGGAAAGGTATTTTTTTTGCTTCAGCAGTATCGGTAATTAAATCTCTTAACTTTTGCTGTACAGCAGGAGCATAGGCTATCACAGGGCCTTTACCGAGTTCTAGATGTCCTTCTTTCTTTTTGTCGATCATTGGTGTTGTGGTGTCGTGAGTAACATCAGTAACGATAGCAACATTAGGCTTGATGGTGTTTGTAATCATTTCAGCACCTCGAAGTCCGATTTCTTCTTGTACCGAATTGGTAACATATAAGCCAAAAGGAAGTTCTTTTTTGTTTTCTTTAAGCAAACGAGCGACTTCAGCAATCATAAACCCACCCATTCTATTGTCTAGTGCGCGACAAACAAATTTGTCTTTGTTTAAGATATGAAAGGTATCAGGATATGTAATCACACAACCAACGTGTATGCCTAACTTTTCAATCTCTTCTTTTGAAGAACAACCACAATCAATAAAAATATTATCTGGTTTTGGAGCTTCTTCTTTTGCTTTATTTCTAGTGTGTATTGCAGGCCAGCCAAATACGCCTTTTACAATACCTTTTTTAGTATGAATATTAACAATTTTACTTGGAGCGATTTGATGGTCACTTCCGCCATTACGAATCACATAAATTAATCCGTTATCTGAAATGTAATTTACATACCATGAAATTTCATCAGCATGACCTTCAATGACAACTTTATATTTTGCTTTTGGGTTAATGACACCAACTGCTGTTCCGTAAGTATCTGTTATAAATTCATCAACATAAGGTTTTAGATAATCCATCCAAACTTTTTGTCCATTCCACTCATACCCTGTAGGCGCTGCATTATTTAAATATTTTTCTAGAAAATCTAATGATTTTTTATTCAGTATACTTTTTGTTGCCATATGTATTTTATTATTTCAATTTTTGTAAAAATAATAGGATTTATTTTGTTTTTAATAGCTTCGAAAATTTTTTTGTAACAAAATGAAGTATTTTTACACCAATACCTTTATAAATTTAATTAAAACTAAGAACGGATGAAGTTAGTCATTAAAGATTTAACAAAGACTTATAAGAATGGTGTAAAAGCTATTGATAATCTTAATCTCGAAATTGGAACAGGGATGTTTGGGCTACTTGGTCCAAATGGCGCAGGTAAATCTTCATTAATGAGAACCATTGCTACATTACAAAGCCCAGATTCTGGATCTATTATGTTTGGAGAGATAAACGTTTTGGAAGATAAAATGGCTTTAAGGAAAATTCTGGGATATTTACCACAATCGTTTGGAGTATATCCAAAAATGTCTGCTGAAGCTTTACTAGACTATTTTGCAACGCTTAAAGGTGTAGGTTCTAAGTCTGATCGCGCAACTTTAGTAAAAGAAGTTTTAGAAATCACAAATTTATATGATGTTCGTAAGAAGAATGTTGCAGGTTATTCTGGAGGAATGAAGCAACGTTTTGGTATTGCCCAATTGTTATTAAATAGCCCAAAACTAATTATTGTAGATGAACCAACAGCTGGCTTAGATCCAGCAGAGAGACATCGTTTTTTAAATGTATTACGTGAGGTAGGAACAAATTGTACAGTGATTTTCTCAACGCATATTGTAGAAGATGTTAAAGAGCTTTGTAATGAGATGGCTATTTTAAATGGTGGTCGAATCTTAAAGCATTCTACGCCATCTAAAGCTAGAGAAGAATTGGTTGGTAAAATTTGGACTAAAATTATTGAAAGGGACGATTTAGAGTCTAATGAAACTAGGTACAATGTATTGTCTTCAAATTACAATGAAGATAATACTTTAAATATAAGAGTATTTGCAGAGGCATTACCAGATGTGAAATTTAAAGCTTCTGAACCACAGTTAGACGACGTGTATTTTATAGCATTGAAACAGGATGAACCTGTTTTAAGCTAATTTAATTTTATTATAAATTTAAAAGATACATTATGTTCTCTACTATATTTTTTCATGAATTAAAGCATTGGTTTAAAAAGCCTGCTTTTTATATTTATATGGCAATTTTCTTTGCCTTGTCACTTTTTATTGCAGCTGCAAATGCAGGTATATTTGATAGTATAACTGCAACGACTGGCTCGTCTAGAATTGTGAATTCTCCAATGGGAATTGCTAATCTGTTTATTGGATTATCTATTTTTATATTCTTTTTATTTCCATCAATTATTGGTGTGTCTATATACCGTGATTATAAAAGTGAGATGCATACCATTTTATATTCATATCCATTTACAAAAGCAAATTATTTGTTTGCTAAATTTTTCAGCTCGATATTAATTGTAACCTGTATTGTTCTTACTATTAGTATTGGAATGTTTATTGGCTTTCGTTTACCAGGAACAAATTCTGAGTTGATTGCAGCATTTGATTTTAAATCCTATTTTGATACGTATTGGTTATTTATACTACCTAATATTTTACTATTTGGAGCTATTGTATTTGCAGTAGTGACCTTTACTAGAAATATTGCTGCAGGTTTTATAACAGTAATTCTATTGCTATTTGTTCAAGGGTTAACGGAGAGTTTTTTATCAGATCCAGAACATCGATATATTGCAGCCTTGGTAGATCCTTTTGGTGGATCGGCGATGCAATACTATACAAGATATTGGACGGTTTATGAACAAAATGAACTCCATCTTCCTATTAAAGAAGTGATTCTTTATAACCGGTTAATCTGGTTAGGTGTTGCGAGTTTGGTTTTTGGATTGGTTTATAAATTCTTCACCTTTAGTCAAAATGCTATTTCATTTTCATTATTTAAGAAAAATAAAGGAGAGCGTTCTATAAAAAGTAATTTTGGAGGTATCACAAGAATTAATTTGCCTAATGTAAATTTTGATTATTCTTTTATTCAAAATTTAAAAACAACATGGCGAATTTCTAATATAGAATTTAAGCATATTGTTAAAAGTTGGCCTTTTATTAGTATTGTTTTAGTTGGTTTAATTATTGTATTGATAGGGCTTTCAGATATAGCAAACCCATTTGGAACACCTACATACCCTAGAACTTGGCGTATGTTAAGAGGTAGTGGAGGTTTTACATTAGCAATTAATATTTGTACATTCTTATATGCTGGAGTATTAGTGAATCGTAGCAAAACTGTACGAATGAATGGTATTGAAGATGTGACACCAACTCCAAACTGGTCTTTGTTTTTATCTAAATTTATTGCTATAGTGAAAATGCAAATGTTACTCCTCTGTGTTGTCATGATTGCAGGAATATTATTTCAATTATATAAAGGTTATTATGATATTGAGATTGGCTTATATATTAAGGATTTATTTGGATTAAGACTTGTAAACTATATTGTTTGGGCATTTTTAGCACTTTTTGTACATGCATTATTCAGAAATTTATATTTAGGATTATTTGTGCTTATTATTATTGGAGCAGCAATCCCATTTTTAAGTTTAGCAGGTATTGAGCAAGATTTATTTAAATATAATGAAGGTCCTGGTTTTGGCTTTAATGATATGAATGGTTATGGCGATTCATTAGGCCGTTATTTACTATATAAAATGTATTGGGTTCTTGGAGGATTAATCTTGCTAGTTTTAACGGGGTTATTTTGGGTAAGAGGTTTGCCGCATTCATTTAAAGAACGTTTAAAAATTGTATCCTCAAGATTTAAAATGCCAATTGCTATTACACTAGTTGTTCTTCTTATTGGGTTTATGTCTCTTGGGTATACAATCTATAATGAAACTAATATTGAGAACGTAAGTTATTCTTCAAAAGAAAGAGAAAAACTAAGAGTAGATTGGGAGAAAACATATAAAAAATATCAGAATATTGCTCAACCAAGAATTGTATCGGTTAAAACCGACGTGAATCTTTTTCCAAAGACAAGAGATTTTAATGCTTCAGGAGATTATATTATGGTTAATAAAACAGATGAAGCCATTGATAGCGTTTTCTTAAGCCATAATGATTATCCAAGTACATTCGAGTTTGATAGAGCAAATACATTGGTTCTAGAAGATACTATATATAATTTTGATATCTATGAGTTAAAACGACCAATGAAACCAGGCGATTCTATGACATTGCATTTCACGGTTAAAAACGAGCCGAATACGCTCTTAACTAGAAATTCTCCAATTATTGCTAACGGAACATTTATAAATAACTTCCAGTTGTTTCCAAGTTTGGGCTATAGTGCTGGTAGAGAACTTACAGATAATAATACACGTAAAAAATATGACTTATTACCTAATGAATTAAAACCACATCCATCAGATTCTACTGCTTTAGGGAATACATATATTTCTAAAGATAGTGACTGGATAGATTTTGAAACGACTGTTAGTACTAGTGACGATCAAATAGCGATTGCTCCTGGTTATCTTCAAAAGGAATGGACTCAAGATGGACGTCGTTATTTTCATTATAAAATGGATAGCAAAATATTAAATTTCTATGCTTATAATTCGGCAGAATATAAAGTGAAACGTGACACATGGAAAGATGTTAAGCTTGAAATTTATTACCATGAAGGTCATGAGTACAATCTTGATAGAATGATGAAAGGAATGAAAGCATCGCTAGCATATAATAGTGAGAATTTTAGTCCGTATCAACATAAGCAATTACGTATTGTTGAATTCCCTAGTGGAAGTTTTGCACAGTCATTTCCTAATACGATTCCGTTTGCTGGTGATGCAGGATTTATTGCTGATGTTGATGATAGTGAAGAAGGAGGTGTTGATTACACTTATGCTATTACTGTTCATGAAGTCGCTCATCAATGGTGGGCACATCAAGTGATAGGAGCAGATGTTATGGGAGCTACAATGTTATCTGAAAGTTTGTCAGAATATGTAGCATTAAAAGTTTTAGAAAAAGAAATAGGAAAAACACAAATGCGTAAGTTCTTAAAGAAATCTTTAGATGATTATCTAACATTTAGAACATTTGAAAGCAAACGTGAAAAACCATTGATGTATAACGATGGTCAAGGTTATATTCGCTATCAAAAAGGATCACTAGTATTTTATGCACTGAGTGATTATATAGGAGAAGATGTACTTAATAAGGCGCTTAAAGATTATGTTGCAGAAGTTAAATTTCAAGAGCCACCATATACAACGTCAATAGATATGGTTCGTCATATTAGAAGAGTGACACCAGACAGTTTACAGTACGTAATTAAAGATATGTTTGAAACAATAACGCTGTATAATAATCGAATTGTAGATGTGTCTTCTACTGAAATGGAAAATGGAAAATATAAGGTTGATATCGAATTTAACGTCAGTAAATATAGAAATAATGAAAAAGGAAAACGTTACTATTCTGAAGTAGGAAGAGACTCATTGTCGTATTTACCTGAAGGCAAAAAGAGACCTATATTATCTACACAATTACAAGATTATATAGATATTGGAATTTTCACCGAGGATGATGTCGATGGAAAAAAGAAAGAACGTGTTCTATATTTAAAAAAGCATAAGATTACTGCAATCAATAATAAAATATCAATTATTGTAGACGAAAAGCCTACCGAAGTAGGTGTAGATCCATACAATAAGTTAATTGATACGCAGTCTAACGATAACCGACAGAAAATGTAATCACTTAATAAAAGGACCATTAACCCATAAATAGTATTTTGTTTATGGGTTTTTTATTTAGAAGAAAATTATATTTAATAATAATATTAACACGAATTAAAGGTTTTAAAAGCAGTAAATAATTAATTTTGAATATCTATTTGGAATAGTTTTGGGTAGTGTTATTATTATGAAATCATTTTTATCTCTCATATTGTTTTTGCCAATTGGTCTTTTTGCTCAGATAGAGCCTGTAGAAAAAGACTCTACACTGGTGCAATATATTTATATTGAAGGGGATTCTATACCAAAAATCGCTATCGATTTAGACGAAGTCTTATTGCTAAACAAGCTTAAGTTTGCAACAAAAAAAGAACGCATTAAATATCTTATTTTAAGACGAAAAACGATAAAGGTCTATCCTTATGCTAAACTGGCAGCAGAACGTTTAACAACGTTGAAGGAAAGATTAGAAACACTCAAAAGTAAAAGAGCAAAAAAACGTTATTCAAAAAAAATTCAAAGATTTATTGAAGACGAGTTTTCCGCCGAATTAAAAAAACTCACCAAAACTGAAGGCCAAATATTAGTAAAACTTATTCATAGACAAACAGGCAAAACAACGTTTCAATTAATTAAAGAATTGCGAAGTGGTTGGCGTGCTTTTTGGTTTAATAGTACAGCTAACTTGTTTGATATTTCGCTTAAAAGAGAATTTAATCCTATAGAGGTTAAAGAAGACTTTTATATTGAAGATATTTTAGAGCGTGCTTTTCAAAATAGTGTACTCAAAAGACAAGAACCTGCTATTGAGTTTGATTATTATGACTTGTCTGATAAATGGTTAAATGATCAAACAACAGTAGAAACTAAGAATTAATGCGTATTCAAACACCTTTAGAAGAACGATTAAACGCATGGAGTCATGGTATTGGGGCAGCTTTAGGAATTGCTGGTTTGGTTGTACTAATCTTGTTTTTAAAAAAAGAAACTCCTTACGCTTTATTTAGTGTTGTAGCTTATGGAATATCCATAATCATCCTATTTTTGGCCTCTACGTTTTACCATGCTGTTAAAGGAGACAAGAGAAAACATTACTTTAGAATTGTTGATCATATTAGTATTTATTTACTCATTGCAGGCACCTATACACCAGTTTTACTAATCATGTTACCAGATAGCTTAGGATGGATACTCTTTTGGGTGGTTTGGGGAATTGCTGCTTTTGGTGTAATACTAAAGTTGTTTTTTACAGGTAAATTCGAAACCTTTTCAACCTTATTATATCTAGTTATGGGCTGGTTGGTTGTTTTTGATTTTTCAACGTTAGCCGATAGAATGCAAATTAACGGCTTGTATTTGTTATTTGCAGGAGGTTTGTTTTATACTTTAGGAATCATTTTTTATGCTATCGAAAAAATACCATACAATCATGTGATTTGGCATTTATTTGTTTTAGGAGGCGCTATTTGTCACTTTTTTATGGTGTATTATTTTGTAATCTAAACATGTTGGTCAACTAATACTACGTTTCCATCTGGATCTAAAACAACAAAACTTGCTGGTCCATTTGTAGTTTCGTTGGCTTCAGATTCTAGTGTTATTCCTTTAGATTTCAGGTCTTTCTGAATGGTTCTCACATCATCAAAGTCTTTTAGAACATTAGCATTTTCATCCCAACCAGGATTAAACGTGAGAATGTTATTTTCGAACATGCCTTGAAAAAGCCCAACTAATGCGTTGCCATTTTTCATGATGAGATAATTGTTTTCTAATTGACCTGCAAATACAGAAAACCCTAAGTTTTCGTAAAATGCTTTAGACGTATTAATGTCTTTTACTGCTAAACTAATTGAAAAGGCACCTAGTGTCATCGTAATTTGATTTATGATTAATTTTCTAAAGTTATAAATAACTATGTTAAAACAAAAATATAAATCAGTAATGCTAACACAATTGAAGTTACAAGAACACTAATAAAATTTTTTCTATTTTCAGCTTTGAGCTTAGCTTTGATATTAAGCTTAAGGGCTTCTAATTCATTGGTTTCTAATGTTGGGAAATTGTATTCAGGTTTTAGATTAGAATCTTTATGACTTAAGTGTTTTTTGCTAAATTTTCCGTTGTTTTTTTCATTTCTATCCGCTCTTCTTCTCAAAGTAGCTTTAAATTGACTTAGACTTCCATTCATAATTATATTATATAAATATATGTCTATAAGTATGATAAAATGTTACTTTATGAGATGGTCTATGCGTCTAAAATATCTTTATATTCCTCAAAAAAGGCTTCAAATTGAATCATATGATCATTTAAAAAGACCATAACTTCTTGCCATGTGTTTTTATTATGAATTGATACTTTTTGCTCAAGAGGTACGTAGATTCTAGAGATTTCTTTACCATTATCTAAAAAGAATTCTTCTTCGTATATAATTTTTGGTAGATACTCATCTCTAAGAATAGATTCTAAAGCTTGTAGTTTTTCCCAATATTTAATACGATTTTCTAAATCATCTTCTAAATCTAAAGTTACAAAGGCTTTTTTTATATCAAAATGAAATTTAAATGTCAGTCCTTTTATTTTGGTATTATAAAGGATCCATTTTCTAGGAAAGGATTTACCAAAGCTAGTCCAAAATTCTTGTCTAAGTAAACGACTTTCTTCTTTTGAAAACATATCCTTATAAAATAAAAGCAATACTTACTCCCAAAATAATAACAACTAATTTAGAGAGGTTAAATTTATGACCTTCGCTACTTTCAAATAAAATTGTAGTTGAAATATGGAAAAAGATCCCGATTACCACTGCATTTATCATATTAAGGTCGCTAGTATCTATTGCAGTAACATTGGAAATATAAGTTCCTAATGGTGTCATTAATGCAAATACAATTAAGAAGCCTACAATTTTAATTTTATTAAAGTTTGATTGCAATAAAAATGAAGTCATTAAAATGGCAATAGGTATTTTATGAATTAATATACCATAAACCATGTCATTATGTTGGTGAATAGGGAAGCCTTCTAAAAAGCTATGAATACATAAACTTATAAAAAGTAACCATGGAAAAGTAGTTTCGTTTTTTTGAATATGGACATGGCCATGCTCGGCACCTTTAGAAAAAAATTCTAAAATGATTTGCAATAAGATACCACACATAATATACAACCCCGTAGTTTTAGCGTCTAAATGTTCATAGACTTCAGGAAGTAAGTCAAAAAGTGTTAATGCTAATAAAAAAGCACCACTAAAAGAAAGTAAGAGCTTTGTGCTTGTCTTGTTTTTCTCTTTAGTTAATATAGCGATAATCACACCTAAGATGATCGCATATACAGGTAATAAGTATTTATTCATATCATTTTCATTATTTAAAAATCATGACTAAGCGTTCAGATGTTTTTGAGTCAAACCGTTTAAGTTTATAATCTCCAAAAACATCTAATAAATACACACCAGCTTTTTCAAAAAGTAATTCAAAATCTTTTAATGTAAATGCTCTAACGCGTTCTTGAAATTGGAAATCATGACCTTCGGTAGTAAAAGAAATATCTTTAATAATATATCCATCTTGAAGTTTTCGCTTTAAATGGAAATCAATACCTTCAACTGTTTTAGTGTTTTCAGCAACTAAATTATCAATTATAAAATTACTGTTCATAAAATCAATAACACCAAAACCAAAATTATTAAGATTAGCTTTAATGGCTTTAATTGTATTTAGATTATCGTCTTCGTTTTCAAAATAGCCAAAACTCGTAAATAGATTAAAGACCGTATCAAATTGTTTTTTGTAAGGTTTACACATATCATGAACATCAAAATGAAGTGTCTCATTTTCAAATTGTTTTGCAAACTCAATACTATTTTCAGAAAGGTCAACACCAGTAACGCTATACCCTAAACTATTGAGGTAAACCGAATGTCTTCCTTTACCACAAGCTAAATCTAATATGTTACCTTTTTCTGGAAGATTTAAATATTCGGTTAGATTATCCATAAATAGTTGTGCCTCATTATGGTCTCTGTCTTTATATAAAATATGATAAAATGGAGAGTCAAACCATGAAGCGTACCATTGTGTATTGTCTTTTGTCATATTAGTATCCTGATTAAACAGGAATCTCATTTTAATTCTTCTTATAAGCCACAAAAATACTTTATTTTTGCAATCTATTAGATGTACAGCATGGAGAATAATTATAAGATGGTCGCAAAAACCTTATTTGGTTTTGAAGATTTGTTAGAACGAGAACTCATACAATTAGGCGCAATGGAAGTCAAGAAAGGCGTTCGTAGTGTGAGTTTTGTTGGTGATAAAGGCTTTATGTATAAGGCCAATTTAGCATTACGTACTGCTATAAAAATATTAAAACCTATTAAAACGTTTAAGGTTCTTAATGAGCAAGATTTATATGATCAGGTATATAAAATGTCTTGGAATAAGTTTTTAAAATCTACAGGGACTCTAGCAGTTAATGCAACGATTCACTCAAAGGCATTTACGCACTCACAATATGTAGCGCTTAAAACAAAAGATGCTATCGTTGATAAGTTTAGAAATACTGATGGACAACGACCTAATGTTGATTTACGTTTTCCTGACTTAAAAATTAATGTACATATAGACCGTCAAGTTTGTACAATATCTTTGGATGCATCTGGAGAATCATTGCATAAACGCGGCTATAAAACAGCAACTAATATAGCACCAATAAATGAGGTGCTAGCGGCTGGTTTAGTGATGTTGTCAGGTTGGGATGGGCAATCAGATTTCATGGATCCTATGTGTGGAAGTGGAACTATTTTAGCAGAAGCGGCTATGATTGCATGTAATATTCCTCCAAATTTAATGCGTAAAGAGTTTGCTTTTGAGCGTTGGGAAGATTGGGATGTAGATTTGTTTGAAAAAATTGAGGGCTCATTATTATCTAAAACCAGAGATTTTCATCATAAAATGATTGGTTATGATAAATCACCTAGCGCAGTATCTAAAGCAAAAGCGAATATTAAGAATGCGCATCTTGATGATTTTATAACCATTCAGCATGAAGATTTCTTTAAAACCCAAAAAGCGGGAGATAATAAGTTGCATATGCTTTTTAATCCACCTTATGGTGAACGTTTAGATATTAATATGGAAACGTTTTATAAAGAAATAGGAGACACTTTAAAACAAAATTACCCAGGAACTGAAGCATGGTTTATTACGTCAAATCTTGAGGCGTTAAAACATGTAGGTTTGCGACCTTCTCGAAAAATACATCTTGTTAATGCAAAGTTAGAAGCGCGTTTAGTAAAGTACGTGATGTATGAAGGGAGTAAGAAAGGGAAATATATGAACAATTAAAATTTCACTAAATTTATGAAAGGGATTATAAGTTTAATTTTATTAGTATTTGTTTGTATTACATCTAACGGACAGGATTTAAAATGTAAAAAATTTAAAACAGGGACTTTTGTTATTCCAGGTAATGAAAACATTCCAACTTCTACTCTTAAAAGGTCTAAAACTTCTCAGTTTGAGTCTATAACTAAAGAGGATTTTATGGTATTAGATATCGAGTGGATTGATGATTGTAATTATATACTTAAAATCAACATAGAAAAAACACCAGTAAGACGAATTACTAATATTGAAAAAGAAATAGATAAAGCAGGAGGTCTAAGAATAGAAATGCTTCGAACAGCTAATGATACACTATTTTTTAGAGCACGAGCGACTATAAATGGGAAAGAGTACCCAATTGATGGATATCAAATTAAGATTAGTAAAGACTACAAGTAATAGTGTTTAGTTATCACCTTCTTCAACAATAACTTTTTTGTCTTTTTTATAAATAGGGATTAAGTACGAAACAGTATAGCCAAACCCTAAGCCAAATCGACCACTATCGTAGGTTCTATTAAATCCTGGAACATATAAGTTTTCTAATCCTTCAGGTTGATCTTGACTAATCATACTTTTTATTTGAATATTTAATCCCGCATAAAAATTTGTGAATAATTCGGCTTTTAAACCAATAATTAACTCTACCCATATTGCTGAAAGCCCATCAAATTTCTGGTTTGGATTTAAAGATAATTGTTCATTCCAATATTGATCCGTATTATAAACAGTAAACCCGTTTAGTTGTTGGTTAAAACTACTTATACCAACTCTAAATCCCGTATAAACCATGTTTTGCATATCTAACCAATTGGTATAGGTATTGTAATCTATACCAGCTTTAAAATAACTGCCTTTAGCAGTTATGTCTAAGAAGTCGTTAGCAATGCGCCGCTCTTCAGTACCTAATTCTCCAGCGATATATACGTTTTTGGTTAATCTGTAATCTCCGTTTATTTCAAAGCCTGTATAATCATCATCAAGAAGAGATCTCGCAATTTTGCCTAAGTCTCCACCAATTCTAATCCCATATTTTTGTTTATAGACTAAGGTGTCAGATTGGGTTTCGTTTTCTCCTGTTTGTGATTGCGATGTTAAAGGAAATAGCATCACAATAAATATCGTGCTAATGATAAATAATGACGTGTGCTTCACTTTCATTTTCTATGGTTTGGTTTATGATTTCTGCGCTAGAAATCCAATTGTCACTATCATTTTCTCTAATAACACCACTTACTGGCACTAAATCAAATATACTTTTATAGCCACATGCTCTGGATACATAAATGAATTCAGGTGTATATGAAACTTCTATAATATCTATATTAGAATTTCCCGCTTCTGATAAATTAGAATCTTTTTCGAGTTGAAACCTTGTTATTGTTAGTTCTCCTTCATTTTGAAAACGTAATGGTAATACAATAGAATCTGGGTTAGTTGTTGTAACAGAAATTTCGTCAAGCACAGTTCCATCATCATCAAGTCCTGAGATTTTTAGAGCGCTTACATTTTTAAACTCACTTTGATTTTCAATGTCATAAAACCTAATTATTAAATGAGGAGTTGTTGCTGTGTCTTCAGAACAAATATCATCACGCTCACAGCTAAAACTAAACATTAATATGACTAATAAGAGTAGATTTACATTGTTTTTCATAGACTATTTTTCAAATAACACAACTGTTTCAATGTGTGCAGTATGCGGAAATTGATCCACTAAGCTTATCTTTTTGAGTTGGTAACCAGCTAGCATTAATTGTTCGGTGTCTCTTGCTTGAGTTGCTGGATTGCAAGATACATAAACCAAACGTTCTGCATTTAGGTTTATTATTTTTTTAAGAGTTTTAGGCGCTATACCTGCTCGTGCAGGATCTAAAATAATGGTTCTTATTTTATTGATGTATTCAGGGTGTTCGTTTAGAAACTTACCAACATCTGCTGCATAAAATTGTAAACCTTCTATATTGTTTCGTTTTGCATTTTCTTTAGCATCGTCTATTGCCGAAGCAACAATATCAACACCAACAATTTTTGTATTAGTTGCTTTGTTTGCTATTATTTGACCTATGGTTCCTGTACCACAAAACAAATCTAAAACAACAGTATTATCAATGGCCTCTTTGTTTTCTAAAGCATAATCTACAACTTTGGAATATAGCTTTTCGGCACATTTCGGATTGGTCTGAAAAAAACTTTTTATGCTTATTTCAAAATTTAAGCCTAAGAGTTCTTCTACGATTTTATCTTTCCCGTAGATAAGATTGATACTTCCTGTAGTAGCAATAGTGCGATCACCAATTTCATCATTTATAGTATGAAGAAAACCAGCGACCCGTTTACCAAATAAATCCAATAAAAAAGCAGAAAATTTGTTTAAATCAAACTTTGATAACTCGTGAGATGTTGTGACGAGATTAAATAAAAGTTTATTAGTCTTATAAGACTTACGAACAACAAAATAACGAAAGAAACCTTCTTTTCTTGGAGCATGCCAAGGTGCTAGGCCAGTCTGTTCGCAGTATGTTTTTATTTTTTTTAAATTAGTCTCCAGTTCTGTGTCAAATAATCCAGAATCATTATTTAAATTATCTCCACACCACCAAGTACCACGTCTTTTAAAACCTAGAGTAAATTCATCTACATCCGTTTTTAATTCACGATCATAACCAATAGCTGAAAATCCATATTCCATTTTATTGCGATAATGAAACGTGTGTGGGGAACTTATAAATTCATCAAATTTATGTTCAATATCCACTATTTTTCCAATGCGTTTAAACAACTCTAAAGTACTTTGCTTTTTATAAGCATGTTGTTTTTCTATAGGTAATTGCATGTAAGGCGCACCAGGAATATCTTGGTAAGGCATGCTAATTTCATCTTCAGAAGGTTGTAATACCTCAAAGAGCTTGCATTCAGCATATTTTTTACTTGATTTTTTTACTTGTGCTTTTACCAATTGACCTGGTAGCGTATTGGGAACAAAAACGACAAATTCGCCATGCTCGTTACGAATACGACCAATTCCTTTTCCGCCAAAGGCATAATCTTCAATTAGGATTTCTATAATTTGTCCGCGTTTAACAAATTTGTTGCGTTCTCTACGTGGCATTATTTAAAATAATTAGACTGCAAAGATATCTTTATTTTGCAAATAGTTATATAGAAATTAGTCAGTAAAATTTTGATAACTTAATATTTATTTGAGGTGTTATATATTCTAGACAATTACTGTAAGTCAAAAAAAATAGTGCTATTTAAATGAAATTCATCAGTCTAAACATAGACACTAAGAGAATTTCAAATAAATACATTAAAAAAGTCAAAATATAATGAACCTTTTTGTTTTTTTTGCGTCTTTAGAGTATGAGAGTAATAAATAATCATAAACGTATTTTAAAGCAATCTAAAGATGATGTTTCTAAAGTATTTAAAACGTTGGGAACACCTGAGGATAAAATTTGGCCTTATGAAAACTGGCCAGCCATAAAATTTAAAGAAGGAATAAAGCATGGTAGTAAAGGCGGTCATGGAAGAATTCGTTATACTATTATTAAATTTGAAGAAGATAATAGTATAAAATTTAGATTTTATGAGCCTGAGGGGTTTAATGGTACACACGAATTTAAGATTAAGAGCATAGATCATATAACTACTGAGATTAGTCATGTCATACAAATGAAAACAACTATAAAAGCTAGTTTTTTTTGGGTTTTTGTGATACGTTGGTTACACGATGCATTAATAGAAGAAGCTTTTGATAAAGTTGAAAATCATTTTTCAACTAAAATTAAAACTACTAAATATAGTTTTTGGGTTATATTCTTAAGAGAAATTTATAAGAGAAAGACTTTCAAAACAAAACACGCTTAATTGAAAACAAATAAACATATAGATGTCAAATTAATTGAAGCCTATAATGCAGGAGATAAAAATGCATTGGCTCAATTAGTAAAACGATGGCATGTTATATTTTGTAAAAAGGCGTATTGGATTGTTAAAGATGCTGATTTATCAAAAGATATTGCTCAAGAAAGCTGGAGAACAATAATAGATAAATTAGACAAACTTGAAAACAGCTCTAGTTTTGGTAGTTGGTCAAAACAAATAGTGTACTCTAAATCGTTAGATGCTTTAAGAAAACGTAATCGTGAACTGTTGAAACAAAAAGAATTTAAATATGAACAATCAGTTTATGATGAGATCTACAATGAAAACACTCAGCTTAAAGAAGACTTACTGAAAGCGATTTTGAGTTTAACAATTGAACAACAAGTTACTATTAAGTTGTTTTATAAAGAAGCGTATTCGTTAAAAGAAATTAGTGACATGTTAAATCTATCTATTGGAACAGTAAAATCGAGGCTGTTTCATGCAAGAGAGAAATTAAAACAAATTTTAAAAGCCAACAATAGGCAATAAATAATAACCAAGAGCTTAATATTTATTAGATGCATATAATAAATATAACGTTCTATAAAATGTAATACTATGAAAACTAATATGGATGATATTGATCAATTAATAAAAGAGACCTTAACCGAAGAAGAAGCAAAATTTTATGATTCTTTAGAAGAGCAAAACGTTTTAGCTATGATAAGTGGCTTGTTTACAGGGAAAAATAAATGGATAATTATTTTAATGAATATAATGACCGTTGTTTTCTTTGGTTTCTTTGTGTACTGTGTAATTCAGTTTTTTGACACGACAGAAACAAATGAGCTTTTAAAATGGGGAATTGGTAGTCTTGTGTTTTTATTAGGCGTGAGCATGCTTAAGGTTTTTGCTTGGATGCAAATGGACAAGAATGCTGTATTGAGAGAAATAAAGCGCTTAGAATTACAAGTGTCTTCATTGTCTGGAAAATTGTCACAATAAGATTTTAAGAAGCAACTAATATTCATTAATTTGCAAACCTTAGGGATGATTTCTTTCCCACGCTGCTTTTTCAGTCTCTCTGAAAGAATAAAGGTAGATAAGGAATGGTTATTTTATTAATTAAAAACAAAATTAAAATGGCTGTTTTAGACCAATTAACGTCGCAGGAAGCGATCGATTTAGAAAACAAGTATGGTGCACACAATTACCATCCACTACCTGTAGTATTAAATAGAGGAGAAGGTGTGTATGTTTGGGATGTAGAAGGTAAAAAATATTACGATTTCCTATCTGCTTACTCTGCTGTAAATCAAGGGCATTGTCACCCGAAAATTGTAGATGCAATGACAAAACAAGCTCAAACGTTGAGCTTGACATCTAGAGCATTTTATAATGATGTACTAGGTAAATATGAAAAGTTTGCCTCTGAGTATTTTAACTTTGATAAGTTATTACCAATGAATACAGGTGCCGAAGCGGTAGAAACTGCTTTGAAAATTTGTAGAAAATGGGCATATGAAGTCAAAGGTATTGCTGAAAACAAAGCTGAAATCATTGTCTGTGAGAATAATTTTCATGGAAGAACAACAACGATTATTTCATTTAGTAATGATCCTGTTGCTAGAAAGAATTTTGGACCTTATACAGACGGGTTTATAAAAATTGAATACGATAATCTTCAAGCATTGGAAAGTGCTTTAGAAAACAATAAGAATGTTGCTGGATTCCTAGTTGAACCCATTCAAGGCGAAGCAGGTGTTTATGTACCAACTGATGGTTATTTATCTCAAGCTAAAGCGCTATGTGAGAAGCATAACGTATTATTTATTGCTGATGAAGTACAAACAGGAATTGCAAGAACAGGACAATTACTAGCTGTAAACCACGAAAATGTAAAACCTGATGTTTTGATACTTGGTAAAGCATTATCTGGTGGTGCTTATCCGGTTTCAGCAGTACTTGCTGATGATGCTATTATGAATGTCATCAAACCAGGAAACCATGGAAGTACATTTGGAGGAAATCCAATTGCCGCAGCTGTAGCAATTGCTGCACTTGAAGTGGTTCGTGACGAAGATTTAGCTAATAATGCAGAAACGTTAGGGCAACTATTTAGAAGCGAATTATCTAAATTTATTGAAACGAGCACTATAGCAAATCTTGTTAGAGGAAAAGGATTATTGAATGCTGTTGTCATTAATGATGATGAAGATAGTGATACTGCTTGGAATATATGTATGGCGCTTCGTGATAATGGATTATTAGCGAAACCAACCCATGGGAATATTATTCGTTTTGCACCGCCATTAGTTATTACTAAAGAACAATTACTAGATTGTGTATCTATAATAACTAAGACATTAAAAGAATTTGAGGTTTAATATCGATTAACTTTGGGATATGAAAAAAGCGCTTTTAAATTATTAAAAGCGCTTTTTTGTATATTATAATTAAGGTTTATTGACCTTGAGCTTTTACAGCTTCTTCATAACTTTTCATGAATGTATCCGTAAGTTCATCCCAACCAATTGTGTAGATTCTATAAACAGTTAACAATAGGTATAATACATTTATTATTAAGACGACCATTGCAACAATTTTAGCTGTATTCATAGCCTTTACAGATGATTGATCATAATCCTGAGGACTCGCTGCAGCTTGTTTAAGTTTGCTTTGTGCAATAAAATAAGCTATCCCAGCAAAAATAAAACCAATACCACCAATACAGCAGCATAAAAAGCCGACAACAGCTAATACATATACAATTGCAGGATTAAGTTTTTGTTGTTCCATAATAAGTTAAATTTGATTAATTAGTTTTAAAATAAAATTTCCTAAAATAAGAATGATATTAATTATCGCTAAAGTAACAATAATTTTATTAGAATTTTTAAAGTTTTTGAAAGCATTTAATATTACGAAGCCAAAAAAAGCTATTAGAGTAAAAATAGCTGGATACATATAGAAAGCGCCAATTAAGTCACCTTGTAATATCAAAGCAAATGAGCGTTGAATACCACATCCCATGCAGTCAAAACCCAATAATTTTTTATTTAAACATGGTAACATGTAGTCTTCTGGAGACATCATAATTGATACTATTTGTCGAACAAAAGTAATAAAATTGAAACAATCAGAGATCTAGTTTTTAATAACAATCTTTTTAGAAATTGCTTGATTATTATCAACTGTGATAGTTACAATATATACACCATCACTAAAAGATTTTGTTGAAAAGCGATAATCACTTTGATTACCAATGTTTCGGGAATTTATAAGACGTTTTCCTGTCACATCAATTAATGATACCGTTTTAATATTTAAGTCATTAGGATTTAATAAAACTAATTCAGAATTTTTAATGTTTTGATAGATATCAAAATCATGATCAGTAATCTCTTGAGTGCTTAAAGTTTCTGCTAGAAATGTGACTTCAAAACGATTAATGTAATCTCCAGCAGCTAAATTAATGCTATAGTTTTGTTGTCTTAAATTTACATATAAATCGGTTTCTATATCATGCAAAAATATAGCTTGAGAGGTGTCAAAATTTTGGATGTCAAAAATACTAAAATCTAAAGATTGCTGCACCTCAAGTTTAATAACTAAAGGGATTCTCTTTTGAACATCAAAATCATGAGCTTGTATGGCATAAGGCACATCATTTAAAATCCAAGAAATATCATTTGGCGAGTCACTTGCAGCTTTAGCTTCTAAGCCATAATCAAATTCATCTGTAGCAGTATTATGAAAATTTTGAACTAATTGTCTCGTAAAATTATTATTAAAAATAACATTCAATCTAAAGCGTTTAAAGTCACTTGGTAAAATGTTTAACCCTAATTCATTGTATTGAGTATTGTTATCTGAAACACCATTAGTATTAGCTTCAGACGTTCTAAAGAAAGAACTATTTCCTCCAGATTCTTTTTCAAAAATACGATGTGCATTTTTTACATATACTTGAGATCCTCCAGGTGTAGAGGTAGCACCTTCTACCATAAAACCTTGTCCAATTGGAATATAACGCTTTGCTATTTTACTCCCTGTAGATCCTGGCGGAGGTAATGGTATAGCATTACCAAAGTCATCATAAGCAAAAAATGTTGCTGGAACAAATGTTTCAATACCTCCAGCCGAAATAGTGTATGTCGCATAACCGCCAATATAATTGGCTGTGTAATGATTTGTAGGTTGTTGTTCCCAGTAATATAATGCACCTGTCGTTACTGGTGCTAATACACCATCAGTATCAATATTTGTGTTTTGTGTGTCATGAATAAATGATAATGCATCTATTGCAGAAGGGTATGGGTTGCCAATAAGTGTAAACTGATCTGCAGCTATATTATTTGAAATAGTTCCGTTGTTTGGCTTTCCTCTAAAATCATATAATTGTCCGCCAGTTTCTATACCTTTCATGGTATAGCCTAAGCCAGGTTGAATAGGAGAGTTTTCATCTAAGACAACCCATTCAGAATAGTCATCAGATGTCACATAAGAATATAACCAACGATTTGATATCGCTAAAGGTGATGCTGTCCCATTATATGCAGATATAAAATTGGCATCTGCACTAGAAATTAATCCTGTTGGATCGGCTGCTGTGACAATATTAGTTGCCTCATCAATTAAATCTACTCTTGCATTTTCATTACCGAACACCGCAGAGTTATTGCCTACAGGCGAACACCAATAATTATATGCAAAGTTATTAGCCGTCCCTGTTTGGTAAACACTTAATTCTCCAATTCCAGTATTACCAGTTCCGCCAGTACCTTGTATTAATTGCGCTTCATTTCTAAGGTAAATTTTAGAATCTGCCTCTTGTAAATTGACATTATCATTAACAAAAACAACCTCGTCTGAAATAAAAAGGTAAGCACCATTTCTTACTGTAAGTTGTGCAGAGACACTATATGAGGTTAGCACTATGAGGGATATAAGTATACGATTCATTATCTAGAATAATAAGTTATAATAAGTAAATGTGTGGGGATATTCAAATATATATAAAAAAACAAGTTTGATTACTGAATTAAAATTTTAAAACTGTAATTTCGTTTAATTACATAGATTCATCGATAATCAACATTTTATGTCTAGAACAGTAAGTTATATATTAATCGTAATTGGCGCAATTATAGCTATTTACGCACAAGCTCAAGAGCAACAAAACCAGTATATTTTGATAGGAGGAATCGTGGTTTTAATGCTTGGAATTTATAGTATTTCGCGGAACATTCCGAGTAAAAATGATAGTGATGAAAATGATAATCAAAACAACGAATAATGCATCTTAAAGTTGGTGATTTTATATCTGTTTTAGATGAGGATATCAATGGTGTAATTACTCGTATTTCTGGTGCAACTCTAATTATTGAAACTGATGATGGTTTTGATATGGAGTTTTTAGTTTCCGAAGTTATAAAAAATAAAACCTTGTCGTCTCAATTGTTTCCTAATACAGATATCGATGCTGTTATAGATGAAAAAGAGCAATCACCTAAGCGTAAATCTATTAAAGTAAAGCCCAAAGACCGTAATCTTCCAGCGATGGAAGTGGATTTACATATCCATCAAATTACCACTTCAAATAAGTATATGAGTAATTTTGATATGTTAAATCTTCAGATGGATACCGCAAGGCATAAGTTAGAATTCGCAATTAAGAAACGCATTCAAAAAGTCGTATTCATCCATGGTGTTGGTGAAGGCGTTCTAAAAGCAGAATTAGAATATCTATTTGGGCGTTACGACAATGTGAAATATTATGCAGCCGATTATCAAAAATATGGTCTAGGTGCTACCGAAGTTTATATTTATCAAAACTCCTAATACTTAAACTTAAGCAGTTGTCTATTCTGTTGGATTGTAGTTGTCTAAAACAAGAATGTAGGTTCCTAGAAATAAAGTTGTTGCATTTAATATGTCAATATTTAAATCTTCTAAAGTAACACTAACGGTTACGCTTCTTGAGTATTCATTATCTAAAGATTCACTTTGTGTAAATTCATCTGTAGCAGCGTTGTCTAAATATCTTGGGATATTGTTTGGCCCAGCTGAAGTGTCAAAATCATTTAAAGGCGAAACATTTCCATCTTCATCTTCATTTCGAGTTAATATACCATCAGCATCATCATCATTATCTAAGTAATCTGGTGTGGTGTCACCACCAGCTAAGTCTAAATCTGTATTTTGTGCATTTTGAAAACCTAAAAGCTCATCATAATTATGATTTTCAGCAGCTGTAAGAATATTATCATTATCATCGTCTTCATCTATATAATCTGGTAATCCATCGCCATCGGTATCTTGCGCATTTGAATACAATCCATTTTCATCGAGTGCACCACGACCTTCTATTTCTGAAGGAATTCCGTCATTATCATCATCTTCAAATGTAGATATGAATATCGCATCTGCACCTGAAGCAGCTTCATAATCATTAATAATTGAAGTTCCTGGCTCAGCAATAATTTGACATATCAAATCATTAGGATCACCAGTATAAGTTCTGTAATTAAATGCAATTGAACTTTCATTAATCGTTTGTATAAATGGCTCGCCTAAATTATCTATAGGATTAAAAATGGCTTTTGTATTTGTATTTACAGGAAATTTTAAGGTTAACGATTCATTAGGATCTGTTTTCGTATCATATAAAAGATAAGAATCACTATCATCATCACCACAGCGTTCTAATTCTTGGTCAAACACTAAATCGACTTCAAAAATATCACCATCATCACATGAAACAGCTAAAAGCGCTATTAAAAATACATATACTAATTGTCGCATTGTTATAGATTTTGAAACAAAAATAAAAGATTTGTCTGTTTAATATGTCGCATTAACAAAATATTTTGAAGTGAAGATGAATAGGTTTTATAAACTGTAATAAAGTTGCATCTTTGCATTTCAATTATGATGCATATGAAGACTGTTTATTTTGATAATGCTGCAACGACAAAAATACGTGATGAAGTTATAGATCGTATGAGTGAAGTTATGAAGTCTAATTTTGGAAATGCCTCATCTACACATAGTTACGGAAGGCAGTCTAAGTCGTTAATTGAGTCGTCTAGAAAACGAATTGCTTCACATTTTAATGTGTCTGCTGCCGAAATCGTTTTTACTTCTGGAGGAACTGAAGCCGATAATTTAGTGCTTAGAAGTGCGGTTAGAGATTTAGGTGTTAAAGAAATTATTACTTCAAGAATTGAGCATCATGCTATCTTGCATACGATAGATCAATTAGAAAAAGAATATGGTATTAATATTAAGTATCTCGATTTAGATGAAATGGGAAATGTTGATATGACACAATTAGAAGCTCTGCTTCAGTCTAATTCAAAACAGTTAGTGTCGTTAATGCATATTAATAATGAGATTGGTAATAAGCTTGATTTAAAGTGTGTTGCTGAGCTTTGTAAAGCTAACAATACACTTTTTCATAGTGATACAGTACAATCTGTTGGGCATTACAAGCTAGATTTGCAGAGTATACCAATTGATTATTTGGCAGCTAGTGCTCATAAATTCCATGGACCTAAAGGTGTTGGTTTCGTTTTTCTTAGAAAGAATAGTGGATTACGAGCACTAATATTTGGAGGTGAGCAGGAACGTGGTTTGCGTGCTGGAACTGAGTCTATTCACAATATTGTTGGAATGGATGAAGCCTTAAGTATATCGTATGAAAACCTTGAAACTGAAAGTAGCTACATTAAAGACCTAAAATCTTATTTTATCAATCAATTAAAAGCAACATTTAACAATGTTAACTTTAATGGACAATCTGGTGATCTTGACAAAAGTACATACACGCTTATTAATGTCTGTTTACCAATTGCTCCAGAAAAGGCTGGATTACTACAATTTCAATTAGATTTAAAAGGAATCGCTTGTTCAAAAGGTAGTGCTTGTCAGAGTGGGAGTTCGCAAAATTCACATGTACTTACTGAGATTCTTAGTGACGAACATTTACAAAGGCCCTCAATGCGTTTTTCGTTTAGTCGCTATAATACTAAAGAAGAGGTTGATTATGTTATAGAGGTTTTAAAAGAGTTTGTTTAAGGTTAATCCTCTTTTTTTATAATTTTGGAACAACGCTTAGATAATTTGTAGGTTTTGCCATCAAAGTCAAATAAACAACTACATGATAGTCTTATTAGTTCGCCATCTGAATTGAGTTGGGAGTCATTGCTATTGTCATGCCAATAGTTATTAGAGGCTTCATTAGAGCAAAAACAATCCTCGGTTAAGTCATCAGTATCATAAAATACAGAAAGGGATTTAGTGCCTTCATCAAAGTATATTTTTTGGTCATAGTCTCTTGATTCTAGTGAATATTCGAAATCTAAAACGAAGTTATCTTTTTCAAAATGAACCAAAGTTATATATTCAATATAACATGAACCACAAGCTTTAAAGTTTCCGAAGAGCAAATAACGTGTTTTGTTAAATGAATTAAAAGATTTTATCTCATGATATCCATTTGCCTCAAAAACTGTTGGTTTGTCACTTTGATTTAAATGCCAATCATCATTAACTGGGTATTCTGTAAATCGATTTTTATCTAAATAGTACATCCAAGATAAGTGACTTCTATATGAACCACCAGTTTTTTCATCAATAGAGAAACTATAAAGCTTATTGTCATTAGATTTTATAACACTTAAATTATCTTTAAAAGCTGAAGCTACATCAATGCTATTCGCTTTTTTGTGCTTTAATACCTGTCTAAGTAAATCATCAATTTTACTTTGTATAATACCTATAGCTTCATAGTTATCAAGAGAGTCTATCTGCTCTAAAGGTGCTTCAAATTCTTTAATTAAATCTTCTCGCGTCACTTTTAAGGAATCGATTGTGTAATACGATTGCCCATGAGATTGCAATGTCTCGTAAATCTCTAAATAGGTATTGAGATTGTTTACGGTTTTTTTGATAGATTTTTTCTGACTGTATGCAGAAGTAAAGCAGATCAAAAAGAGGATAATATTTAAAGTTTTGTTCACTTAAAAACGTGTAGATAATCTTACATTAAACACACGAGGAGTTAAAAAGTTAGGAATAGCGAATTGACGTTTGCTATACACATCACGAACCCAAGTATTGGTGATGGTATTTTGAGCGTTAAACATATTAAAAATCTCAACACCAATTGAGAGTTCTTTAAATTTTTGTTTCCAGTTAGACGTGTATGTTTTATTAGGATCTACTAAAACATATGAGATTCCTAAATCGGCACGTTTATAATCACGAAGTCGCGTTTGAAAGTTGTATGGATCTGCATAACTAGGAGAGCCACCGGGAACACCAGTATTATAAACTAAATTTAAGTACATTTTTAAATCAGGAATATTTGGCACATAATCCTGAAACAGGATTCCAAATTTTAAACGTTGATCTGTAGGTCGAGCAATAAAACCTCTATCATCAATGTTTTCTTCGGTTTTTAAATAGCCAAAACTAAACCAGCTTTCGGTACCAGGAACAAACTCACCATTGAGTCGTAAATCTAATCCGTAAGCATAAGCTGTTGCATTATTTTTGGCTCTGTAACGTATTCTGACATTTTCTAGAGTATAGGGATTTACGTCGCTTAAATTTTTATAATAAGCTTCGGAAACAAGTTTAAATGGACGATCCCATAATTTGAAACTATATTCATTTCCTAAAACAATATGAAACGATTTTTGTGCTTTAACATCAGGCTGAACAGTTCCTGAAGAGTCACGTAACTCACGATAAAAAGGCGGTTGGTAGTAAACACCTCCAGCAATGCGAAACAGCATGTCTTTTTCCCAGTCTGGTTTTATAGCAAACTGTGCTCTAGGACTAAATACAGTTTGAGTAGAAGAGGTAACACCATTTTGATTAGGAACCTCACTGTTAACTGTCCAATTATGTACCCTAACACCAGCATTATAAAACACTTCATTACTTCCTAGCATAGTACGTTTACTCCATTGCGCATAGGCTTGTAGCCTATCAATTGTTACAGCATTGGTTGCTCTTACATTTTGAAACGCAACTAAAGGGCCTTCAAAAGGTTCGTATGGTTGATTGTTTGGAATATCAAATATTGGTGGTCTTACCGAAAATCCTGCGCTATCAATAACCTCCCATTCTACTTGGCGGTCTCTAATATCCTCATGTGTATATTTTACAGACCATTCTAATGTACTCTCGTCACCAAGTTTATAATCTCCTTTATGTTCAATATTAAAGATAACAGCATCCAAATCATTTCTTGCATGTGTAAGTTGTGATCCAATACCTTCTGAAAACTCAACTTCACCTAAGTTTTCGTCACCAATATTACTATTAACTTCACCAAGTCTGTATTGTGCTAAAATATCGAAATATTCTTCTTCTGTGGTATGATATGCAGAAGCAATAAGTTTTAATGTTATATCGTCATTTACAAAATAATTAGCCTTAAAAGCTCCAAACGAGGTTAAATACTGATCTTTCTCTTGACCGTCATAAAACACTAATAATGCAATAGGTTCATCTAATGTACCAAAGTTTGTTTGCCTATTTTTTGGTCTGAAGGTATATTTATTTAGTGAAATATTTCCGAGGAAATTTAAATGAAATTTATTACTAAATTTATACGTTAAGTAAGTTTGGGCATCTGCGAAAACAGGTTTAACATTGGTTTCGGTTTCTAATGAGTTTATAAGCAAACTATTGTCTCTGTATCGTAATCCTACAATACCTGAAAACTTAGAATCTTTACTTACAGTTTCAGCTGCTACAGAACCTCCTAAAAGACTCGCTTCGGCACGAATACCAAAACGAACAGGGTTTCGGTATGTAATATCTAAAACTGAAGACAGTTTATCACCATACTTTGCTTGAAATCCACCAGCAGAGAAATCTACATTTTGAACTAAATCGGTATTAACAAAACTAAGACCTTCTTGTTGCCCAGAGCGAATTAAAAACGGACGGTATATTTCAATTTCATTAACATAAACTAGATTCTCATCAAAGTTTCCTCCGCGAACAGAGTATTGTGTACTTAATTCATTTGAAATATTAACACCAGGAAGTGTTTTTAAAATATTTTCAACACCTGGTTGCGCGCCTTTAATTGTTCGTAAAACTTCAGGAGCAATTGTAGTTACACCATCAACAGATTGTCTAGTACTGCTGCTAATAACAACTGTCGCAATTTGTTCTACTTCAACACTCATTACTGGATTAAACTGTAAATCTTGTCCATTTTTTAAATTAAAGATAGCTTCTACACGCTTATGGCCTAAATGAGTAAAAATGAGTGTCACATCTCTATTTGCAGGAATTTTGAGTTCATAAAATCCATTTATATTAGATGTTGTGCCATTATCTGAACCGGCAATTTTTATATTTACGTCTTGTATTGGTAAATTAGAATCATCTAAAATAACGCCTTTAATGGTTGCCGTTTGTGATATTCCGAAGAAAGAAAAGCCAATTAAGGCAATAAGTAATGTGATGTTTAGCTTCAAAAGATTGTTTTTTATTTTCTAAAAAATGTTGCTTCAAATGTAGCATTATTTCCTACATTATCTGTAACAATTATTTTGAGTTTGTTTTCTGTCTCTGTGTTTACGCTATCCTCAAAGTTATAAGTAAGTGTATCTTTTTTGTAATCGTACTCCATTAACACCCATTTTCCATTAATAGTTGCTCTGTAATTACTAATACCAGAAAGCGCATCATCAATTTTTATTTTTAAGTAATTGAGCTTACTAAGCCACTTCCCGTCTTGAAAATTCAAAGGCGTTATTGTTGGATTTATAGTATCCCTAGCTAAAGTAAAAGTGCCTAATGATTTCGTTCTAGCCGATAGTATATTACCTAAGCGTTTTGTGTTTATATAACCAGGTCTTTGATAATAACCGTATAATTTTGCTATAAATAATTGTTTTTTGTCTGCCTCACTAAAGCTACTGATATCATATTTTATAGTGAAACTTTTCATCAATGGTATAATATCCTTGTGTAATTTAAGGGTATCATTGCTTGCACTGAAGTCTATATGGAAATCTTCATAAAATGTTTGATTAGGGAAATATACTGAGATGTTATCTTTCTCTAATTCATTCACTTGATTAGCATAAATATACCTATTGGGTTTGATTTCATGAGTTTCAAGTTTTTCTTTTGTAGGTTTTCCATTAATAGGAATAGATAACCATGATTCATTGCCTTTAAAGTCTGATAACCGAACTTTATAAACTGTATTTGTACTGTCTTCAACTTTTATGTATCCATTAGACTCTACATCTTTAAGCATGCTTAACGTGTTACCAGATTGCACGAACAACTTTTGAATTCGAGATTTTTGCTCTTTATAGATTTCAAAATCAATAAATCTATTGATGTGTTTTGATTCATCAAAACTGAACCGTTTAAAATCCATTTCAAAACTTTTATTTCCATTGTAAAAGGTTTGAATATTACTTAATCCGTTTTTGTTATTCGCTAAATCTTGCTGATCATAGCTTACAACACCAAAACCAATGTCGCCTAGAGCAGAGATTGGTTCCGTACTATAGTCTCCATTTTTATGTGGAATTAATCTTAATTCCTTTCTGTTTTTGACATTGTCTACATGTGATTTTCTGTCTTTAGGATATGCATAAACAGCAGAAATAACAGGTTGTTTAGCGTCTTTAATGTTTAAACCAAAAAGCATTGGGTTAATTGGACGTTCTTCGTTATCTCTAATTTCGAAATGTAAATGAGGTCCGCCAGAACTTCCTGAATTCCCAGAGAATGCAACTATCTCATCAGGAATGATTGGCAATTCGTTTGGTGTTGGAAATACTTCGACTTCATAACTTTCGTTCTCGTACTGACATGTTTTAATGTACTTTTCTATTCTAGGAGAGAATTTACTTAAATGCGCATAAACACTAACGTATCCATTAGGATGTGTAATATAAAGCGCTTTTCCGTAGCCAAAATGAGAAATCTTAATTCTACTCACATAACCTTCGGCAACAGAAATTACATTTAATCCAGTTCGTTGTTGGGTTTTAATATCTAAACCAGAATGAAAATGATTTGAGCGCAATTCGGCAAACGTTCCTGATAAGACTAATGTTACATCTAGCGGACTCCTAAAATAATCTTGTGGATAAGGTGATTGTGAAAAACATAATTGAGTAATAAATAAAACTATAAAAAGGGACTTGATGTTCATTGTAATTGCGCTAAACTGTTATAACGTAAAAATATTGATTTTTATTTAATATAGAAAATATACTATATATTTTTTATTTCTGAATAAAGGTGAAATATCAGAAAAAAAGTAGAAATAATAAACAAAAACGTATTAAAATAAGTAAAAATGAAATTTATAAAATGTTAACTGTAAGGCATTATAGCTAAAGAAGTGTTATTTATTTGAAAATTAATAGTAAAACAATTGTGAATTTTGACTTAGTGTGTTAACTTTGTTACATCAGTATTGAATTTTGTAAATGAGTAAAATTGAAGATGTTGTAGATTCTCTAGAGAATAAAATAAGCAAGGTTTTGCACAAATTAGAGGTGTTAAAACAAACAAATGCTAAAATTTCTGAAGAATTAGCAATACATCAACAGAAAAGTATTCAGCAGCAAGAAGAATTAAGTTCTTGGATTGAAAAATACGAATCACTCAAAATGGCCAATTCATTACTGGGCAGTGACGATAATAACAGAGAAACTAAGCTCAAAATAAACACATTAATTAGAGATATTGATTATTGTATTACGCAATTGTCTGAATAATGTTAATTAAATTTAATGGCAGAACAGCTTAAAATAAAGCTATCTATAGCTAATAGAGTATATCCTTTAACAATTGCACCAAGCCAAGAAGAAGGATTGCGTAAAGCAGCTAAAAATATTGAAGCCATGATAAGTCAATTTGAGCAAAACTATTCTGTGAGAGATAAACAAGATGTTTTAGCGATGTGTGCTTTACAGTTTGCGTCTCAAGTAGAACAGAAAACAATAGATACAGCCAATGTTAGTGAAGAAGTAGAAGATAAGCTTAATGCTTTAAACCAATTACTTCATGAACATTTAAGTGCATAACGTTCTTTTAAATAAACAATAGGTTACTGCCTACATTAGTTATTTTTTTTTGATAAACTCAACATTATTTCTTTAAAAAGGGTGAGTTTAAGTTGTAAAACCGTGCTACTATCATTGATGTATTTCAATATTTAGGTAGATTTTTGATCAGCTTGTTAGCCCTAAACTTGTTTTTAAGGAGTTTATACAAAATCCAAAACTGATGTAGGCTTTTTTTATATATAAACACTAACTAAAGATGGATACGAACACAATTTTAATGATTGTTGGAGGAGTGGTACTTGGTATTGTACTCGGATATATTATTGCAAAAGCATTAGAGAAAAATAATGCTTCAAAACTTATAAAATCGGCTAATAGCGATGCTAAATCAATATTAAAAAATGCTAAAAGCGAAGGAGAATCAATCAAAAAAGATAAGATTCTTCAAGCTAAAGAAAAATTCATTGAGCTTAAATCAGAACATGAAAAAGTCATTTTATCACGTGATAAGAAAATGGCCGAAGCTGAAAAGCGAACACGAGATAAAGAATCACAAATATCTAATGAGCTTGCTAAGAATAGAAAAGCAAATCAATCTCTAGAGGATAAAATTAAAGATTATGATTTTCGTGTTGAATTTCTTGACAAGAAGAAAGATGAGCTTGATAAGGCTCATAAGAGTCAGATAAAACAGCTGGAAGTTATTTCTGGATTATCTGCTGAAGATGCTAAAGAACAGTTGGTGCAATCGCTTAAGGAAGAAGCCAAAACTGATGCAATGAGTTATGTTCAAGACACTTTGGAAGAGGCTAAATTAACAGCACAACAGGAAGCAAAAAAAGTAATTATTAGTACAATACAACGTATTGGTACAGAAGAGGCTATTGATAATTGTGTCTCTGTTTTTAATATCGAATCTGATGATGTTAAAGGACGTATTATTGGTCGAGAAGGTCGAAATATTAGAGCTATTGAAGCTGCAACTGGTGTCGAAATTATTGTAGATGATACGCCAGAAGCTATTATCTTATCTTGCTTTGATTCTGTACGACGTGAAATAGCACGTTTATCACTTCACAAATTAGTTACCGATGGAAGAATACATCCAGCTAGAATTGAAGAAATTGTTAGAAAAACACAAAAACAAATTGAACAAGAAATTATTGAAGTTGGTAAGCGTACAGTTATCGATTTAGGAATTCATGGATTACATCCAGAGTTGATTAAATTAGTAGGACGTATGAAATACCGTTCATCTTATGGTCAAAATTTATTACAGCATTCACGCGAAGTAGCAAAACTTTGTGGTGTTATGGCTGCAGAATTAGGTTTAAATCCAAAATTAGCTAAACGTGCTGGACTTTTACATGATATCGGTAAAGTACCATCTTCTGAAGCAGATATGGAAACACCACATGCTATATTAGGTATGCAATGGGCAGAGAAACATGGTGAAAAACCTGAAGTTTGTAATGCTATTGGTGCTCACCATGATGAAATAGAGATGACAACATTATTGTCTCCAATTATACAAGTATGTGATGCTATTTCTGGAGCAAGACCAGGAGCAAGACGACAAGTATTAGATTCTTATATCCAACGACTTAAAGATTTAGAAGATGTTGCTTTTGGTTTTAGTGGTGTAAATAAAGCTTATGCTATTCAAGCCGGACGTGAATTACGTGTTATGGTTGAAAGTGAAAGAGTATCAGATGAACAAGCTGCTAATTTATCGTTTGAGATTTCTCAAAAAATACAAACTGATATGACGTATCCAGGACAAGTTAAAGTGACTGTGATAAGAGAAACTAGAGCCGTTAATATTGCTAAGTAGTTTAAAAAATATATAAAATGAAAAAGCACTCTTTTTAGAGTGCTTTTTGTTTTTTAAATGTCAATATAAATGAAGAGCCTTCATTAAGTTTACTGTCTACACTTATTGTTCCTCCTAATGCTTCAATTTGAGTTTTGGTGATATATAGACCTACACCTCTTGAATCTTCTCTATTTGTACCATGAAATGTTTGATACATTTCAAATAATTGACTTTTAAACTTTTCAGTGTCAATTCCAATGCCATTATCAGAAACTAAAATTTTAAACGCATCTTTTGTATGTACAGATTGTAGTATGACTTTAGATTTACGTTCTGATGAACTGTACTTTATTCCATTTGATATTAAATTATAAAGTACACTTTCTAAATAAGAGCCATTTGAAATCAAAAAATCATCTTTGCGTAGGGAGTTGTATATAGTGATCTCCTTTTTAGCACTTTCCATTTTTAGGCTTTCAATAATTTTTTCGGCACATGTATATACGTTAATTCTTTCGTTAAGCGCATTAGTATCAGATTTCGATTTAATATTAATGATATCATCTAAGTCTACAATAGTATTGGTTAATGCCTTTGAAATGGTTTTTAAATGCCCAATGAGCTCTTCTTTTTCATTTTCAGAATTTGTTTCATCATAAAACTCTAAAATATTTTTAAAATTACCAATGTGTGTTTTCAGATTATGAGAAACAATATGTGTAAAATTGTGAAGTCGTTTATTTTGACTTGTAATAAGTTGTAGATATTTTTCTGATTGCTCATCTTTTCTTTTTCGATAAGTAATATCTGTATGTGTCCCAATAATACGAGTGGGTTTTCCTTTTTTATCTCTTTTTACAACTTTTCCTTTATCAAGAATCCACTTATAGGTACCGTCTTTGCATAGTACTCTATGCTCATTTATGTAAACATCCAATTCGCCATTAAGATGTAAATTAAAATCTTTAAAATAAGACTCTAAATCTTCTGGGTGAACTCTACTATTCCATTCCATTACAGAATTGGTAAATTCATGGTCTTTATATCCTAAAATTTGTTTTGATTGTTTTGAATAAAAAACTTCATCAGAAATAGAATTCCAATCCCAAACACCAATATTTGAGTTTTCTAAAGCAATTTTCCATTTTAACTCTTCAAATGATTGATTATCTTCAACTTTATTGTAAGTAGCTGATTTATTGCTGTTTGGTTTTTTCCAGAGGATTTTCATAGAGGCATTTTTTTATAAGACCCTTTTCGAAAAAGATTGTCACTATAATCTTATAAATTTTCAATTATTTTCTAGGATGAAAACTCATTAGTACATCCTTTAAATGAGAACGGTCTACATGCATATATATTTCTGTAGTAGTAATACTTTCATGACCAAGCATTAATTGAATAGCTCTTAAATCTGCTCCATTTTCAAGGAGATGTGTTGCAAATGAATGTCTAAAAGTATGTGGAGAAATTACTTTATTTAAATTGATAGCTTTAGCGAGGTCTTTAATAATAGTAAAAATCATAGCGCGTGTTAACTGTTTGCCTCTGTTATTTAGAAATAAAGTGTCTTTGTATTCTGGATTTATATTTATATGAAGCCTTATGTCTTTCCATATATGAATATATTTTTGTGTATTTGGTCCAATAGGAACAAATCGTTGTTTGTCGCCTTTGCCTGTAACTTTAATAAAGCCTTCATCAAAAAACAAATCAGAAATCTTAAGATTAATAAGTTCGCTAACTCTAAGTCCGCAGCTATATAAAGTTTCCAGAATAGCTCTATTTCGCTCCCCAATTCTAACGCCATTAAATTCTCTTGTTAAGTCTATGGCATTTATAAGCGCATCAATTTCATCTATGGCAAGCACATCGGGTAACTTTCTTCCAATTTTAGGAGATTCAATATGATCTAACGGATTAGTTTTTCTATAGTCTTCAAAAACCAAATAACTGAAAAAGCTTCTCAAACCAGAAGTTAATCGCGATTGCGATCTAGAATTTAAATCTTTCGAAGCATTATATATAAACGATTGTATGATTTCGTAATCAATATGAATTGGAGATATTTTTATTTTATTGTGATGTAAGTATGTTATTAATTTCTTGACATCCAGTTCATAATTAATTATTGAATTTTCAGACAAACCTCTTTCTATTTTTAAAAAGTATTTGTAATCATTTATCGCATCTTGCCATTTCATAGACTTGGTGTTATAGTCAGTTTTTTATAAAATCGGTATAAAAATACAGTAAAAAGATGATCTAAAGGTGTTATTTGCATATGTCATGTTTTCTATACAATTGTTTCTTTAAAAATTAATTAACTTTTTGATTTTATTAGCTTTTGTTTATATAATTGTTAATAAGAAGCGAGAGTGTGTACGTTATCTGAAAAAAAAATATTTAGATTGTAATAATCAATTTTAAAACTTTTATTATGAAAAAACTAATATTATTGGCTGCTATTGCAGTTTTTGGGTTAACAAATGTATCTGCTCAAAATTTTAGTGCAGGTGTAAATGTAGGTCTTCCAATTGGTGATGCAGGTGATTTGTACTCTTTTAATGTTGGATTAGATGTAAATGCTTTATGGGAAGTATCTGATGATTTTCAAGCAGGTATAGCCTCTGGTTATAGCCATTTATTTGGTGATGAAATTAATGGCTTTGATGTCGATGATTTTCAGTATGTCCCTTTAGCTGGAGCTGTACGATTTAATATATCTGATGTTTTTCAAATAGGTACAGATGTTGGCTATGCTATAGCTGTAAGTGATGGTGATGGCGGTTTTTATTATCGTCCAATGATTGGATATGATGTTGCTGAAAACACACAAATTAATGTTTCTTTAAGAAGTATTAGTGAAGAAGAAGAAGGTAGCTTATTTAGTGTTACTGTAGGTGTAGATATCGGATTCTAACCCAATTATATTATAGAAAAAAGGAAGTCTTACGGATTTCCTTTTTTTTGATTAAATTTCGCTGAAAAGCATAATTTAATCGATAAAACGCATAAAATTATATGTTTTTTCTCTTGTGAGATATAAAATTTACGTCTATGTTTGCCGACCAATAAATTCAAATTATTATTCAAATCAAATTATTATTATGAGAAAATTATTACTTATGGCTGCTGTAGCAGTATTCGGATTATCAAATGTAAATGCGCAAGATGAAAACACAACTGGAGGTTTCGCTGAAGGAGATGTTTTTGCAACAGGATCTATTTCTTTTGGTTCTGAAACTTTTGCAGATGAAAAACTTAATCAATTTACATTTAATCCTTCTGTTGGATATTTTGTTTCTGAAAATATTGCAGTTGGTGTTTCTTTAGGGTACATGTCTTCAAAAAGTGAAGATGGAGTAAGTGACGATATTAAAGTTAGCGCTTTAACTGCTGGAGCTTTCGGACAATATTACTTTACTCCTGGAGAGCAATTTTCATTTTTAGTACAATTAACTGCAGCTTATACAAGTGGAAAAACTGAAGTTGGTGATGCTGAAGCTAAGAACAACGGTTTTATTGCAGGTTTTGCTCCTGGAATTAGCTATTTTGTTTCAGATTGTTTAGCACTTCAAGCTAATATTGGTGTATTAAGCTACCAAACGACTAAGCCTGATTTTGATGGTGCTGAGTCAACAGATAACTTTAATATTGGTTTAAACTTAACTGATATTAACTTTGGAATTACTTACAAGTTCAACTAAGAACAATTAGAATAGTGTTAAAAACCGAAGCCTTGTGCTTCGGTTTTTTTATGCCTAAATTTTAATACCTTTAACCTATGAAAAAATTCATCATAATTAATGGCCCTAACATTAATTTGTTAGGGAAGCGAGAGACAAACATCTATGGAGACTTGTCTTTTTCAGATTTTTTTGAAAATACAATTGCTAAGTATCCAGGTATAGTATTAGAGCATTTTCAATCTAATATTGAAGGAGAGCTTATAGATAAAATACAAGACGTTGGTTATAGTTACGATGGTATTATTTTAAATGCGGCGGCTTATACGCATACTTCTATTGGAATTGGTGATGCCGTAAAAGCAATAGAAACACCAGTTATAGAAGTTCATATTTCTAATACTTTTTCTAGAGAAGAATTTAGACATAAATCTTATATTTCTTCAAATGCGAAAGGTGTTATTTTAGGTTTTGGACTACAGAGCTACGAATTGGCTATTCTGAGTTTTATATAGAATAAAACTGAGAGTGTTTTAAGTAATTGAATATTTAAAATTTAATAATAAAAAAATCCACTACCTATAAGATAATGGATTTTTTGTTTTGTAGCATCTAGCTATAAATGTATCACTTCATCATAAGCATCTGCAACAGCTTCCATAACGGCTTCACTCATTGTTGGATGTGGATGAATTGCTTTTAAAACTTCATGTCCTGTAGTTTCTAATTTTCTACCAAGAACTGCTTCTGCTATCATATCTGTAACACCAGCTCCAATCATATGGCAGCCTAACCATTCTCCATATTTAGCATCAAAAATTACTTTTACAAATCCATCTTTAGTTCCACTAGCACTCGCTTTTCCAGAAGCAGAAAAGGGGAACTTTCCAACTTTAATAGCGATACCTTGATCTTTAGCTTGCTTTTCTGTTAATCCAACACTTGCAATTTCAGGAGAACAATATGTACAACCTGGTACATTTCCGTAGTCTAAAGCTTCAACATGCTGTCCTGCTATTTTTTCTACACATAATATCCCTTCAGCAGACGCAACGTGAGCTAAGGCTTGGCCAGGAGTTATATCACCAATAGCATAATATCCAGGAATATTAGTTTGGTAATAATCATTAACTAAGATTTTATCTCTATCTACAGCGATTCCAACATTTTCTAATCCGATGTTTTCAATATTAGATTTAATTCCAACTGCAGATAACACTAAATCAGCTTCTAAAACTTCTTCTCCTTTTTTAGTTTTCACAGTAGCTTTTACACCTTTTCCAGAGGTGTCAACTTGAGTGACTTCTGCAGATGTCATAACTTTAATTCCACTTTTTTTGAAAGAACGTTCTAACTGCTTAGAAACATCTATATCTTCAACAGGAACAATATTTGGCAAGTATTCTACTATAGTAACCTCTGTACCAATTGAGTTATAGAAATAAGCAAATTCAACTCCAATAGCTCCAGAGCCAACAACTATCATTTTCTTTGGTTGTTTCTCTAGAGTCATAGCTTGTCTATAGCCAATAACTTTTTCTCCATCTTGTGGTAAACTTGGTAACTCACGTGAGCGAGCTCCAGTTGCAATAATAATATGATCAGCACTGTATTCTTTTCCGTCTACTTCAACTTTTTTTCCAGTTTTTAATGTTCCAAAACCTTCAATAACGTCAATTTTATTCTTCTTCATTAAGAATTGCACACCTTTGCTCATTCCGTCAGCAACACCACGACTACGTTTTACAACGGCATCAAAATCATGCTCTGCACCTTTTACTTTAAGTCCGTAATCTTCAGCATGTTTTAAATATTCAAATACTTGAGCAGATTTAAGTAATGCTTTAGTTGGAATACAACCCCAGTTTAGGCAAACACCACCTAAGTTTTCTTTTTCTATAACAGCAGTTTTAAAACCTAATTGTGAAGCTCTAATTGCTGTTACGTAGCCTCCAGGACCACTACCAAGTACTATAATATCGTATTTACTCATGAGTCTATTTTTGTCAAATTTTTAAGGTTACGAAGTTACAAAACCTAATTGTAATATTAAAGGTCATCGGTAAAATGTCTGCGACCTTTTTCTTTATCAAATTTTTCTGTGTTGTAAGTGACTGATTCTCCTTTTGGAATTGATAGAGATTTCCATTTTTTTCCTTTTGAAAGTTTACCTAAAAACACCAATTGTCCAATATGATAGGCGTAATGTGCTAATTGTCTATTTATTGCTTCAGTAACTGTGTGTCCTTGATTTCTTATATATATAATGCGTTCTAAATCAGCAGAATTCAGAGGTTTGATGGCATTTAATAAACAATCCCATCCTTTATTCCAATAAGCTAATAATGCTTCTCTATTCTGAAATGTATCTTCAAATTCACTATCGCGATGCCGCCATTTTTTTTCTCCGTCTTCGGTTAAAAAATTGGTCCATCTACTTAACATATTGCCTACAATATGCTTGACAATAATAGCAATAGAGTTTGAGTCTTCAACAAATTCATATTTGAGTTCATCAAATGTTAGCTGACTAATTGTTTTGTCACCAAGACTTTTATAGTATTCAAATTGCTTTAGGGTACTTGTTAAATATGAGATTTCCATTATGAATTAGTTTATTGTATAAAGTTAGTAATACAATAACTATTACATGCTAATAAACGATAGATAGATTTTATAGCGCTATGTACTTAATAGGCTTAATTCTCAGGAACAAATTTTAAAGCAACACCATTAATGCAATGACGTTTTCCTGTTGTTTGTCTTGGGCCGTCATTAAATACATGACCTAAATGACCACCGCAAGTAGCACAATGCTCTTCATCTCTACTGTATCCTAAATTTGTATCTGTACCATAGGCGACATTTCCTTCAATTTCTCTGTCAAAGCTTGGCCAGCCAGTCCCAGAATCAAACTTATGTTCGCTTTTAAATAGAGGTGTATCACATGCAGCACAATGATAAATACCTTTACTATATTCTTTGTTTAAAAAACTAGAGAAAGGACGCTCTGTACCTGCCTCTCTTAAGACATAATACTGTTCACTTGTCAAATCTGTTTTCCATTCAGCTTGAGTTTTAGTAACAGTAAATGAAGTTTTGTCTTTGGTCTCTTTTTTTTGAGCTGAAGAATTACAACTAAAAAATAAAGTTATTGTAAGTAATAATACTATTCTTTTCATATTATAAATGTAATTGTTTTATCTTTTTTTTCTGTCGAAATTCTATTGTATTACTTACTTCATATAAAGAAACAATGAGATCGTTTATTTTAAGAGAAAAAGGGGCATAACAAAAAGTTTAAATTAAATGTGACAAAATTGTAACAGATTGTGTCCAACTAAAGCGAATGATTTTGTAATTTTATATTACACAAAACTATTAACTATGAGTATGAAAAATAAAATAGTAGCCATTGGTGCTTTAGCATTATTTCTATCGTGTGCTACAAACCCTTTTACAGGAAAAAAAACGCTGGCTTTTGTGTCAAATAATCAATTATTCCCATCGGCTTTTGCACAGTATGATCAGTTTTTAACTGAAAACAAAGTTGTTACAGGAACTTCGGATGCTGAAATGATAAAACGTGTAGGTCAACGAATAGCTGTCGCCGCAGAACGTTGGTTAAATGCTAATGGTCATCAAGGTTATTTAGATGATTATAAGTGGGAATATAACCTAGTAAATGATAATACTGTAAATGCTTGGTGTATGCCAGGAGGTAAGATTGTATTCTATACTGGAATCTTGCCAATTGCACAAAATGAAACAGGAATTGCAGCAATTATGGGTCATGAAGTGGCTCATGCTTTAGCAAATCATGGTCAACAACGTATGAGTGCAGCTTATATTCAACAAGGATTAGCTGTTGCAGGAAATGTTGCCATAAAAGATGAACAAACCTTAAGTATCTTTAATCAGTCTTATGGTGTGGTTTCAAATGTAGCAGGAATGTTGCCATTTAGTAGAAGCCATGAAACTCAGGCTGATGAGATTGGTTTATATCTTATGGCTGTTGCTGGTTATAATCCTAGTGAGGCTTCAGAATTATGGAAACGTATGAAAGCAAATAGTGGAGGACAAGCACCACCAGAATTTTTAAGCACGCATCCTTCTAACGACACGAGAATAAACAACTTACAAGAGTGGGCTCCTAAGGCTGTAGCAGAAGCTAAGAAATTTGGTATAGATTCATTTAGACCTTTAGGTAACTTTTAATTGTAAAGATTAAAAATTGTAGTAATTTAGAAGCTGTCCAATCAAGGGCAGCTTTTTAATTTTAACTATGGCAAACTTAAAGAAAGGGAGTAAGAAACTGCTTAATGCATGGGCTTTTTACGATTGGGCAAATTCGGTATATACACTTACAATTGCATCGTCAATATTTCCAATATTTTATTCTGCGTTGTTTATTTCGCAAGTAGAAAAAACAATTCCTGCTTTTGGAATGGTTTTTAAAAGTACAGCATTGATTACTTATGTGACAGCATTTACATTTTTAGTTGTAGCGTTCACATCACCTATTTTGTCTGGTATTGCAGATTATGTTGGAAATAAAAAGAGCTTCATGAAGTTCTTTTGTTATATAGGAGGATTGGGTTGTATTGGACTGTATTTCTTTAGTATAGAAAGTATTCATTTAAGTCTATTATTTTACTTTATGGGTTTAATAGGCTATTGGGGAAGTTTAGTATTTTATAACTCTTATTTACCAGATATAGCTTATCCAGAACAGCAAGATAGTATTAGCGCAAAAGGTTTTAGTTTAGGGTATTTTGGAAGTGTGATTTTATTACTTATAAATCTTGCTATGGTGATGAAACCAGATTGGTTTGGATTTGATACTAGTATTTCCGAAACAATACGAGAAACAGGGACAGAAACCCAAATAGCTGAAGCGATACAAAAAGCAAAGGATAATGCTTCAATGAATGCAATGCGAATTTCATTTATTACTGTAGGTTTATGGTGGATTCTCTTTAGTCAATATTCGTTTTATATTCTGCCTAAAGGTGTTTCTAACGGACATAAAGTCACTAAAGCAGTTGTTTTTAATGGTTTAAAAGAATTAAAATTAGTTTGGTTACAATTAAAACAGAACCTAAGGCTTAAACGATATCTTATTGCCTTTTTCGTATTTAGTATGGCAGTGCAAACTATTATGCTTGTTGCTGTTTATTTTGGAGAAGAAGAGATTGCTTGGGGAGGTTCTGATGCGAAAACACAAGGCTTGATTTTAAGCATTCTTGTGATTCAACTAGTAGCTATAGTTGGAGCTTTTTTGACATCATTTGCATCTTCAAAATTTGGAAACATTAAAACACTTATTGTCGTTAATTTTATATGGATGGGACTTTGTTTTTATGCTTATTTTATGGAAACACCTATTCAATTTTATATTGCTGCTTCAGTTGTAGGTTTAGTAATGGGAGGTGTTCAATCTTTGGCACGATCGACCTATTCTAAATTTCTGCCAGATACAGAAGACACTACATCCTATTTTAGTTTTTATGATGTTGCCGAAAAAATAGGAATTGTTATAGGAATGGTCATTTTTGCTACAATTGATCAAATCACAGGAAGTATGCGTAATGCAATTCTATTTTTGTTTGTTTTCTTTTTAGTAGGAATAATTTTATTATTCCGAGTTCCAGAAGAAAACAAATAATTAGTATGTTTGTGTAAACCTAATCTTGTTTTATTATGAAAAAAATTAGTTTTTTATTGTGTTTATTTGTTTTGTTATCTGCTTTTACTTGTGAAGATGAGCCTTTAGAAGGCGATTTTGTAAGCGAAAATACAGATGTAAATCCTTCGCTTATTGGTACATGGGCTTTGGTTGAATTTAATGCGGATATAACATCAACTTCAAATTTTGAGGGAGAAATATTCGAATTAGGTTTTATAACAGAATTGGCAGAATCTGATTACAATCTTGTATTTACAGAAACTAATTATACTGTTTCTGGAGACTATACATTAAATTCTACAACAATAATTAATGGAGAGATTAATGATAGTTATACACAAGAATCTACAGATGTTTTTGGTGAAGGAGTTTATAGTACAAGTGGTAATGTTATGACTATTAATGGTTCATTTCTTGATTATGAAGTTGACGGTATGCCAGCAGTTGTAGATGATGTTGATCAAGACGCTGATTTTGAGTTAAGTAATGATGGTCAAATACTGACATTTTTTCAGAATGAGGAGCAGCTTCAAGAGGATAATAATTTGGATGTCAATACGGTTATAGAAGCAACTTCGATATGGCAAAAAGTAGAATAAACAATACTATATTTTAAGATAATTTTAAAGCCAGAGAAAACTCTGGCTTTCTTATTTTAAACACATTCAAAAAGCTCATGATAAATTAGTATGTTTGTAAAAACCCAATTTAATTTATCATGAAAAAAATATTTGCACTTGTCTTATGTGTGTCAATTTTCACTTTATCTTCTTGTGAAGATGAACCCTTAGAAGGCGATTTTATTACAGGAGGAATCTCTTGTGAGCAAGCCACATTCAATACTGCTGAAGCCGCATTAAATTTTTTAGGAGTAAATGATGATAACTACACGCAATTATGTGCTGCTTACTCTAATGCTTTGCAAGCGCAAATTCAGGCCTGTGGAGATGATGGAACACTACAAACGGCATTAGATGCATTAGGCGATTGTACAAATGAACAACAACAGGCTACAGATATTGAAGGAACTTGGTTATTAACTGCTTGGTTAGGAGAAACAGCAATTGATTTAAATAACGATGGTACTGAGAGCTTTAACTTTTTGGATGAAATGGATTGTTATGCTAATGAAACACTTGTATTTAATGCTGATGGAACGTCGGTTGGAATGAGTACATCTTACGCAGACATAGATGTATCTATTGAAGTAGGCACAACAAATTCATATGATTATAACGTAAGCTGTATTGATGAGATAGAAAACACGAATGGGACTTGGTCTCAATCTGGAAATACAATTACGATCACCGATGATGTTACAGCTGAATCTTCTGATTGGACTTTAAATGGAAATGAACTTTCTATAGTTGTACCAAGTGGTTTCTTTGCTATAAGTGAAGATGCTACTATTACAGTAACAGAAGACTTAACATTTATATATACGAAACAATAGTAAGTTTTAAATTATTAAAAAAGCCACTAACAAATACTGTTAGTGGCTTTTTTATTTAAATGTGATACGTTTAATTTTCTATACTTCCAGAACCTGAAACTTTAGTGTCTTCAGTTTTAGGGTTTCCTCTGTATTCAATGTCGCCAGAACCTGTAACTCTAGCTTTTAAATGACCACTACATACTACTGCAGCATCACCAGAACCTGTTACAGAAACATCTGTATTTGTAGATTGAAGATTAAATCCATGAAAATCACCAGAACCTGTTACTCCAGCTTTTAAATCGGTTGTAGAACCTTTTAAAGTTAAATCGCCAGAACCTGTAACTTTTCCTGATACATGTTTCGTTTGTAGATTTAATATAATATCACCAGAACCTGATAGAGATACTTCCAAATTGTTTGCTATTATTTTATCCTCGTTCCATAAATCACCAGAGCCAGAAAGTGCTACTTTATTAATGTCTTCAAAAGGAATTGTAATCTTAATCGTTTTATTCCAACTCGGACTCAAGTTTTTGCCTTTTTTGGTTTTAATATGTAAACTTCCATTCTTGACTTCTGTTACTACATATTGTAAAAGATTTGATTCACCTTCTAATGTGATTTTACCTTCAGTTCCTGCAACAAGAATGTAGTCAAAACTACCAGCACATTTAATAGCATCGTAATCTGAAGTTGACCTGGTTTCAGTAGTGATATTACCATTACCTTTTATTTTTTTCCATTGTGCTTGTGAGATAGAAAAGCTTAATAAAGCTATTACTAATACTGTTATCCTTTTATTCATGCTGATTTTATGTGTTAGATATTCGTGAAAATTTTTCATAAGGTTATAAATTTATAATGTGTTTTTAATTTCTTTTAAATGTTACGCTACCATATTCAGATTTAATTCTAATCATGTTTCCACTGTTAGAATTTCCGTGGTGCCCTAGATAGTATTTATCTGAAGAATCAATACGTTTTTTTGAGAATTCGAAATCATCAGTATTTCGAAGTGAGGCATATTCTAAATCGATTTCGAAGTTGAATTTATACTCTGGATCATAACCTATAGTTATACCATTATAATCTGATACAATGTTAATATTTTGAGCACTCGCAGCCATGTTTTCAATTTTTATAGAACCAAAATCTGCTTTTATATTGACATTTTTATAAATGGTGCCTAATCGTAATGTTAAGTAATCTCCATTACCATCAACGTTGTTGGCATTATTAATTTTCATTGATCCATAATCACAATTATAAGCAATAGCTTCAGCAATTTCAATTTCAGATTTTGAATAATCTGCATTGATGTCTAAGGATTTAGTTTTTCCAACTGTAAACCCACTATAATCTGCGTTGATTTTTCCACTATTGATATATTCAAAATAACAATTATTGGAATAATCAAATGAGATAGAATTGTTAGCAGCCATAAGTTCTTTGGTTGTAATTTTCCCATAGTCACAATTAATTATTGCACGACCTTCAAGTTTATCTAAATCAATACTTCCATAGTCATTATTTAAATCCACATTGTTCGTAATTGGCATTTTGATAATGTAATTAATTTCTAAATTTATATTATTGTTTTTCCCCCAATTCCACCATGATTTTGATTTCTTCTTACTGAATAAAGTTTTTGCTGAAACAATATCGTTATCGGCATTAAACTCGACGTTGATATCATTAAGTTTCTCTTGCACTTTCTCTAAATCGTTACCATTTGTTTTGATTTTAACTTCAAAAGTAATTGTAGATCCTTCATACGTTGTGATGTTGATATTTCCATAACTATTGTCTACTTTTAATGTCGCATCAGGTGAAACATTAAATTCCTTTTTTATTGTTTTTTCTTTGGTATGTTTGCCATTCCATTTGTCATGTACATTAGCAAATGACAATGCAGGAATTAAGATAAAAGCAAATAATAATTTATATAGTATTTGTGTTTTCATTTTGGTTGTATTTAAAATTTTTGACTTCTTCAATATGTTCAATTACGGTTTGTAAAATGTCTATTCTGTTTTGAAAGTTGTTAATCATAGCATATATAACACGCTTGTCATTACCACTTTCGGTTAAATTAACTTTAAGCTGTTCATAATCTTTTTCAAGAACTCTTAATTGTCTAAGAGCATCTTCGATTAAATCTTCTGTTTCTGGAGAACGTTGTGATTCTAATGATGCTATTTCTTGTTCAATTGCAGTTGTAAAAAAGGATTGTGTTTGTGATAATTCTGGAGATACACTAGCTAAATCCATTAATTCTGGTTCTTGTTGCTGCATTACAGTAAATACTGTAAAGCATAATACCAAAGATGCTGCAATTGCCATGAATGGGGTCCAAGACCCTCTCTTTTTAGGTTGACTATCAACAACAGGATTGTTTTGTTGCTTTAGTTTTTCTAAAAACCTATTGTTATGACCAGCCTCAGGTTGTTCTATGTCGAACTCTCCTTCAAGGTGATTAAATAACTGATTAATAGTATCTTTTTTCATGTCTTTTTGATTAATATTCCTTACGAACGTATTTTATTTAATATTCAGCTAAAGGCTGTAATTTTTTTCTTAAACTATCTTTAGCTCGTGAGATCATTGTTCTGCAATTTGCAGGTGAAATATCCATGATTTCACAAATCTCATCATAATCATAACCTTCAATTAAATGAAGTGTTAAACTCATCTTGTAATTATCTTTAAGTGTTGTCATAGTCTCCAGAACTTGATTCACTTTAAGATTATTAAATTCATAATCTTGAGATAGACCATTGTTATCTTCTACTTTATATAACACATCATCTAAAGGAACATCTTGATATTTGTTACTTTTTTTATAGTGATATATACTGTTGTTAATAACGATTCGTTTTAACCATGAACCAAAAGTTTTAATCTCTTTAAGATTATCCAACTTTGTGAAAGCGGTTAAAAATGAGTCCTGCATAATGTCTTCAGCTTCAAAACTGTTTTTTACAATTCTGTATGCTGTGTTGTACATTGCTTTGTAATATCTATTGTAGACTTCCATTTGCGCATGTTGGTCGCCAGATTTGCAAAGCTGCAGTAACTGCTCTATATTTTGGATGGTTAGTGTCAATAAATAAAAGCTTTTATATAGAGATGCGAAGTGTGAATAATTGTTACACTTTTGATAAAAAAAGTTTTTACTCTTAAGATACGTAATGGCATAACTATTGAAATTAGATAAAGGTATATAATTACTTTAACTTGTTAACCTGTTGTTATTCAGTGTTTGGGTGGTTATTTAAAATAATATAAATCTATACTTCTGTTGTTTTTATGACAGAATGACTAAAAAAATAATATGGCGAAGTCTAAATTTTTAAAGCTTGACAGTTTGTCATTTCAGGATTTTGATGAAAACTCAGAATTGATTCCTTTAATGACTCCTGAAGATGAAGCAGAAATAAATAATGAAATCCTACCAGATTCATTACCAATACTACCATTGCGAAATACGGTTTTATTTCCTGGTGTAGTAATTCCAATTACTGCCGGAAGAGATAAATCTATTAAACTAATTAATGATGCTAATAATGGAAGCAAGGTTATTGGTGTTGTATCTCAAAAGGATGAACGAATTGAAGATCCTACAGCAAAAGATATTTTCAAAAAAGGAACCGTAGCTCGAATTTTAAAAGTGCTAAAAATGCCTGATGGTAATACAACAATTATCATACAAGGAAAAAAGCGTTTTGAAATTAAAGATGTCGTATCTGAAGACCCTTATTTAACAGCTACAGTAAATGATGTTGCTGAAGCAAAGCCTGCTACTGATAATGAGGAGTTTTCAGCTATTATTGAGTCTATCAAAGATTTGTCATTACAAATTATTAAAGATAGTCCAAGCATTCCAACAGAAGCATCTTTTGCGATTAAGAATATAGAGAGCAATTCCTTTCTAGTGAATTTTGTGTCTTCTAATATGAATCTTTCTGTAAATGAAAAACAAGAATTATTAGAGATTAATGATTTAAAAGAAAGAGCGCTTGCTACACTTAAATATATGAATATAGAGCTTCAAAAATTGGAGCTTAAGAATGATATTCAATCTAAGGTTCAAAGTGATATGAACCAGCAACAACGTGAGTATTTTTTGCATCAACAAATGAAAACGATCCAAGAAGAACTTGGTGGAGGTGTTTCGTCTGGTGAAGAAATTGAAGAGATGCGTATGCGCTCTAAAAACAAGCTTTGGAAGGATGAAGTTGCTGAGCATTTTGATAAAGAATTATCTAAGATGCAACGTATGAATCCTCAAGTAGCAGAGTATTCTATTCAACGTAATTATCTAGATTTATTTTTAGATTTACCTTGGAATGAATTTAGTGAAGATAAATTCGATTTAAAACAGGCTAAAACTATTTTAGATCGTGATCATTATGGATTAGATGATGTTAAAGAACGTATTATAGAGTATCTCGCAGTTTTAAAATTGCGTAATGATATGAAATCACCAATTCTTTGTTTGTATGGGCCTCCAGGAGTTGGGAAAACTTCTTTAGGGAAATCTGTAGCTGAAGCACTTGGTAGAGAATATGTGCGTATGTCTTTAGGTGGTTTACGTGATGAAGCTGAAATTCGTGGGCATCGAAAAACTTATATTGGAGCAATGCCTGGACGTATTATTCAGAGTTTAAAAAAAGCAGGAACATCTAACCCTGTATTTGTATTAGATGAAATCGATAAGTTGTCTAATTCGCACCAAGGAGACCCATCTTCAGCATTATTAGAAGTTTTAGACCCTGAACAAAATAGTGAATTTCATGACAATTTTTTAGAAATGGGATTTGACTTATCTAAAGTGATGTTTATTGCCACATCTAATAGTTTGAATAGTATTCAACCAGCACTATTAGATCGTATGGAAATTATAAATGTTAGTGGTTATACTATTGAAGAAAAAGTAGAAATAGGGAAACGTCATTTATTACCTAAGCAATTGGAAGAACATGGCTTATCTCATAAACATCTTAAAATAGCAAAACCACAACTTGAAAAGATTGTTGAAGGTTATACTAGAGAATCTGGAGTTCGTGGATTAGAGAAACAAATAGCAAAAATGGTGCGTCATGCAGCTAAAAATATAGCTATGGAAGACACTTATAATCTTAAAGCAACCAATGAAGATGTTATAGATGTATTAGGCGCACCTAGATTAGAACGCGATAAATACGAAAACAACAATGTTGCAGGTGTTGTAACTGGATTGGCTTGGACTAGAGTAGGAGGTGATATTTTGTTTATTGAATCTATTTTATCTAAAGGCAAAGGGAATTTAACTATTACAGGAAATTTAGGTAAAGTAATGAAAGAGTCTGCTACTATTGCTATGGAATATATCAAAGCAAATGCAGAAGAATTTGGAATTAAATCTGAAATTTTTGAACTCTATAATGTGCATATTCATGTACCAGAAGGTGCAACTCCTAAAGATGGCCCAAGTGCAGGTGTGACTATGTTAACTTCTTTAGTATCTTTGTTTACACAACGTAAAGTCAAAAAGAGTTTGGCCATGACAGGAGAAATTACTTTAAGAGGTAAAGTATTACCAGTTGGCGGAATTAAAGAAAAGATACTAGCTGCTAAACGTGCTAGAATTAAAGAGATTTTGTTGTGCGAAGATAATAAGCGAGATATTGATGAAATAAAACCTGAATATGTAAAAGGATTAAAGTTTCATTATGTAAAGGACATGAGTGATGTTCTAAAGCTTGCGCTAACAGATGAAAAGGTTAAAAATGCTAAAACACTTTAAATTAATAATAACTGTTTGTGTTGTAACAGCTTCATGCTTTGGAGCTGTTGCACAAGCAGAAGTTTATAAAGATGTGCTTTTAAATGGAAAACCAGCAAAACTAAATGTGACAACTGGAGAAGTTGTTTTGGTATCCGCAAAAACAATTAATTCGAAAAAGCCAGAAGTAGAGACGAATTTAATTAGAGTTAAGTCTAGCAAAATTGATAGCACAAAACTAGTGACTATTAATAAATCAGATACGCTTGATAAACATTATAAAAAAGAGATTTTAACTTCAATCAATACTATAAGTATTGATTCAACAGATGCAAAAAAAAATAGCGAACAAGTAATTACAACTTCAGACAAAGCTAAAAAAGCTGCAATTTTGGTCTATGATACATCTGGATCTATAACGACCATAGAAGAGGAAAATAATTCCGATTTTCATTTAGTAAAGAAAGGAGAAACGCTCTATTCACTATCTAAACATTATAATGCGAGTTTAGGAACGCTTAAGAGTGCAAATAATTTGGAAACAACACTCATAAAAGTTGGACAATCATTACGAGTTAGAAACTTTGATGTTTTATATTCTGGAAATGTTTGGAACGTTTCAAAAGGTGATACATTATATAGTATAGCTAGAAAAACAAATACTACTGTTGCTGCTTTAAAAGTGCTTAATGGCCTAACAAGTAATTTAATTAAAGTTGGACAAAAACTTCAATTAAAATAGAAAAGATACTTTTTCAAAAAATAAAATAGACATACATTCGTTTTAAGATAGATTTATTTACTTTGCACACTTATATGCTAAAGAAAATTACCACGATTTTTTGTCTATTAATGACAACCACTTTTTTTGCCCAAGTAGGAGGTGAATCAACGTACCAATTTCTTAATTTAATAGCCTCACCTAGGCAAGCTGCACTTGGTGGAAAGGTAATTACTAATTATGATTACGATGTAACAGGTGGTTTATTTAATCCTGCTACGATTAATCCTGAAATGGATAATCAATTGGCAATTAATTATTCGAGTTATCTAGGAGGTATTAGTTATGGAACTGCAGCTTATGCTTATACTTGGGATAGACATGTGCAAACATTGCATATTGGTATGACCTATATTAACTACGGAAGTTTTGATGGCTATGATTTAAATGGAGTATCTACAGGAACCTTCACTGGAAATGAAGCTGCTTTATCAGCAGGATATGCTTATCAAATTCCATATACCGATTTTTATATTGGTGCAAATCTAAAACTGATTACTTCAAAATTAGAACAATACAATTCAATAGGTGTCGCGGCAGATTTTGGAGCCATGTATATTAATGAACGGTTAGATTTTCATGCAGCATTAACTGTTAGGAATTTTGGAACCCAAATAGTAACCTATGCTGGCCTTAATGAAAAATTACCCCTTGAAATAAATTTAGGATTATCACAAACACTTGAGAATATGCCTTTACGTTGGCATCTTACATTTGAAAATTTGCAAACCTGGCCTATAGGGTTTTCTAACCCTTCAAGAGCAATAACAGATTTAGATGGAAATCAAACACAGGAAAAAGTTGGGTTTCTTAATGAATTACTTAGACATACAATTCTTGGTGCCGAATTATTCCCTGAACGTGGTTTTAGCATAAGAATGGGATATAACTTTAGAAGGGCTGAAGAATTACGTATTTTAGATCAACGAAATTTTTCAGGATTATCTTTTGGTTTAGGTATTAAGCTCAATAAAATGAGATTTAGTTATACACATGCTAGGTATTCTGGAGCTTCTAACACCAATTTCTTTGGAATACAAATCGATTTAAGATAATGATTAAAACTACCATAGCCATTGACGGATTTTCATCTACAGGAAAAAGTACTGTAGCCAAGCGATTAGCTAAAGCATTAGGTTATGTCTATGTCGATTCGGGTGCAATGTATCGTGCTGTTACGCTCTATGCTATGCGAAATGGATTTATAGAATTAGATTGTTTTGATAAAGAAGGCCTTATTTCTCAACTTGATAGCATTAATATTAGTTTTAAGTTTAATCCTAAATTAGGATTTGCTGAAGTCTACTTAAATGAAGAAAATGTAGAAGCGTTGATAAGAACTTTAGAGGTCTCTCAATTTGTGAGCCAAATTGCAACAATTTCAGAAGTAAGGTTATTATTAGTTAAACAACAGCAAGGCTTTGGTATAAACAAAGGCGTAGTGATGGATGGTCGAGATATTGGTACCGTTGTTTTTCCTGATGCGGAATTAAAATTGTTTATGACGGCATCTGCAGTGAAACGAGCGCAAAGACGTTATGATGAGCTTATCAAAAGAGGTGATGAGGTTACTTATGAAGACGTGCTTAATAATGTTCAATCTCGAGATCACATTGACTCTACAAGAGATGATTCTCCTTTAACTATGGCAGACGATGCTATTGAAATTGATAATTCAAATATGAATTTAGAGGAACAATTTGAGTTTATCTTGAAACTTTCCGAAGAAAAAATTAAATCATTTCATAAAAAAAAGCGACACTAGGTCGCTCTTTAATTTTACAATTCTACCAATTTATAAATTTGGTATAATTAATTCTTGATCTGGATGAATAACATCTGGATTCTTTAAAATATCAGAATTAGCAGAGAAAATAGCATGATATTTAGAAGCATTACCATAATAATGTTTAGCAATTTTACCTAAAGTCTCACCACTTTTAACTGTATGTCTCGCATATACAGAACTATCTGCGACTTTGATATCTGCCATGATATCTGATGGGTTATCTCCACCAGCAGCTTTGATGCTATCCCAAAGTAAATCTTTTTCGTATTGTGTTTTTGTAGTTCCCGATACTTTTAATACACCGTTTTCTTCTTTTACATCACCATTCTCAATGTTTAATGTTTGTCCCAAGTCTAATACGCTTTGGTATTTTGATCTTACCATAATATTTGTTTTAATTTTAGTGTTAATACTATTGTAAATATACCAATTTACGTGCCAAAAATTATATTTGAGATATATGAATTTTAACATTTTTAATTCTGAAATCCAGAGAGTTATGTAATCTTATATTTATTTTGTTTTATAGTAAATAATATGTATTTTTGCACTCCTTTTAGCGAGACTTAGAGAGGTAAAAGGGATAAATGATATAAAAACAATAACGCTTCTGTGTGTTATCGCTTAATTCTTTCTAAACATACAGAATACAAATTTTAATTCAGCACATGTCTGAAAAAGAAACAAAACAAGCTGAAGTAGCAACTACTGAAGCTCCTAAAGTTGAGGCTCCTCAAAAATCTGAGGCTCAAGCAAACCCAGAAAAATTCTTAAAAGATTTCAATTGGCACAATTACGAAGAAGGAATTGATCCTGTTGATGAAAAACAATTAAAAGAATTTGAAAAATTAGTATCTGAGAATTTTGTGGATACCTTAGATGACGAAGTTGTAGAAGGTACAGTTATTCACATTACAGATCGTGATGCTATTATTGACATTAACGCAAAGTCTGAAGGTGTAATTTCTCTTAATGAGTTTCGTTACAATCCAGATTTAAAAGTTGGTGATAAAGTAGAAGTATTAATTGATGTACGTGAAGATGCTACAGGTCAATTAGTATTATCTCACAGAAAAGCTCGTGTTATTAAAGCATGGGATCGTGTAAATAGTGCACATGATACTGGTGAAATCGTAAATGGTTTTGTAAAATGCAGAACTAAAGGTGGTATGATCGTTGACGTATTTGGTATTGAAGCATTCTTACCAGGTTCTCAAATTGATGTGAAGCCTATTAGAGATTACGATCAGTATGTCAATAAAACTATGGAATTTAAAGTTGTGAAAATCAACCACGAATTCAAAAACATAGTAGTTTCTCATAAAGCTCTTATTGAAGCTGATATTGAAGAACAGAAAAAAGAAATCATTAGTCAATTAGAAAAAGGTCAAGTATTAGAAGGTATCGTTAAGAATATTACGTCTTATGGTGTGTTTATTGATCTTGGTGGTGTTGACGGATTAGTTCATATCACAGATTTATCTTGGTCAAGAATTAATCATCCAAATGAAATTGTAGAATTAGATCAAAAATTAAATGTTGTAATCTTAGACTTTGATGAAGATAAGTCTAGAATTCAATTAGGTCTTAAACAATTAAGCAAACATCCTTGGGAAGCTTTAGGTGATACTGTAAAAGTTGGAGATAAAGTAAAAGGTAAAGTTGTTGTAATTGCAGATTACGGTGCATTTGTAGAAGTAGAAGAAGGTGTAGAAGGATTAGTTCACGTAAGTGAAATGTCTTGGTCAACACATTTACGTTCTGCTCAAGATTTCGTATCTGTAGGAGATGAAATCGAAGCTGTTATCTTAACATTAGATAGAGAAGATCGTAAAATGTCTCTTGGTATTAAGCAATTAACTCCAGATCCATGGACAGATATTACAACGAAGTATCCTGTAGGTTCTAAACATTCAGGTATCGTACGTAACTTTACAAACTTTGGTGTTTTTGTTGAATTAGAAGAAGGTATCGACGGATTAATTTATATCTCAGATTTATCTTGGACTAAGAAAATCAAACATCCAAGTGAATTCTGTAACGTAGGAGATAACTTAGACGTTGTTGTATTAGAATTAGATGTTGAAGGACGTAAATTATCTTTAGGTCACAAACAAACTACTGATAACCCTTGGGATAAGTATGAAACTGAGTTCGCTTTAGGAACAACGCATACTGCTGAGATTGCTGAAATCGTTGACAAAGGTGCTACAATTGACTTTAACGAAGATATCGTTGCTTTTGTACCATCACGTCACTTAGAAAAAGAAGACGGAAACAAGCTTAAGAAAGGTGAATCTGTAGAGTTTAAAATCATTGAATTTAACAAAGAATTTAAACGTGTAGTAGCATCTCATACAGCTATCTTCAAAGAAGAAGAAATGGCTAATGTAAAAGCAGCTGTTAAGAAGCAAGAAGCTCAAGCAGCAGAAGCAAAACCAACTTTAGGTGATGCTAATGATGCTTTACAAGCGCTTAAAGATAAAATGGACGGAAAAAAATAATTTCCTAAATTTTTAATACTCAAAAGCCTCTCAGAAATGAGAGGCTTTTTTATTGTAATATAAAACCATTGCAAACCCTGATTTTTTACCTTAACTTTGTTCACCAAATACGTTTGGAAACCATATGAGTCAAAAAGTATTACTTAATGCTAAAGAGGTAAACATCATTCTTCATCGATTGGCTTGTCAACTCATTGAAAAACATAATGACTTTTCTAATACAGTTCTTATTGGGTTACAGCCAAGAGGGACGTTTCTTGCTAGCCGTTTAGCAATAATGCTTAAAGAGGATTACAAAATTAAAAATATACAGTTAGGTCATTTAGATATTACATTCTTTAGAGATGATTTCAGAAGAGGAGAAAAAATTTTAGAAGCTAATACTACCGAAATAGATTTTATAGTCGAAAATAAAAATATTGTTTTTATTGATGATGTCCTATATACAGGTCGAAGTATTAGAGCAGCATTAACAGCTATTCAATCATTTGGTAGACCAAATGAAATTGAGCTTCTTACATTAATTGACAGACGTTTTAGTAGACATTTACCAATTCAACCCAATTATAGAGGTCGTCAAGTAGATGCTATTAATGAAGAAAAAGTAAAAGTAAACTGGGTTGAAAACGACGGTGAAGACTCTGTATATTTAATAAATAGTTAAACATTATGAGCGAATTAAGTGTCAATCACTTATTGGGAATTAAATATCTGAATAAAAAGGACATTCATTTAATTTTTGAAACTGCAGATCATTTCAAAGAGGTGATTAATCGACCAATCAAAAAAGTGCCTTCGCTTAGAGATATTACAATTGCCAACTTATTTTTTGAAAATTCAACACGTACAAAACTATCTTTTGAATTAGCAGAAAAGCGTCTCTCTGCTGATGTGATTAACTTTTCGGCATCACAATCTTCAGTAAAAAAAGGAGAAACATTAATTGATACCGTAAACAATATTTTATCAATGAAAGTTGATATGGTTGTCATGCGTCACCCAAATCCTGGTGCAGGTGTGTTTTTGTCACAACATATTGATGCAAGTATTATTAATGCAGGAGATGGTGCACACGAACATCCAACACAAGCGTTGTTAGATAGCTACTCTATCAGAGAGCGTTTAGGAGATGTTAAGGGTAAAAATGTAGTTATTGTTGGTGATATCTTACATAGTAGAGTTGCGCTTTCTAATATTTATGCCTTACAATTACAAGGGGCTAATGTTATGGTTTGCGGGCCAAAAACATTACTTCCAAAGTATATAAAAGATTTAGGAGTTAAAGTAGAAACAAATTTACGTAAAGCCCTTAATTGGTGTGATGTTGCTAATATGTTACGTGTTCAGAATGAACGTATGGATATTAGTTACTTTCCCACAACACGAGAATATACGCAACAATATGGAGTTAATAAAGCGCTATTAAATTCTCTAAATAAAGAAATCATTATTATGCATCCAGGACCAATAAATAGAGGTGTTGAGATTACTAGTGATGTTGCCGATTCTGATCAAGCAATTATTTTAGACCAAGTTCAAAATGGTGTAGCAATTAGGATGGCAGTGATTTATTTATTAGCTTCTAAAATAAAACACTAGCATTATGATTTTTGATAAAAACGGAAACACGTCCACAATTACCCAAGAAAAAGCATCTATTATTGAGTTAGTAAAAAAAATTGAGGTGCTATACGAACGCTTTAAGAATGACAATATTATTATTAGTCTTACCACTTTAAATAAAGTAAAACTGACTGATATCGTTGAGTTTTTACAACTCTCTAATAAACATCGCAAAGCAAAACATTCATTTGTAATAGTTACTGAGAAAGCTAATCTCAACGATATTCCAGATGAAATTGTTGTAGTTCCAACACTGCAAGAAGCTTATGACATCATCGAAATGGAAGAAATAGAGCGCGATTTAGGATTTTAATATACTATGAAATTAACAATTCTGGGTTGTTATAGTGCAACGCCTCAAATTCATACAAATCCTACATCTCAAGTCCTAGAGATTAAAAATCATACATTTTTAATAGATTGTGGTGAAGGAACTCAAGTCGAGTTGCGTAGAAATAAAGTTAAGTTTAGTAGAATTAAACATATTTTTATATCGCATTTACATGGGGATCATTGTTTTGGTTTACCAGGTTTAATTTCAACATTTAAATTGTTAACTCGTGAAGCAGATTTACATGTTTATGCACCTAAAGGGTTAAAAGAAGTGATTACGCTTCAAATGAAATTGTCTGAATCTTGGACTAATTACAAATTGATTTTTCACGAATTAACATCTAAATCTTCCGAATTAATATATGAAGATGATAAGGTTGAAGTATTTACAATTCCTTTAGATCATCGTATTTATACAAATGGGTTTTTGTTTAAAGAAAAACTTGGCGACCGTAAATTAGACATGAATGCTATTTTAAATGCAGATATTGACGTGGCTTATTATCGAAAATTAAAACAAGGCGCTGATGTTCCAAACAATACAGGAAATATGGTTAGTAATGCATCTGTTACTTTAGACCCAAAACCACCAAAAAGTTATGCGTTTTGCAGTGATACTGCTTATAATGAATCGATATTACCAATTATAAAAGATGTAGATGTATTATATCATGAATCAACTTTTATAGAAAAAAATGAAGCTCTAGCAGCTCCTACAAAGCATTCTACAGCTAAACAAGCAGCAACAATAGCAAAAAAAGCAAATGTTGGTCAACTAATTTTAGGACATTATTCAACGCGATATGATGATTTAAAAGCGTTTAAAATCGAAGCAGAAACAATTTTTAATACTGTTGAACTAGCAAAAGATGGGAGAAAATTTGAGTTTTAATTAAACTCTTTTAAATTTCGAACCCAATTTACGGCTTCATCTATAGAGCTACAACGTTTTAAACTATTTTGAAAAAAACGCTTTTCGAGGGTTGCATTTATAAAATTTAAATCATTATAAGATATGATAGCACTTGCAATAATAAAGTCATATTCCTTTTGAAATTTGATCCAAAGTAATGGCTCTATCGAATATGAATGAATTCTATTTGCGATATAGCCTATTTTTATGGTGTTACCGTAGTGCGCTAATAAAATACTGCTAACTTTTTGGATTTTCTCCCAATTAAAATGAATGCCCTCATTTAATTCTGAAATAACAAATTGATCAAATAAATAATAATTCCCAAAGTCAAATTCTATTTTAGAACACTTAAGTTTACTAAAATATTTACTGTTTTCAAATTTCATTAGAGCGGATTATTCCTTAAATTTATAAGAAATATATGAAGACGTAAAATAAATATTAAATTTAATTCTTTAAAAGACTCTAATGAATACAGACTTAGGAGATTACAGAAAATCATATGAAAAGCAAGAATTGCTAGAGGGAAATGTAAGTGATAATCCCATGGAATTGTTTCAGAAGTGGTTTCATGAAGTTGATAAGAATTTTGATATAGAAGAGACCAATGCAATGACATTAAGTACAATGGGGCTTGATGGATATCCGAAAAATAGGGTAGTGCTCTTAAAAAAATTCACACACGAGGGATTTATTTTTTATACCAATTATGAAAGTGAAAAAGGCAAAGCAATACAGAATAATCCTAATGTATGTATCTCATTTTTTTGGCATGCTGCAGAGCGACAGATTATTATAAAAGGAAAAGCCGAAAAAATTGCAACCAACCTAAGTGATGGTTATTTTGAATCCAGACCAAGAGGAAGCCAGCTTGGAGCTATAGTTTCTAAACAGAGTGATACTATAAAAAACAGAGAAATTCTAGAAGAGAACTTAAAAAATCTAGAGCATCAATTTGAAGGAAAAGATATTCCTAGACCAGACTATTGGGGAGGATTTATTGTTAAACCGATAGAAATTGAATTTTGGCAAGGACGTCCTAATCGTTTACATGATAGATTACGTTATCAATTAGATGAAGATTTCAATTGGAACTTAGATCGTTTGTCTCCATAATTTAAGTTTAAAATCTTCGACCAAATACATTTTTTGTAAGATATTTCATAACAAGTAAAGCGTTTCATCGAATTATAATACATTTTAACCTAATTTCATTGAAGTTCTGTGTATATTGTCGTTGAAATTAGTGATTATATAGATTTTCCCAAGTTTAAATAATCATTTATTAATAAAACAATTTAGACCCCAAATTCTAAATTGTTTGAATATAAAACCCTACTTATGAAACCTACTAAATATTTGCCTATCATGGCATTGGTCGCATTATTATCGTTTTCTTGTTCTACAGAAAATTTTCCTGATGAGACAATTGATAGTATGTCATTACCTGTCCCTCCAGCTGCAAAAACAATTGAGATTGAAATTTTAGAATTAATCAATGCTCACAGAATTAATGAAGGATTAGAACCTTTAAATAATCACAATACGATTAAAGCTGTAGCATTTACACACACCGACTATATGGTTGAAGAGGATAATGTGTCACACGATAATTTTTTTCAACGTCAAAATAGCTTAATTAACAACGCATCAGCAACGAGTGTCTCTGAGAATGTAGCTTATGCTTTTAGTTCTGCACAATCTGTTGTAAATGCATGGTTAAATAGTGAAGGACACAGAGAAAATATAGAAGGAGATTATACAGACTTTGATATTTCTGCTGAACAAAACGAAGAAGGGAAATGGTATTTTACTAACATTTTCATTAAAAGATAAATTTTTTTGTAAAAAAAATTGATTAATAGCAAATCATTTTTAAAGCTACAGTTTTTACTGTAGCTTTTTTTTATGACTTATTTTTAAACTCTGTAGCAGCTTTTTAATTAATACAATGAATAAATGAAACTTTATTTGTGTTTAACCTATTGTACGATACTTATCCAATATGCTAAAAAAGGATTAGTAACTTTTGATGTATTCGTTATTGCGTAAGAAATGACACTGAAACTGCTTTTTAATACTAATACTTTTGTGGTTTTAAGATTAGATATAGTAATGAGTAGATTAAATAAAAAAGCAGACCAATAATAGTCTGCTTTTCATGTATAGTTATTATACGATATTATTCTTTTAAAATATAGAAATAAGAACGTCTATTGAGTTGGTGTTCTTTTTCAGAACATTTTACACCATTTGAACATTTATTGAGCAATTGAGATTCTCCATACCCAATGGCGCTTTCAATCCGTTTTGGATCTATTCCTCTAGAAAGAATATATTCCATTGTAGATTTTGCTCTTCTATCAGATAATTTCATATTGTACTTATCACGTCCACGACTATCTGTATGAGATTCAATTTTTATAACCATAGTAGGATGTGCTCTCATTACATCAACTATGTTTTCAAGTTCATATTGAGCATCAGTTCTTATGTTCCATTTATCAAAGTCAAAGAAAATTGGGTTGATCACAATTTGACTATCATTAATAAGTGGTTCTAAATATAAATCGGCTTCAGTAACTTTATCATGTGTATTGTCTGTAGTAACTTTCTGTTGGTCATCTTTAAAATCTTCTTTGCTTCCAATGACAGTATATGATTTGTTACAGTCTGTAGTAAACTCATAACTACCATCTGCTTCAGTTTCTTGTTCTGCAATAACTTTACCAACTTCATTTATAAGTTTTACGGTTGCATCAGGTAAAATTTCATTTGTATTTCTATCTTTTGTAATTCCTTTTATAATTTGAATACAAACAGAAGCATCAAAGCTATATATATCATCACTTCCTTGACCATCGGGTCTATTTGATGAAAAATAACCAGTATGTTCATTTTCTGCTTCAGAAGTATTCCTGAAATATGCAAAATCATCAAAGCCACTGTTATAAGGAGCGCCTAAATTTTCAGGTTCAGCAGTTTCATCTTTAAGAATATTAGATTTAAAAATGTCTAAAAAGCCTAAATTTAAATGGCCATCTGATGAAAAATAGAACGTACTATCTTTTGCTACAAAAGGGAACATTTCACGACCTTCTGTATTTACTTTTTCTCCTAAGTTTCTTGGATCAGAATAATCGTTTCCACCTTTGATATCAACAACATAAATGTCTGTATTACCAATGCCTCCTTCACGATCAGATACAAAATACAATTGCTTGTTATCTGGGCTTAATGTTGGATGGCCTGTTGAAAATATATTGTCATTAAATGGTAATTCTATAATATTTGTCCATTGTTCACCAACTAAAGTTGCTTTATATAATTTGAGGTGAGTGGTACCTTTATCGTCGTACTTTACTTTTTTATTACTCTTACTTACATTATCTCTAGTAAAATACATTGTATTTCCATCATTGGTGATAGCAACAGACGCTTCGTGAAAATCTGTATTGATTCTTTCTGCATTAATAAAATCAGGAGAGCCATAAGTCACAGTATCTACTTTTTTATCAACGTTGACTTGGTAAATATCTAAGTACGGTTCTTGATTCCAGTTATATAATTTTTTTTCATCTGTATTTCTTGATGAAGCAAAATATAATTGTCCGTTATGAATGTAAGATCCAAAATCTGAATATTTAGAATTAAAAGGTAGATTTTGAAGTTTTACGACTTGATTTTTTCCTGCACTCGCTAGTTCGTTGTATTTCGCTATGTTTTCTGGGTTATAATCTTTAATTCTAGAATCATTATTTTGAATACTCATAAATGTTTTCATCCAAGAATCGGCCTCTTCGTATTGACCGAGACTACGTAATGATTGAATATGTTTATAAATATATTCAGGGTTTATGTCGTTTTGATCATATTTTGTCAAAGCTTCTTTATACCAAAAAGCAGCTTTTTCAGATTTAGAATTGTTATAATAACAATCACCTAATCGTGTTAGAACATGAAGACTTGTGTCTCCTTTTTTTAGAACTTCTTCATAAAGTTCAGTGGCTTTTACATACCCGAAATTGCTAAAAAACTTATCAGCTAGTTTTTCTTGGGCAACCATAATTGTACTACTAAGTACAATTATTAAGATTAAAAACTTTGATTTCATCATAGATTTATTTTTTAGAAGTATCTAGGTGATTTAATTCGTTTACTTTTAAATATTTCAAACATCAATAACACTTCATGTGTTCCACTTGTGTAAGGTCTTAAGTCTGAAAGTGGATATTCATATGCGTAACCGATTCGTAATTGTTTTGATACTTGAAAATCTGCAATACCACCAAGAGCAGCAGCATGTTCGTTAATTCTGTAACTACCACCAACCCAAAACTTTTCATAGAATAAAAAATTAGCAGTTATGTCAAACGATAAAGGCGCACCATTTGTCGCTTTCAATAAGGTTGCAGGTTTAAATTTTGTGTTTTCACTTAGATCAAACACGTATCCTCCAGTGAAATAATAACTAATTCTTTCAAGAGCTTGAAACTCTGCATCACCAGTATAATCTGTATTTAATATTCTCGGTGCAGAAAGTCCCATGTACCATTTATTACTATGCCAGTATACACCAGTACCAATGTTTGGTTTCCAACGATTTTCAAATCCGAAGATTACTGGGTCATTGGATTGTGATTGTTGAAAATCTGCATCTAAACTATAACTTGTAAATCCAGCCTTAACACCAAATGCAAGTTTGGTATTTTCTCCAGTTTGAATGGTATATGAAAAGTCTCCATATAAATATGAGAAATTTTGATATCCAAGTTCATCATTTATAAATGAGAGTCCTAATCCAACTTTTTCATTGCTCATAGGAGCATGTACAGATAGTGTTTGCGTTTGTGGACCACCTTCAAGGCCAACCCATTGACTTCTGTGTAAACCAACAACACTTAATGTTTCTCTACTCCCTGCATATGCTGGATTTATAGAAATAGTATTGTACATATACTGAGTAAACTGAGGTAGTTGCTGCGCAACTCCCATCCAGCTACTGAATAGTATAAATGCTATAATGTTAAACTTTACTAATTTCATATAGGTTAAGATTTATTTTGTTGATACATAGATTGGTCCAGTAAACGGTCTTAATTCTAGATCACCAGTACTATCTATTAATTTAATTACATAATAATATGTTCCTGTAGGCACATAATTTGAATTTCCAATAGAAGCGCTAGATGCTGTAGCATTCCAATCATTTTGATAATTAGAATTGTCATAGATTTTTGCTCCCCAACGATTAAAGATCTGCAATTGGATAACGAAACCACAATCTTCCACTCCTGAAATGGTAAAGAATTCATTAATACCATCAAAGTTGGCTGTTACAGCTTTAGAGATCACTACATCCTCTTGACCACAAGGTAAAACAACACATTCATCATTTAAAGTAATTATAACAGTTGCTGTTCCAGGACATTCTCCACCATAAGTATAGGTGAATTCATAGTCTCCTAATTGGTCATCAGTAAAACCTCCATTTATATCTAATAACGAAGAAGGGTTAAACATACTACCATCAATTGTAGCATTACCAGATGTTACCGACCATGTTCCATCGATGTCATAATCACCAAGTAAAAGATCGAAAAGATCAAAATCAAAATCTTCAGCAATACATAAATCAGCATCGTCTGTAGGTATTTCACTTTGTACAGTTACATTTATTGTTTGAGTATATATGGCTTCATTTCCACAGTCATCACTTACAAACCAATCTCTTATTATGATATAGTCCATTTCAGTTCCATCTAAAGTTGATGTTTCATTGAAATCAACAGTCATATTTGAAGAACATGCATCTTCAAAAACTAGTTCAGGAACTTCAGGAATATCGCTACAAACGACATTTATTTCTTCTTCTAAATCACCTACTAAAGCTGGAGCAGTAGTATCTTGAATTGTTATAGTCTGTATTAAAGCTGTTGCATTATCACATTCATCAGTCACAGTCCAAACTCTAGTGATTATAGATACACAATCACCTTGATCTACTTCATCAACAAATGTAGCTTCAAGATTTGTTGAACAATTATCCGCTTCATCAGTAACATCACCTGTTAAGTTAAGATCAGAAGGATCCACATCACATTCGATAGTGATATCAGCAGGCACAGTAAATGTAGGCGCTGTTGTATCTTGAATCGTAATGGTTTG
>MAAC01018412.1_pt1 | contig 104141 bp, 102 predicted proteins | sample 1115981 | NCBI WGS metagenome assembly MAAC01 (sample SAMN04961126, study PRJNA320927) | seawater metagenome | isolation source: sample BD02T64 sea water enriched with oil for 64 days | place: USA:Gulf of Mexico | collected 2013-07-27 | reverse complement strand
GTCTGATTGCATCCATTCGGGGCATACCTTGCCCCATCAGAACTTCAACTTGCCGTAACTTCACGACAATCTCTTCAGGCTTGGTTCTCTTAATCGCCATCTATGGTCCGCCGATTTCCGAATCATAGGCGCGGACCACTTTTTTGGGGGAGGCTCAGGCCTTCTACGCCCGAAATCAAACCATTCCCCCGGACATCCTTAAAATATTGCTACCGGGAATAATTAGGAGAGCGTTAAGACTCGGACATTATCCATAGCCATCAAGCGCAGGATAAGCCGAGGTTGGATAATGCCAGTATTCATTATGATTATGTCGTTACTTCTCGGTGTTGCGGCATCTGGCCCCGCACAGTTAGTAGGGCACTCGATGATGGCAGGCGAATATCTGCAAACCGTCCTGCTAAACTATATCTGCGCCGGAGCGGTCGTAGCTCTTGCAACCACGGCTCTAGTTCTTCTTGGACCTGTACCGTGGCCCCATAATGCAGATCGGGAGCAGAGCAAAGTCCCCCTTTGACGAAGATCTCTGCTTCAGCTGGTTGACGTCTCTTCAACATCCAAGGACTTGGATGGGAGATGCCAGGCAATCCAACTAACACCGGCCAGGTAGCCGCGAAGCATCGCACTAAAAACTTGCTCTGGCCGCCAATCAGTTTCATCTTGGGTCACATGGCATTCCAATTGGGGAATGTTGGACTGAAAGAGAGCCTCAATGTCAGCAACTTCTGCGACCACACTATCCAACCTCGCACATTGGAATGAACGCGTTGACCTTGCCGCCGCTTTTCGCTGGACTGCGCGGCTCAATATGCACGAAGCGGTTGCGAACCACTTTAGCCTTGCGGTGAATGACGATGGTTCGCAGTTCTTAATCAATCCAAACCAAATGCACTTTAGCCGGATTAAGGCTTCTGATTTGTTGCAGCTGGACGCAAATGATCCAGACACGATGGCCCGCCCGGACGCACCCGATGAAACTGCCTGGGGATTGCACGGGGCAATCCACCGTCTTTGCCCGCACGCACGCTGTGTGATGCACGTGCACTCTATCTATGCAACGGTTCTTGCCTCACTTGCGGATAGCACTTTACCGCCAATCGATCAAAATTCCGCCATATTTTTTCGGCGGCATGTGGTGGACGAAGAATATGGCGGCCTCGCGTTTGAAAATGAAGGCAAACGTTGTGCCGGATTGTTAACTGACCCTAAGGTCAAAGTCATGATTATGGGCAATCACGGCGTCTTGGTCATCGGCGACACTGTGGCAGACACATTTAACCGACTCTACTATTTTGAACGTGCCGCTGAGACCTATATCCTGGCGCTTCAAACCGGGCAAAAACTGCGGGTACTCAGCGATGAGATCGCTGAGAAAACTGCGCAAGAGCTGGAAGATTATCCCTGTCAGTCTGAGCGGCATTTGTCTGAGTTAAAAGCTATTCTAGACAGTGAAATTGACCCTTACGCAAACTGATGTGCGCCATGAACGGCGATACCCGCACAGATGATCTTTTTCTTAGGCTTTGCTCCATTCGGTCCATCAGAGGTGGTCGCGGGATTTCGGGCCAGTAGCTAAGGTGGATCGACTTGTTAAAGAGGTGCCCCCACATGACGAAGAGAAAGAACCACTCAGCGGACTTCAATGCCAAGGTTGCACTGGATGAAATCCGTGAGGACATAACGGTGGCAGAGTTTGCAAAGAAATACGGTGTACATCTGGAACCGACAGGACCTGCAAGCATGTCCGATAGGCGACCCGGATCGGCACTTGGAAACGTGCGGAGACCCACTGGCAAGCAGGGCATTTCATGCCCGAGAAGCACAAAAATGACCTCGACAATTTCCAAGCAAAAAGATGACGCCACACGTCCCAACGAAGCTGAGATCGACAAGCTGAATTCAATCACCGAGTATCCGTATTGGTCAAGCCCGTGTTTCAGTTCATTTCCGACCGTCACGCAACAAAGCATTGGCCATGACCACGAGCTTGACCAATACGGATACTCAGCGATGCAAGCAGCAACTGCCAGGCAGCGGACAAACGGTTGATCGTACGGCTTTGGCAGTCACTGAAGTATGAATGCATCTACCTCAACGCATTTGAAACCGGCTCAGAAGCACGCGCGGGGATCGGAAGCTGGCTGGCCTACTACAATGCGGAGCGCCCACATTCCACCCACGAGATATTGACGCCGCATGAAGCCTATGAAAACAAAAAGCAACCCGTGAGAATAGCGCCTAAATGTAACCCTGATCCACCTTAATCAGGCTGCAAGCTGGTCGAAATAGCAGGACCACCTCTCTTTACCTGGACTAATCCCCCCGCAATATTCCCCATCATGACCTTGCCTGACTTGTTGTTTTGCCTTGGCTGATCTATGAGGCGCGCATCCCCGCCCTATAACAAAGGTCCTGGCCAATGATCCCTCGCTACTCCCGCCCCGACATGGTTGCCATCTGGTCGCCGGAAAGCAAATTCCGCATCTGGTACGAGATCGAGGCACATGCTTGCGAAGCCATGGCCAACATTGGCGTCATTCCACGCCAAAATGCCGATGCCGTATGGAAGGCCAAGGACGTTGAATTCGACGTGGCCCGCATCGACGAGATCGAAGCCGTCACCAAACATGACGTCATTGCCTTCCTCACCCATCTGGCTGAGCATGTTGGCAGCGACGAGGCCCGCTTTGTGCACCAGGGCATGACCTCTTCGGATGTGCTGGACACCTGTTTCAACGTGCAGTTGGTGCGCTCGGCCGACATTCTGATCAAAGACCTGGGCGCACTGCTGGCCGCACTGAAGAAACGCGCGATCGAGCACAAGAATACCGTTCGCGTTGGCCGCAGCCACGGCATACACGCCGAACCGACCACCATGGGCCTGACCTTTGCCCGTTTCTATGCCGAAATGGACCGCAACATGGCGCGTCTGAAACTGGCCCGCGAAGAAATCTCCACTGGCGCGATCTCGGGCGCAGTTGGCACCTTCGCCAATATCGACCCAGCAATCGAAGAACATGTCTGCGCCGAGCTGGGTCTGTCGCCAGAGCCGATTTCCACTCAGGTGATCCCGCGTGACCGCCACGCGATGTTCTTTGCCACCCTTGGGGTGATTGCGTCTTCGATCGAGAACGTCGCCATCGAAATCCGCCACATGCAGCGCACCGAGGTGCTGGAAGGTGCGGAATTCTTCTCGATGGGCCAAAAAGGCTCGTCAGCAATGCCACATAAAAAGAACCCGGTCCTGACCGAAAACCTCACCGGTCTTGCACGTTTGGTGCGCTCGGCGGTGGTGCCGGCTCTGGAAAACGTGGCCATGTGGCACGAGCGTGACATCTCACATTCCTCTGTGGAGCGCGCAATTGGTCCCGATGCCTGCGTGACCCTGGATTTTGCTCTGGCGCGCCTGACCGGTGTGATCGACAAGATGCTGATCTACCCCCAGAACATGCTGGATAACATGAACAAGTTCCCCGGCCTGGTGATGAGCCAGCGGGTGCTGTTGGCGCTGACACAGGCCGGTGTGTCCCGCGAAGATGCCTATTCAATGGTGCAGCGCAACGCCATGAAAGTTTGGGAAGAACGTCTCGACTTCCGTGAATTGCTACTGGCTGATGCCGAAGTGGTCGCAGCTTTGGGCGAAGACGGCGTCAACGAGAAATTCGACATGGGGTACCACACCAAACATGTCGATACGATTTTTGCGCGGGTATTTAAGGACTAAAATGAGGGCCTAGGCGGTTGGGCCGCCTTTTTACCATGGGGTGATTTCATTCTTCCTATCACAACGGGAAGTGAATAGACGTCGCCCCATGGTTAACTTATTCAATTTCGACGACAATCTCATTTTGCAGTTCATTGAAGAATTCAAAGAAACGATGCATCTTTCAGCTGCACTAGGCTACTCCTGCATCTATCGGTCAGGCACGTTTCCGGATTCTCGGCAAGTTTTTGGGATCACCGCAGTGGATGGCCGAAACTATGCAATGAAAATCGACACCGCCCCCTCCGATGATAGGCTGAGAATTGAATTCGGCGTATTGGAGGAGCTTTTCTCCTATTTTCAGGGCAAAAAACATTCCAAAATTGTCGAACCAATTTATCTGTCTCCCGGCGGTCAGTTCCATGTCACAAAGTTTGTGGACCACAAGACCGCCAAGCAGATAATTTATTCAACCAGCTCACAAGCTCAGGCTGGACAGGTCTAGCGGAGGGCCGGTCAATGGCTGCATGAGCTTCATGGCCTAAAGCCCGCTCGCAAAGAGCGGTTTTGGTTTGACTGGATGTTCGAAGAGATTGAAGAAATCCTTAGCAATGCCTTACCGCAGGCCGCAGCTTCCGAATACCACCCTTTCTTGGACCAAATGCTGAAAGACTCGGCTTTGTTTGCAAATTCCGAAGATACTTTGGTTTTTTCTCACGGAGACTTTCACGGTGACAATTTAATTTTGGGGCCTGGTGTTACCTATGGGCTCGACTTTACGGAGGCTTCCGAAAAGCTAGCTGTTTATGACATCGTAGATTTTATGAAGGCGGATATTTTCCGTGACGGCCCAGTAGATGAGGTCGATCGAAGCGGAATTCTGCAACACAACAAAGACATGTTCTTCAGAAAGTACCGTCACCCGATCAATAGAGAAATCCTGGATTTTTGCATCCGTGGTAGGCTGCTCATCGATTGGATCGGAATTTCCAAAGAGGCCCACTCTAAGAGCCGCTTCCAAAGAACAAAATTCAGCCGCCTTGCCGACAGGCTCACCCTCGCATTTCAATATCAAATCTAGATGGCTCACACCTTCAGATGGAAATGTCCCGACCCGATGATCAGGAAAGCGCAGGACCGTAGCTGGGCTACCAAAAGATATATGATCGAAGAGATCGCCGCAGAATTAGGCGAAGTTGAAATGCTAAAGGGGTAATCCAACACAAAGTCTGTGATTGGAATTGCTCCGCGAAAAGGCAAATTGGTATCTGTGTCTCAGGCCCGATCACCTTCCAGATGAGGCCCAAGGATTACGCCGGCTTCGGACCAGGCTTTTGCGAGCGGCTCGATTGGCAGCGGAGTGTCCGGGGTGGCGGCCTCTATTTCCAACATACAGATCCGTAGCGCAGCAAGCCCCAGAACCGCCGCTGATCCGGCCAGACGGTGCGCCTCACCTTGCTGCGCGCCGGTCACGCGACCGGTGGTATCAAGAGCATGCTGCAATCGGGCCACGTCCTGACAAAAATCATTCAGATAGCCCCGTGCCCGCTCTTCACCCAGCGCTGCAACAAACTGCTGGATATCAGAGTCGCCTGGTACGTCTTCAAGCGGTTTGGCTATGTGCGTGTAGCGGTCGATCACTTTTGCCAGTTCCGCCTGGGTCACCGGTTTGGTCAGGACTTCGGTAAATCCTGCGCCCATGATCCGTTCGTGGTCGTCACCGGCGGCATGGGCTGTCAGGGCGACAATCTCCACCCCCTCGGCCAGTTTGCGTGAACGGATTTGACTTAGCGCCTCGATACCATCCACCCCGGGCATGCTGATATCCATCAGGACCATATCATATCGGTTCTCTGCAACAGCCTGCACACCTTCTGCACCGCCGATGGCACTGTCCACACTGTGGCCTTGGCGCTGTAGCATTTTCTCCAACAGCATCCGATTGATATCGTTATCTTCGACCACCAGAATGCGTTTTGGAATCACCGTGTCCACCCCCTTCTTCGAGGGAGAGGTCTGGCGTTTGGAGACCAAAGGCAAGGACAGAGAAAAGGTGAACAGGCTGCCCTCACCCAGTTCGCTTTCCACGCTAATTGTTCCCCCCATGTTTTCGACGATACGTTGTGTGATGGCCAAACCCAATCCTGTGCCTTCGCGTTGGCGGCTGTAACTGCTGTCTAGAGTGACAAAATCCTCAAATATGCGGTCCAGGTCTGTGTCTGCCATCCCCGGCCCGGTATCACTAACCCGAAATTCAACCGTATCACTGTCGCTATGACGTTCAACCTCGACGGAAATCTCACCACCCTCGGTGAATTTTAGGGCATTGCCGATTAGATTTAACAAAGCCTGCTGAATTCGCGCGACGTTGCCAAGGCAAAATGGCTGGCCTGGCAACCGACAGCGCAGGCGCAATTGGTTGTCGTGAGCCTGAGCATTGGCCTGTTGGCCGTCCACCAACCCCTGCACCATCTGTAACAGATCAAACACCTTGTATTGTTCCGGTGTCGTTCCTGCTTCCAGCCGAGACATCTCCAGCACTTCATTCACATGGTGCAGTAACAACTCACCTGAAATCCGCATCGCCCGTAGATACCGCTGCTCTTCAGCCAGCATCCCCGTGGTCTCCAAAAGCTCAATCGATCCCAGGATACCATTCAGCGGAGTCCGAATTTCATGGCTCAGCACGGTGAGCAAATTGGCTTTGGCCCGCTCGCCTGCCAAGGCATCATCCCGGGCACGGCGTAGCGCGGCCTCGCCTTCGACCCGAGCAGTAATGTCTCGCAGAAAAAAAACAAAAACCATGTCTTCACCGGCCTGGCTTGCCGACACACTCAGCTCGACCGGAAAAATCTCACCTGACTTTCGCTTAGCCTTCATTTGCAGCCGTCCCTGGCCGTCACTCATCCCTTCACCTGCGGTGATGAAATTCGTCATGTTATCCATCATAAATCGCTGCCAGTTGTCTGGAACAATCAGGTCGACCATTCGCCGCCCAAGGGCCTCCTGACCGGTATAGCCAAAAATTGTTTGGGCGGCTTCGTTGATGCTCATTATTCGCCCTCGAACATCAACCATCAAAATGGCATCCAAAGATGAGGTAACAATGGCGCGCATCCGTGCCGTTGTGATCGAGTTTGCAGCAGATAACATTTGGCTTCGGTGAAAAAGCCGCCAAATCATCAGGGCTGTCAGCCCCAACGCCATAACCAGAACCAACAACACCCAGGCAAGTCGCTTGAGCGTTAAGGACAAATGCCGCTTCTTCACGGCACTGGCGTGCTCCTCTGCCAGCAATCCATATCGCACCAGCTTACGGGTATCGTGACCGTTATCCTGAAGCTCTAGAATGAATCCGGGCAGTGAATAGAGCAACCCGCGATCCGAACCATCTACAATTGGCAAAAAGTGGTCTAACCGGGCTTGAATGCGGTCCAGCGCTTCACTCGCCTCAGTGTCAGAGCGCAATTCAGCAAACATAGGGCTTTCGCGAAGTGTGGCCACTCGGCTGTAGAAAATGTTGAACTTGAGGCGCAGAACATGAAGACCCTCACCATCCTCGGCCAGATGCGCCAGCTCTTTCAATTGCAGATGTTCAACCTGGACCTGCGACAGGTTCCAGGTCAGCCGTTCTGTGGCAATGGCTCCAATATTATCCAGCTCATTCAGGACAACCCGGCCCAGAAAAGCAGTAAGCACCCCAAGCGCCCCCAGAAAAACAATCGTCAACGACAAGGCCAGTCTCGTGCTCACTGTCGCGCGCCTGGTCTGCAATTGACTTGCCCTTCCTATTTTATGTCCGACTTCACCACGATCCGCACCAAGTGCCATATAGTATTGTCAAACAATAAATCCCGTTTGAGAGGTGGAAAATCATCGAACGGATAGACAACTCGCAGCGGGCCTTTTTTGCGCACCGACATAGGAGAGCCATTGCGCTGATACGCAATGATCGCGCCGGCCGCGGTCGCGGTGGGCATGTGTAATTCGATGGAGAAGTCGTCGCTCCCCGAGGCTTCGATGGTGCCTTCAGTAATCCCGACCTGCTGCATCACTGCCGCAAGAGGAACACCTGTAAACCGCTGAGATCCAGTGAACCAGATTGTTTCGGTTTCAAAACTGACCGCCGGCAGAGCCTGCAAATCATCCATGGTAAACTGAGCAATGAGACCGTCACCACCATCTTGATCCGGCACCTCGACCACCAGCAGCACTGGCGTCTCAAGATTGCTTGTACCCGCGAAGACAATTGCCGGCGTCATGGCAAAGACCATCACACGTAGCAATAAGACAAAAACCGTCATCCTCGCACTCCTTTTTGGGGTCCAAAAAGATTGTGGGTCACAAGGTAACAAGGCGCCCAGCCAGAGCATGCCACACATTCGTACTGAACGCACTGAAGCCTATGTATAGTCGACTAACCTTTAGTATAGACACGCTAACCTAAATTGACTCGCCTCGCGCCTTAAGATCAGAACGCCACCATTTGCCCCTCTGCTAACCTGCGCTAGAGGCATGGTGTTGAGGGGAGAGGTAAAATGAGAACAAAAAAAACACCCTCCCTTTCGCAAAAGTTGATGGAAAAGAAGCGCCTGCACCTATATGACTTGTAGTAGGAACTAAAAGTCAAACAGTGGGTTTCATGCGCATTTTGTTGGCCGACGATCACGATATGGTTCGTGAAACCATTTCTGCCTATCTTCATTCAGTGGGCGGCGCCGAAGTGACGTCTACCATAAATCTTACCGATGCGCTGGATCAGATAGAGAAGATCGGCCCCTTTGATCTGGTTCTGCTCGACTACAACATGCCCGGCATGTTCGGCCTCGAAGGGCTAACCCGCGCTTTGGAACGCAACGGCGGTAAAGGGGTCGCCATTTTGTCCGGCAGCGCCCCCACTCATACTGCTCAAGAGGCACTGGACGCAGGCGCCATAGGCTATCTACCCAAAACCATGGGTGCAAAATCACTGCTGAACGCGGTCCGTTTTATGAGCGCCGGAGAAGTTTATGTCCCGGTTGAACTGCTCAGAGAACCAGTCGCTGAAGAAATTCACCCGATGGCAAAGAAACTTAGCCCGCGCGAAATCGAGGTTCTGAGTGGCCTTTGCCGAGGTCAGTCGAACAAGGAAATCGCCCGCGACCTGGAGTTGCAAGAAGTGACGATCAAGCTACATGTGCGTACTCTGTGCCGGAAACTGGATGCTAAGAACCGCACCCAGGCGGCGTTGACCGCAAAAGATGTCGGGCTATTTTGACACCCCGTTGATTGGCAACTACAGAACTGCAGGCAATCTTGCATAGCCGCGAAAGCGCATCCGCCAGCCCGGCACCCGTCCCGGCAAAATCTGGAAATTGGGGAAGCGCTGCACTAGCCGCGCGATCGCAATCCTGCCCTCCATCCGCGCCAGTGTCAGACCCACGCAGACATGTGGACCACCGGCAAAGGCCAGATGACGGTTGGGTTTGCGTGAGATATCGAACATTTCTGGCGCATCAAACACCTCCGGATCCCGATTGGCTGCGCCGATTAGCAGATGCAGGTTGGTGCCTTTGGCGATGGTCAGCCCATCAATCTCAATCTCAGTCGTTGTTTCACGATTTCCCAATTGATTGGGCGAGCGGAACCGAAGCATCTCCTCAACGGCCGGGTTGATCAGGTCAGGTTGCTGCAACAAGCGCTCCCTTTGATCTGGATGATCCTGCAACAACGCCAGACCATTGCCGATCAGATTGGTGGTGGTTTCATGGCCCGCATTCAGAATGAAGATACAGTTCTGGATCAACTCGATCTCGCTCAACTGTGCCTCTGCTCCCTCGCCCTGAATCAATCGGGTCAACACGTCGCTGTCCAGATCACCCGGTGCAGCCCGACGTCGTGTAATCAAATCCGACAAATAGGCCTTGAACTCAGTGACTGCGTTATGACCAGCGGTCAGTTGCTCAGCAGTTAACGAAGGCTCCAATGCTCCAAGGATCGCCAAAGACCAGTCCCGCAGCGGCCCGCGCTCCTCCATTGGCACATCCAGCAGGTTGCCAATGATCTGGATCGGGATCGAAGAGGCAAAATCCTCGATCAGATCCACTTGCTCCCTCTGCGCCATCTCATCCAGCAAATAATCAACGGTTTCGATCAAGCCCGGCTCCATGCGGGCAATGGCACGCGGGGCAAGCGCCGAGGTCATAATCCTGCGCACCCGCGTGTGCAAAGGTGGATCGGAGAACACCAATGATGTGGTGTGATGTTCAAACAGTGGTGACCCGACTCCGAATTTGGGACCAAACGCCGCCCTTTTATCCGATGAATACAAAGTGGTGTCGCGGTAGATGCGATCCAGATCACGGTGACGGCACAGCATCACCGACCCATCAGGCTGCGCGAGCACCGGCGCGGTTGCCAGCAGGGCATCATAGTAGGGAAACGGATCTTCGACAAAACCCTTCGGCGGGTTGGCCAAATCAAAACCTTCAATAGTCACATGTGCTTGCTGCGGATCCTGCGCTGGCATCGATATCTCCCTCGAGTTCTTGACCCAAAGTGGTGCGCCATCGCATTCCTGTCAATTGCTCACCGGAAACCGCACCCAATACTCATTGCAGGGATGACAATTCCCACGCGAACCGATAGAAACGAAACATGAACACACCGATATCATCAATCCGCAACCTTGGCCCCTCTTATGAAGAGGCCTGTGCCCGTGCGGGCATTGCAACAGCCGAACAATTGCGCGAGTTGGGCGCCGACGAAACCTATACTCAACTGCTGAAAACGGGCACCAGACCACATTTCATTGGGTATTATGTACTGGTGATGGGCCTGCAGGGGCGGCCTTGGAATGACTGTAAAGGCGAGGAGAAAAAGGCGCTGCGCATCCGGTTTGACGCCATCAAGGAATCTGCGTTCGACAAGGGGCTGTCAGAACTGGAAGCAACTTTGAACCAGATCGGTGTTGTTGAGAAACGCCGCTAATCTGCCCAACAAACAAAAAGGCCGCCTGCGCAAACAGACGGCCTGATCGTTTTTTTGAAACCAGCTAAGGTTTAGCCCACCAGTTCAAGACCGGAGAAGAAGTAAGCGATTTCTTCAGCAGCAGTTTCCGGAGCGTCGGAACCGTGAACCGAGTTTTCGCCAACCGACTCAGCAAAGTCAGCGCGGACAGTGCCAGCAGCAGCGTCAGCTGGGTTGGTTGCGCCCATGACTTCACGGTTTTTGGCAATGGCGCCTTCGCCTTCCAGAACCTGACAAACGATCGGAGCAGATGCCATGAATTCACACAGCTCACCGTAGAACGGACGCTCAGCGTGTACTTTGTAGAACTCACCAGCCTGCGCGATGGTCAGGTGAATACGCTTTTGCGCAACGATGCGCAGGCCAGCGTCTTCGAATTTGGCGTTAATTTTGCCAGTCAGGTTGCGGCGTGTTGCATCGGGCTTGATGATCGAAAAAGTGCGTTCCAGAGCCATCGGGCTTCTCCTGTTTATGGGGCCGGGCAAAACGCCCCACCACCAGTGATGTAATTTGGCGCCCCGGTAACACGGCAGCCCAGCTTTGGAAAGGGCACTGTGCTTTCAAAGCCGCGGCAAACGCGCTGAAAAACGCACCGGAAAACGCGACTGCAAACAGATCGTAACGAACCCATCAACTGACACTGGCGCAACGCTTCACTGTCTGCTACGTCCCGGCTCATGTTACGCATCAAAGATATCACCTACGCTGTCGAAGGCCGACCGCTGTTCGAAGGCGCAAGCGCCACCATTCCCAATGGGCACAAGGTTGGCCTGGTTGGCCGCAATGGCACCGGGAAAACCACCCTGTTCCGCCTGATCTATGGGGAATTGGTGTTGGAGTCCGGCGACATTTCGCTGCCCAATAGGGCTCGCATCGGCGGCATCTCGCAAGAGGCCCCGTCGTCCAATGTCTCGCTGATCAATACTGTTCTGGCAGCAGACACTGAACGCGCCAGTCTGATGGCCGAATCCGAGACCGCCACCGACCCTCACCGGATCGCCGACATCCAGACTCGTCTGGTCGATATCGACGCTTGGTCCGCCGAGGCGCGCGCGGCATCGATTCTCAAAGGTCTCGGTTTTGACACCGAAGCCCAGCAACGCCCCTGCTCGGACTTTTCCGGTGGTTGGCGGATGCGAGTGGCCCTGGCCGCCGTGCTGTTTTCCGAGCCTGACCTGTTGTTGTTGGACGAACCGACCAACTATCTCGACCTCGAAGGCGCCCTGTGGCTCGAAGCCTATCTGGTGAAATATCCACACACGGTGGTCATCATCAGCCACGATCGCGAATTGCTGAACCGCTCGGTCAACGGTATTCTTCACGTTGAAGAACGCAATTTGACCTATTACTCGGGCAACTACGACCAGTTTGCACGTCAGCGCGCCGCCAACCGGGCTGTTCAGGCTGCCGCGGCCAAGAAACAAGATCTGCGCCGAGCCCATTTGCAAGGGTTTGTGGACCGGTTCAAAGCCAAGGCCAGTAAGGCCAAGCAGGCGCAAAGCCGTGTTAAGATGCTAGAAAAGATGGAAACCATCCGCGCGCCTGAAGATGCTGCGCGCACGGTGTTCACCTTCCCCGAGCCAGAAGAGATGTCGCCGCCAATCATCGCCACCGAGGGTGCGTCAGTGGGCTATGGCGACAAAGTGATCCTGAGCAAAATGGACCTGCGCATTGACCAGGACGACCGCATCGCCCTGCTGGGTAAAAACGGCGAGGGAAAATCCACTCTGGCTAAGATGCTGTCGGCCCGCCTGGAGGTGATGTCGGGCAAGATGACCCAGTCGAACAAGCTGCGCATTGGCTTCTTTGCTCAGCATCAGGTCGACGAATTGTTCATCGACGAAACCCCATTGATGCACCTACAGCGCGAACGCCCCGGCGAGGGTCAGGCCAGATTACGGGCCCGTTTAGCAGGTTTTGGCCTTGGAGCGGATCAGGCTGACACCGAAGTTGGTCGTCTGTCTGGTGGACAAAAGGCCCGGCTTTCACTGCTGCTGGCAACCATCGACGCACCGCATATGCTGATCCTCGATGAGCCAACCAACCACCTGGATATTGAGAGCCGCGAGGCTCTGGTCGAGGCATTGACTGCCTATAGTGGTGCGGTGATCTTGGTCAGCCACGATATGCACCTGCTCAGTCTGGTCGCGGATCGTCTGTGGCTGGTCTCTAAAGGTACGGTGACCCCATACGAAGGTGATCTGGCGTCGTATCGCGACCTATTGCTGGCGCGTGACAAACCGGCCGCCAAACCTGCCGCGCAAAAGCCAAAGGTCAAACGGCCAACACGGGATGCCATTCTGGCGCTGCGCTCGGATGCCCGCAAAAGCGAGCAGCGGGTGGCAAAGCTGACGCAGATGAAGGAAAAACTGGACACTAAACTAGGTGACCCAGAGATGTACGAGCCAGAGAACAAGGATCAGGCCAAAGTCTGGCAAGGCAAACACGCCGAGGTCATGACCGCTTTGGGCCGCGCCGAGATCATGTGGATGAAGGCGCTGGAGAAACTGGAAAAAGCCGAAGCGCAATGATCGACAGTGCCTTTCTGATCACCTCTTTTGTGACTCTGTTCGTCATTGTTGATCCGATTGGCCTGACGCCGGTATTTCTGGCACTGACCCAGGGCATGACCCCGGCAACCCGCCGCTCGGTTGGGCTGCGCGCCTGTTTTACGGCCGCAGGCTTGCTGGCACTGTTTGCGGCTTTTGGCGAGGCGGTGCTGGGTTTTGTGGGCATCTCAATGGCCGCCTTCCGGGTCGCCGGCGGCGCGCTACTGTTCTTGACTGCATTGGACATGTTGTTTGAACGGCGCACAAAACGGCGTCAGGATCAGGGCGGCGAGGACGATATCGAAGATCCCTCGATCTTTCCACTTGCCATGCCGCTGATTGCCGGTCCCGGATCAATTGCCACTGTGATCCTGCTGGCCGGGCAAAGACCGGGCATCGAAGGCTTTGCCATGGTTGTTACCGTGATGGTCGCGGTGTTGGCGGTCATGGTAGCGATGTTTCTGGCGTCCGGCCTATTCGAAAGACTGTTGGGGAAAACCGGAATCAATGTGGTTTCCCGCCTTTTGGGCATGCTGCTGGCCGCTTTGTCGGTCCAGTTCATTCTCGACGGGCTGAAAGACTTTGGATTTGCCTCCTAGCAACAGCGGCAACAAGACATAGATAAGACCGCAGGAGGAATTTGCATGATGGATGTCGACTACGGCCGGGTTATCTACCTTGTGCTCCTGCTGGTGGCCGTTGGCTCCTGGGTTTTGGTGCAAAACCGCCAAAGCTTAGGAAAGACCGTGCAACAGCTTGCAATTTGGGCCTTCATCTTTCTGGGCGCGATTGCCGGCTACGGCTTGTGGGACGACATTCGCAGCACCGTCAGGCCGCAGCAATCCGTGATCGCCAACACTGGCCAGATTGAGGTTCCGCGCTCAACCGACGGCCACTACTACCTGACCCTCGACGTCAATGATGCCCCGATCACATTTCTGATCGACACAGGCGCAACTGATGTTGTGCTGAACGCTGATGATGCCCGCAAAGCTGGAATAGACCCCGATTCCTTGGCCTACCTCGGCCGCGCCAACACCGCCAATGGTGAAGTACGCACTGCTTCGGTTTGGCTCGACAGCGTTTCACTGGGAGCCATAACAGACAACAATATCCGCGTCTGGGTCAACCAAGGCGAGCTAGACCAATCGCTGCTTGGGATGAGCTACCTACAACGCTGGTCCAGCATCGAAATTCGCAACGGATCACTGTTGTTGACCCGCTAAAAAAGCGCCTTGCGGCGCAAGCCTCCGGGTGATTTGGCCGCCGACCAGGAGGGGCAGCGCCCCTGCCCTTACTTCTCTGCTTTTTTCTCCCAACGCCCCGATTCCTGCGACCAGTATTGCGCTGAACAGCCCGCATCAGTCAGTTCTTTCCACTGCCCGCGAGCGCGCTGAACGGCTTCGGGGTCGGTGCCATCAAAAAGAACACAAACCCGCTGCATCCCATCAACTTCTTTTGATGTCACCGCGGCACCATCGACGGACATAACGCAATCTGGTGCATTGCCCGCTTCAGGCCCTGTTGTCAGCAAGATTGGTTGCAGCGCGTCATGCGGCCCTCCTTGCAATCCGTGCGGTAGAAAACTGTCCTTGGTTCCCTGCCAAAGGCGATCATCAAGCCAACCCATCCGATCAGGATCATTGCCGCGGACCGCAATGCTCCACCCTGCCCCACGCGCCTTGTCCAGCAACACCGGCAAGGTTTGTTCAAGCGGTCCCAGCGTCAGGTGGTAAAAGAAAACCGCACCCATTTTCGTCTCACTCGGTCTCGGTCTCAAATCCATCCAGAACCAATCGGTTCAGGGCAGCCACTCCCCAACCGGTGGCCCCTTTGGGCGCGTAGGTGGTGTCAGATTTCACCGAGGCAACCCCGGCAATATCGAGATGGATCCAAGGGGTTTCGTCTTTAACGAACCGTTTCAGGAACTGCGCGGCGGTAACCGATCCCGCAGCGCGCCCGCCTGTATTCTTGATATCAGCGATACGAGACTTGATCAGATCGTCATAGCCTTTGCCAAGTGGCATTCGCCAAGCCCCTTCATCTTCGGCAGCCGCCGCCTTGAGGAAAGCATTGCACAACCCGTCATTGTTGGAGAACACACCGGCATTTTCATGGCCCAACCCGACGATAATCGCACCTGTGAGAGTAGCGAGATCAATCATGCCAACCGGATTGAACCGTTCCTGTGTGTACCACATCACGTCACACAGAACCAAACGCCCTTCGGCGTCGGTGTTGATCACCTCAATGGTCACGCCTTTCATCGATTTAACCACATCACCGGGACGGACGGCATTGCCCGAGGGCATATTTTCGACCAAGCCAACCAAACCAACCACATTGGCCTTGGCGCCGCGCAATGCCAGCGCCCGCATCGTGCCCGCCACCACACCTGCACCGCCCATATCCATGGTCATGTCTTCCATACCACCGGCAGGCTTCAGCGAGATGCCGCCGGTGTCAAACACCACGCCCTTGCCGACCAGTGCCAGCGGCGCGTCGCTTTCTTTGCCGCCGTTCCACTGCATAACCACCACTTTGGAGGGACTATCCGACCCCTGCCCGACACAGAGAAGCGAGCGCATACCCAGCTCTTCCAGCTGCGGCTCGTCCAGCACCTCAACCTTCAGGCCGATCGCTTCCATTTCAACCAGCCGGTTGGCGAACTCAGTTGTGGTCAGCACATTGGCCGGTTCGTTGATCAAATTGCGGGTCATGTGGGCGCCTTCGGCCACAGCCCGCATGGGCCCAAACTTTGCAGCGATATCTTCATGCGCCTTATGCGCAATCACCACCTCGCCAGTGAGCTTGCTGTCGTCCGGCGTTTTGTGGTCATCAAAGCTGTAGCTGCGCAGAGCAATGCCCAAAGCCAGGTCTGCCGCTTTTGGCATTGAACCGGCCATCACTGTCATAGTTTTGCCAGCACCCACTTTTGCCAGCGCCGCCCCCGCCTTACGCGCCTCAATTGGGGTTACTCGGCGTGGCATCACCAGCACATCCAGTGCTTCTACCTGCATCCCAGCCGGCCAGCCTAGCGAAATAACCTGACCGGTCTTAACCTTCTGGAAACCCTCACTTGCAATCAACCGGGCCAAAGCGCCTTTGCTCAGACGGTTGGCGCTGCGGCCTGCTTGATCCATCAGGCCTTCGGGGGTGATCAGCACGACAAGACGCCCATCCAAGTCTGACAATGTTTTGGGATCGTAGTCGGCAAAACGGATTGGGGTCAGACTGCTCATGGGGCGGGCTCCTGCTTGGATTGATGCGAATGCCTCAACAGCTAGCCTGCGACGCAACAATTGACTAGGGCCAGACGATCCGAAGGATCTGCATTCATGTGATAAATGCAGTTTTACCCGGCACCGATTTCCTCTAAGATCGGCGAAACTAATTATGGCAAGGTCTGGGGGGATCGCAGTGTCACGATTCGACAGATACGTGCTGTCCCAATATTTACTGTTCTTCGGCTTCTTCGCGCTGATTCTGGTGGCGGTGTTCTGGATCAACCGTGCCGTGGTTCTGTTCGACCGCCTGATTGGGGATGGACAATCTGCCTTGGTGTTTTTGGAGTTCACCGCATTGGCGTTGCCCAATCTGGTGCGCATGGTGCTGCCGATTGCAGCCTTTGCCTCAGCCGTCTGGGTGACCAACCGTTTGAACAGCGAAAGCGAGCTGACGGTGCTGAGCGCCACAGGCACCAGCCCCTGGCAAATGGCCCGCCCGGCGCTGGCCTTTGGCATTATCACCGCGCTGATGATGTCGGCTTTGACCCATTTTCTGCTGCCCGCGTCGATCAATCAGCTCAAAGCTCGCGAATCCGAAGTGGCGCGCAATGTCACTGCCAAACTATTGAGCGAGGGGAATTTCCTGCACCCGGCAAAAGGCGTGACCTTCTACATCCGTCAGATCGACCTTGATGGCACACTGAATGATGTCTTTTTGTCCGACCGTCGCAACCCGGAACAAACTGCGCTTTATACGGGAACCCGGGCCTTTTTGGTGAGAGATCAGGACCGCACCCACCTTGTCATGGTAGACGGCATGGCCCTGCGTTTGGACATTGATGGCCGCACCTTGTCAACAACAGCTTTTACGGACTTTTCATACGATATCAGTGCGCTGGCGGACAAAGTTGAAAATAAAGCGCGCAACATTCGCGCCATCCCCAGCCTTGAATTGCTGACAAGACCAGATCAGATCGCAGCGCACGAACCGTTTAGCCGCGGCCAATTGGCCGAAGAACTGCACTTGCGTTTTGCCCGGGCGCTGATCTGTGTCGCCGTTGCCTTGATCGGGTTCTCTTCGCTGATGCTGGGCACTTTCTCGAGATTTGGGGTCTGGCGTCAGGCGCTGCTGGCCTTTGTACTGCTTATATTTATAGAAGGCCTGCGCGGCGTGGTTGCGGAACCGGTTCTCGGCAATGCCGACCTATGGCCGCTGATCTACCTGCCATCAGTGGTTGGCCTGCTGATCGCAACAGTATTCCTGCAGCTGGCGGCCCAACCCATCAAACTTTGGAACAGGCGACCAAGGGCTGCTGCAACAGAGGCTGCGCAATGAAGCTAGACCTCTATTACGCCCGCCGTTTCTTGCAATGGTTCGGCATCATCTGCATGGTTTTGCTCACTCTGGTGATGTTGATTGACCTGAACGAGCAGGTCCGCCGCTTTGATGGTCTTGATCTGAATTTCGGACAGTTGGTCAATCTGACCTTGCTCAACGCGCCTGCCGCGCTCAGCGAGTTTTTACCGCTGATCATGATCTTGTCGACCATCGTGCTGTTTGTCGGCTTGGCGCGCAGCAGCGAGCTGGTGGTGACCCGCGCCATAGGTCGCTCGGGTATCCGCGCACTAGCCGCACCGCTGGCCATGGCTGCGGTGATTGGTATGCTGACGGTCAGCACCCTAAACCCCATTGTTGCCGCCACCTCGAACCGATACCAGGAACTGTCAGACACCTACCGCAAAGGCGGCCCAGCGGCGCTGTCGCTTTCTGGCGAGGGGCTGTGGCTGCGTCAGGGTGGCGCTCAAGGTCAGTCGGTCATCCATGCCACCGGCTATGGTGGTGAAGCTGGAGATATCACGCTGTTGGATGTCACCATCGTATCTTATGCCCCCAACGGAGGACCCGTGCGTCAGATCATCGCTGAAAGCGCTAAGTTGCAAGGGGATCACTGGTTGCTGCGCAAGGCCAAGGCATGGCCGTTGACACCCGGGCTCAACCCCGAGACCAATTCTGTTGAACATGACGAACTGCGGCTGGCCACAACACTGACCCAGGACCGGATCCGCGACAGTCTTGGCACCTCCACCGGCATTTCTGTCTACGATCTTCCAGAGACCATCCGCGCACTTGGGCAGGCTGGGTTCTCGACCAGACGTTATGAAGTCTGGTTGCAGGTGGAGCTGGCAAGACCACTGTTCCTGATGGCCATGGTTCTGGTCGGAGCCGCGTTTACCATGCGCCACGCCCGTTCTGGCGGCACTGGGCTGGCAGTTCTGGCGGCTGTGTTGTTGGGATTTGGGCTATATTTCATCCGTAACTTTGCTCAGATCCTCGGCGAAAACGGCCAAATTCCGGTGGCATTGGCGGCCTGGGCACCGCCTGCTGCCGCGATCTTGCTAACCTTGGGCCTTTTGCTGCATGCGGAGGACGGCTAAGATGCGGCGTGCCTTACATCTACTCACTGTTGTCCCTTGGATCGCTCTGGCCCCCATTGCCAGTGCTCAACAAGGGACCACCGCTGGCGACACCATCCAACCAGCCATGCTGGTCGCCGATCAGGTGTTTATCTCCAGTAATCGCGTGCTGATTGCCCAAGGCAATGTCGAGGCCTTTCAGGGCGACATCCGCCTGCGCGCCCAAAAAATCACCTTTGACCGCGACAGTGGCACCCTGGTGATCGAAGGTCCCATTCGCATAGATCAGGGCGGTGAGATTACTATTATTGCGAACGCCGCCGAGATGGACAAAGACCTGCGCAACGGCATTCTCAGCGGTGCGCGCATGGTGTTCCAACAGCAGCTGCAGCTGGCCTCGGTACAAATGACCCGGGTGAGCGGCCGCTATACCCAGCTTTACAAAACCGCAGCGACATCCTGCCAAGTTTGTGATGACGGCAAACCACCGCTTTGGCAGATCAGGGCCCAGAAGGTTACTCACGACCAGCTGGAAAGACAGCTTTACTTTGAGAACGCCCAGTTCCGTATTCTGGACGTGCCGGTGTTCTACTTTCCAGGCTTGCGCCTGCCGGATCCAACGCTAGAGCGGGCCACCGGTTTTCTGGTGCCATCCGTGCGCACCACATCGAACCTTGGAACCGGGCTCAAGGTTCCCTATTTCTTTACCCTGGGTGAAAACCGGGATCTGACATTGGCGCCTTATCTGTCATCCAAAACACGCACTTTGGATGCACGCTACCGACAGGCTTTTCGCAACGGCAACATCGAATTTGAGGTCGCAGTCACCCGCGATGACCTACAGCCGGGCGACACCCGCGGCTATCTGTTTGGCGACGGCGCATTTGACCTGCGCCGGGGATTCAAATTAGAATTCGAGATCAAAACATCCTCGGATGACGCCTACCTTGCCGACTATGGCCTGCCCGACCTTGACCGGCTCCGGTCGCAATTGACCCTGACGCAGGTAAGGCGCGACAGCCTGTTCCGAGCCGGAGCGTTTTATTACAAGACGTTGCGGGACACAGATGAACAAACTGAAATCCCGTCTTCGATTGCAGACATCTTCTACCAGAAACGGTATCACCCGGCGCAGCAGGGTGGTGAGTTGCAAATGACCCTGCATGCCCATGGTCACAGCCGCACCTCGAATGTCGACGTCATAGGCCGGGACGTTGCCCGTGTAACTGTTGATGCCGACTGGCAGCGCAGTTGGCATCTGCTCAACGGCGTGATCGCGCAAACTCAGTTGGGCCTGTCGGCCGACGCCTTTGATATCCACGATGACAGTGCCTACGCCTCAAGCGTTTCACGACTAACGCCACGTGGCGCCGTTACTCTACGACTGCCGATGACCCGCCACACTGCCTCCGGGGCTTCTCACTTTCTGGAACCCATTGTGCAACTGGGCTGGAGTGACGCTGTTGGTGATGATGTGCCAAACGACGAAAGCAACTTTGTCGAATTTGACCAAGGCAATCTTCTGGAACTGTCGCGGTTCCCGGCTACCGATGCCCGCGAAGATGGCATTTCCCTGGTCTATGGTTTCAACTGGGCCCGCTATGCGGCTGGCGGCTGGCAGGCCAATGCCACAGTTGGCCAGGTGTTTCGTGAAACAGCCGACAGTCGGTTCACCAAATCCTCGGGCCTCAGCGGCACCTCCTCCGACATCCTATTGGCAGGCCAGCTAAAACTCGACACCGGTCTGGCGATCACCGCACGCGGGTTGCTGAACGGTTCGCTGAATTTTTCCAAGGCTGAACTTCGCGGCGATTGGATCAGTGACCGCGCCGAGCTTTCCAGCAGTTATCTTTGGCTGGGCACCGACCCTGACGAGGGGCGCAGCGAAGAAACCTCGGAGATCTGGTTCGACGGCAGTTATCAAATTCACCCAAACTGGTCGGCCAGCGCCAACCTGCGCTATGATATTTCAGACGCCCGCGCCTCGCGCGCAGGCCTTGGATTTGTATACAGCAACGAATGCGTAAAGGTCGATCTTTCGGTGAACAGACGATATACTTCGACATCTAGTGTTGAGCCGACGACCGATTTCGGCTTTACCATCGCATTAAATGGATTTTCCGTCGACGGCGGCACAAAAAAGTACAGGCGATCATGCAGCAATTCCTGAAGTCTTGGTTCAATGCCCCCAGTCTCTTTCTGGCCTCGGCGCTTTGCCTGCCCTTGCCCGTAGCGGCTCAGGGTCTGTTTTCACCTGCCGTCACGGTGAACGAAGATGTCATTACTTATTTTGAACTCGAACAACGGGCCCAGTTCATGAAGCTGTTGGGCACCCCCGGTGACCCGACAGATCTGGCTCGCGAAGAGCTCATCAAAGAACGCCTCAAGAAAGCTGCAGTTGCTCAAGCTGGTATTAGTGCGTCAGAGGAAGACATTATATCAGGAATGACCGAGCTGGCGAGCCGGGCCAATCTTACACTTGAGGAGTTTGTCAAAGTCCTCGGCGAAAATGGCGTTTCTCCTGAAACTCTGCGCGACTATACAAAAGTGGGGCTTAACTGGCGAGACTATGTTGGTTCTCGTTTCCTATCGCAGGCTCGACCCAACGATGAGGAAATTGATCGCGCGATGGGACGGGCCGGAACCGGCGGCCTGCAGGTTCTGTTGTCCGAGGTCATCATGCCGATCAACGAACAGAATGTACGGCAGGTCGAAGACATTGCCGAACAGATCAGCCAGTTGGACAGCTATTCAGCCTTTTCTTCTGCAGCAACACAATATTCCGCCGCCGACAGCCGCACTGACCAAGGCCATCTGCCCTGGATCGCTTTGACCAAGCTGCCACCGCAGTTGCAAGAGGTCGTGCTGGCACTGAAGCCAGGAGAAATCACTGCTCCTTTGCCGCTGCAAGGCGCAGTTGCGTTGTTCCAAATGCGCGGCATCCGGGAATTGACCGGGGGAACACCGCGTTACGCCGCTATTGAATACGCCAGTTATTTCATTCCTGGCGGTCGCAGTGCCGAGGCATTAAAAACCGCGCAGAATATTGCCGGTCAGATCGACACCTGTGATGATCTTTATGGGGTTGCTAAGGATCAAGATCCCGCCGTGCTGGAGCGTCAAAGTCTGGCCCCAACCGAGATTCCACAAGACGTGGCACTGGAACTGGCAAAACTCGACTCCGGTGAAACCTCGACCACGCTGACCCGCAACAATGGTCAAACGCTCATGCTGCTGATGCTGTGCGGCCGCACCGCTGATCTGGGCATTGGTGAAGATGATGGCCGCGAGGGAGTGGCCAATGCACTGACTCAACAACGACTGGCGGCCTTTTCGGACAGCTTTATTGAACAACTGCGAGCCGACGCGGAAATTGTAGTGAAATGACCCAGGCCCGCCCCATTGCGCTCAGCTGTGGGGAGCCTGCCGGCATAGGTCCGGAAATCGCCGTCAAAGCCTGGAACAAATTGCGCGACAGCTGTCCGTTTTTCTGGATCGGCGACCCCCGGCATTTGCCGCCAGGAACTGCCTTCGCAGTAATCTCCTCAGCAGCGGACGCCTTTTCTGTCTGCGCTTCGTCCCTGCCTGTGCTGGCAATGTCTTTCAAAAGCCCTGCCACCCTCGGTCAACCCAAGGCAGAACACGCTGCCGACGTGATCCAATCCATTGAAACAGCGGTCAGACTGGTTCAGGCTGGTGAGGCCTCGGCGCTTTGCACAGCGCCGATCCACAAGAAAGCGCTGATTGACGGGGCTGGTTTTGCCTATCCGGGCCACACCGAGTTTCTGGCCGCATTGTCTGGTTGCAAACAGGTGGTGATGATGTTGGCCTCCGAGCAGTTGCGCGTGGTGCCCGCCACCATACATATCGCGCTGGCACAAGTTTCACAGGATCTGACCCCCGACCTGCTGCGCAAGACCATCGAAATCACTGCTGAGGGATTGAAGAACCAATTTGGTATCCCGCACCCTCGCATCGCAGTGGCCGGTCTAAACCCGCACGCCGGCGAAGGCGGCGCCATGGGCCACGAGGAACTCGACTGGATCAACGCACTGCTACAGGACATGCAGAGTCACGCGTTTGATCTAACCGGCCCGCACCCGGCCGACACCCTGTTTCACGCCGCCGCCCGCGCCCGCTATGACGCCGCCATCTGTATGTATCACGACCAGGCGCTGATCCCGATCAAAACGCTGGATTTTGATCGCGGCGTCAACATCACCCTTGGCCTGCCCTTCATCCGCACCTCGCCTGACCATGGCACCGCCTGTGACATCGCAGGACATGGAATTGCCAACCCCACCAGCCTGATCGAGGCACTCAAAATGGCGCAAACTATGGCCAAAGCCTCTTGATCCTTCATCTGGCTTTACATATTCCCGCCCAAGGCAAGAACGTTCTCCGCCACGCCTACGGCCCAGCCCCAAGTTAGAAACAACATGACCACCATCGACAGCCTCCCTCCCCTGCGCGAGGTGATCGCCACCCACCAGCTCTCTGCCCGCAAATCGCTGGGTCAGAACTTTCTGCTCGACCTGAACCTGACCGCCAAGATCGCGCGCCAGGCAGGCGACCTAACTGGGTGTGACGTGCTGGAAATCGGTCCTGGTCCCGGCGGCCTGACCCGTGGCCTGCTGGCCGAAGGCGCTCGTCGGGTACTTGCAGTGGAAAAAGACGGGCGCTGTCTGCCCGCCTTGGCCCAGATCGCAGATGCCTATCCCGGTCGTTTGCAGGTGATCGAAGGGGACGCGCTTGAGATCAATCCACTGGAACACCTGACTCCACCAATCCGGGTTGCCGCCAACCTGCCGTATAACATCGGCACCGAGCTTCTGGTACGTTGGCTAACGCCAGAACAATGGCCACCGTTTTGGCAAAGCCTGACGTTGATGTTCCAGCGCGAGGTGGCCGAACGTATCGTGGCGCAACCAGGCACCAAAAAGTACGGCCGCCTGGCCCTGCTGGCGCAATGGCGTGCAGAACCCAATATCGTGCTGTCACTGCCGCCCGAAGCCTTTACTCCGCCACCCAAAGTCTCTAGCGCCGTGGTCCATCTGACTGCCTTGCCCGAGCCGCGCTTTCCAGCGGATGCGGGCACTTTGAACTGGGTGGTGGCCGCAGCGTTCAACCAACGCCGTAAAATGCTACGCGCAGCCTTGAAAAGCGTCTCACCGGATATCGAAGACCATTTGCACGCCGCCGGAATCCCACCAACTGAACGTGCGGAACAAGTCAGTCTCGAGGCCTTTTGCGCCCTGGCGCGAAGCTTGAAGCCGCTTGGCTGACATCAGATCTGGTATAAGAATTTTTGAAAATTCTTGCTCGAAAAATTCGAATTTTTCGGCTAGCAACTAAAAAGCCCCGGCTCCAATTGGAGACCGGGGCTTCTCTTTGTATCTGCCTTAAATGGCTTACTCAGCCGCTTCTGGCGCATCGCCAGCTTTGACTTCAGGCGCGGCGACAGGCTGCTCAACCTTGGCGGCAACAGGCTTTTCTACTTTAGCTGGAGCAGGCTCTTTGGCCTCTGCCACTACTGGCTGTTCTGCCTTTGCGGAAACCGCTTCCTGAGCCTTAGGCGCGGGCTTACGCGTGCGCGGACGGCGGGCGCTGGGTTTTTTGGGTTTACTTTCTGGTGTTTCCACCAGGCCGGAATCGCCTGCCGGTTCAACAGTGTTGCTCAGGTCCAATACATCAGGCTGCGGCGCGCCGGCTGGATCAGCACTTGGCTGGGCCGCCGCCACGGGTTCGTTGCGAGCAGCGGCTTCGCTGCGGGCAACAGCATCGCGTTCCTGACGCTCGGTGCGTTCGCGGTCACGCTCGGCTTGGCGCTCGCGGTTCTGCCGCTCCTGCTCGTCGCGGCGGGCATCCTGCTCGCGCTGAGCTTCGCCCAGCATGCGCATGTAATGCTCTGCGTGCTGTTGAAAGTTTTCAACGGCCACTCGGTCATTGCCCAACTGCGCGTCGCGCGCCAGTTGGTTATATTTATCAATGATCTGTTGCGGGGTGCCGCGCACCTTACCCTCTGGGCCCGAGCTATCGAACACCCGATTGACAACATTACCACCACTAGTGGGGCGATTGCGGTTCGATTTCGAACGCGAACGTGATTTAGACGATCTCATTTGTTTAACGTCAGCCTTGATTCGTTGTGTCGTAGATCCCAAAGAGCGCAGGATAGCGCCGGACCATCGACCATTTTGGGCTTGGTGTCGCCGGTAAGGGTTGTGAGCCAAACACACTTGCGACACCTATGTGTAACCCTGTCCAGCGCATCCAGACAAGAGCTAGGATTGGATTTTTCCACTTTTTTCGATCAATTTGGCCTATTTCGGCTCAAAACCTCACTCAACCGGGGCGTATTCAGCACAAACCACTCGGTCGCGCCCGTCCAGATCCTGAACCACCCGAATTTGACGCAGCCCGGCCTGCTCGAACAGGGCGGCAACTGCTGGTGCTTGGGTAGGGCCTATTTCGACCAAGACCCGCCCCCCCGGTTTTAGATACAAGCTGACATCCTTGGCGATCCGTCGATATGCCCCTAGCCCGTCACCGCCATCAGTAAGCGCCATCTGCGGCTCGTGGTTGCGCACCTCTGCAGACAGGCCCGGCATTTCATCCAACGCGATGTAAGGCGGGTTTGAGACGACCAGATCAAATTGCCCCTCGACCCGCTGAAACCAATCCGACTGTCGTATGTCAGCGCGGGCTTGGACCCTATGCAGCACCGCATTGGCACTGGCTTGCAGACAGGCCGCCTCGCTTAAATCCACACCCAGGCCAGTCGCGTTGGGCTGTTCCCCCAAGAGTGTCACCAGAATGCAACCCGATCCGGTGCCCAAGTCCAAGACACGCTCAAACGGAACCGCCAGAGCGGCCTCGACCAAACATTCAGTTTCCGGGCGCGGATCCAGCACATCACCTGACACCTTGAACCGACGACCGTAGAATTCGCGTTCGCCCAGCAGATGCGACACCGGCACCCGGATGGCGCGCAGGGCAATCAGTTGCTCATAGCGTTCAGCGATATCATGATCGAGATCCTCGGGCGCGATCAGCGTCACCCGGCTGGCCTCGATCCGCGCCGCATGCGCCAGCAGCACCCGCGCATCGCGGGCTGGATCAGGCACCCCAGCCGCCCGCAAACGTGCGGTAGCGGCGACCATTGCCTGTGCTGCTGTTTGTGGGCCGTTCATTGACCCATTTCCGCCAACAGCCGTGCTTGATTGTCAGCTGTCAGCGCGTCGATCACCTCGTCCAGATCCCCTGTCATCACCTGATCCAGCTTATAGAGCGTCAGGTTGATGCGGTGATCGGTCATCCGACCCTGTGGGAAATTATAGGTTCGAATGCGTTCTGAACGATCGCCAGACCCCACCTGCGACGCCCGATCCGCTGATCGTTCACTGTCCACCCGTTGGCGTTCAAGATCATACAACCGGGTCTTTAGCACCTGCATCGCAATCTCGCGGTTTCGGTGCTGGGATTTTTCCGAACTGGTCACGACCACTCCACTGGGTAGGTGAGTGATACGCACAGCAGAGTCTGTCGTATTCACATGCTGACCACCTGCCCCGGACGATCGCATGGTATCGATACGCAAATCATTGGCGTTGATCTCAATATCGACATCTTCGGCTTCGGGCAGAACGGCAACAGTTGCTGCCGAGGTATGGATACGTCCGCCACTTTCAGTGGTCGGAACCCGCTGGACCCGATGCACGCCGGATTCGAATTTCATCCGGGCAAAGACGTTCTCACCTTTGATATGAGCAACTACTTCCTTGATGCCGCCCAGCTCCGTCGACTGTTCTTCAAGGATCTCGAACTTCCAACCGCGTGCCTCGGAATAACGCTGGTACATGCGAAGAAGATCACTCGCAAACAATGCCGCCTCGTCACCGCCGGTACCGGGGCGGATTTCCAGCATCGCCGGTTTGGTATCCGCTGCGTCCTTGGGTAGCAGCGCAACTTGCAGGGCTTTCTCGGCACCCGGGATCGCCGCCTTCAGTTTCGGAATTTCTTCCTCGGCCAGCTCTCTCATATCCGGGTCTGACAACATTTCTTGTGCTTCATCCAGATCACCAACGAGTCGGCGATAAGATTCGATCTGTTCCACCACCGGACGCAGGTCCGAATATTCCTTGGCCAGCTGGGCAATATCACTGCCGCTGGCACCGTCGGACATCGCTGCTTCAAGATACTGAAACCGCTGAATGATCTGTTCAAGACGTTGTTCGGGAACCATCGGTGCTGAGTCCGTTCGTGGTAAAATTTGGTCAGGCCTGCCCCATGTGATATGCTAGCACCATGCAACATGCCAGAGCCGTATTAGCCGCCGCCCTTGCCGTTTTTGCCCATCCAGTGCTGTCAGATGTCACTGCACCCGGAGGCAAGACGATCGATTGTTATTGCACCGACCGGTCTGGGTCGAGGGTCGAATTAGGCCAGACGATCTGCCTGCAGGTAGATGGCCGCATGTTCATGGCGCAATGCCAAATGTCGTTGAATGTTCCGATGTGGCGCGAAGTGCAGAAGGGCTGCCTGTCTTCGTCATTGGATCAACGACTGGTCAACGCCAGTCCGGTCACCACATTGCCGCCGCTGTAAAAGCCGGGCGACCTATTCGCCGGGAGACGTAACCGGCGCCGTTCCCAACGTTGGATGAATCCCCATTTCGTCCAACCAATCGGCAATCCGTGCCCCGTTCACTCCCAAATCTGACCGGCCGAACCGCAGCCGAGCATAGACCTTGAGCAGGTCTCCGTCTTGACGTGCGGTGGTGTAATCGGGAAAGCCCAGGAATTTGGTGCGGGTCACATAGGTCGCCAGACCATCTTCAACCGATCCCGCTAGCAGTTTGGTCCGCGGTGACGCGCTGGCCACCAGATCAAACCGCGCCAGCCCATCCGGCCCGGTGCGCACCACCCGGAACACGCCACCGCGAAAGGTCTTGTCCTCGGTGAACTCGGGCTGAGTATTCCAGTCTAGTGGATCAATCGGGGCCAGTCGGATCAATCCAAGCACAACGATGACCGCAGCGATACTCATCCATGCAAACAGCATCATTCGTCCCATCGCAGCCCTGGTCCCATAGTCTGTGCTCCCAAAACCAGTTGGCAGTTTGAGAACCTCATTACTTTGTTGCCACGCCCGGCAGCACGCACAGCAATTCATACAGCAGGTTCGCCCCGGTCAACGCGGTATTTCCCGACGTATCATACGGCGGCGAAACCTCGACCAAATCACAGCCTACGATATTCACCCCACGCAGAGCCCGGATCAGCTCCAGCGCCTGCGGCGTCGTCAAGCCACCAATTTCGGGCGTTCCGGTGCCCGGCGCATAGGCCGGATCAAGACTATCGATATCATAGGTGACATAGACTGGCCTATCGCCAATATCGCGACGTATTTCCGCACCCAGGTTGTTCAGCGAGCGATGCCACAGCTCGGACGCCGGGAATTGTTGGAATCCCCAGCCCGCTGCCTCGGTGAAATCGCTGGCCGCATAGCCAGTACCGCGCAGCCCCACCTGATAAGTCTTGTCCGCTTGGATTAGGCCTTCTTCATAGGCGCGGCGGAACACCGTGCCGTGGGTTTCCTTCTCGCCGAACATGTCATCGTTTACATCGGCATGCGCATCCACATGTACAACCGCCACAGGCCCGTGTTTCTTGGCAATCGCCCGCAAGATCGGCAAGGTGATCGAATGATCTCCACCCATCGCCACCGGCACCACATTGCTGCTTAGGATCGCGTCATAGCTGGATTCGATAATGCGCAGGCTGTCGGGCAGTGAAAACGTGTTGATCGCCAGATCGCCAATGTCCGCCACTTGCAGATTATCAAACGGAGCCGCGCCGGTGGCCATGTTGTAAGGCCGGATCATCGCGCTCTCGGCTCGGATCTGCTTGGGGCCAAACCGAGTGCCTGACCGCCACGAGGTGCCGATATCCATCGGGATCCCCAGTACTGCCACGTCCAAACCGTCAAGCGAGGTCGCCTGCGGCAATCGCATGAATGTCCCTGGCCCCGAGAACCGGGCCAGATCGTTACCGCTGATTGGTTGATTATACTCAGTCATTGTTTCTCATGTTCCAGCCCAGCAGGCAGATAATTTCAGTGGCCACATGGGCGCCGGCGATGGCGGTCGCCCCAGTGGTGTCAAACGGCGGTGACACTTCGACCACATCGCCGCCCTTGATGTTGATACCCGCGATATCGCGCAACATCCGCGTCGCCTGTGCCGAGGTCAGACCGCCCCAAACTGGCGTTCCTGTGCCCGGCGCATAGGCCGGATCCAACCCGTCGATATCAAAGCTAAGATAGGTCGGATGATCGCCGAGGATTTCCTTGATCCGGCGGGCAGTTTCCACCGGTCCAATCTCATGCACCTCGGCAGCATCAATGGTATTGATACCCATGGTGTCTTCGTTACTGGTGCGAATACCCACCTGAACCGAGCGCGCCGGGTCGATCAGACCCATCTTGACCGCCTTATAGACAAAGGTGCCGTGGTCCACACGATCCATGTCATCATCCGCCCAGCTGTCAGTATGGGCATCAAACTGCAACAAAGCCATCGGCCCATATTTCTCAGCATAGGCCTTGAGGATCGGCAGGGTAATATAGTGATCCCCCCCCAGCGTCACCGAGGCTACATCCGCCGCTAAGATGCGCCGAATATGCTCTCTTAAAGCATCAGGAAAACCAGCGACATTGGCGTAGTCAAACGCCAGGTCGCCATAGTCGACAATCGCAAACTCGCTCAGCGGATCATAACCCCAGCCATAAGGCGCATCCGGGCTTTGCAGCGCACTTGCCTCACGGATCGCACGTGGTCCCAACCGGGTACCGGGCCGATTGGTCACCGCCTGATCAAAGGGAACCCCGGTGACAGCTATATCAACACCGCTCAGATCTTTGCGATAGCGTCGACGCAGAAACGAGGTGGCGCCACCAAAGGTGTTCTCAAAACTCAGACCTTTTAGATCTTCGCGGGTAAACGCGTCATCGACGCTATGTTTTGCATCTTCCAATGCCATTTATGCATATCCTTCACACCGCAGCTGCGCCCGGCATACCCGACCACCTGCCGCCTGTCACCATAGCTGTTGTTCTGACTGTTAGTTCAGCGGCTGCGCACGCTCAACTAAGCGTGCAAAGAACGACGCTCCAATCGGCGATACCTCGTCGTTGAAGTTGTATTTTGGATGATGCAATCCAGCCCCGTCGCCCTGCCCCAGGAACAAATAAGCACCGGGGCGGGACTGCAGCATATACGAGAAATCCTCGGCCCCCATCTCGCGCCCGCCCTCGGGTTCGACCAAAGCAGCACCTGAAATCTCGCTGGCCACCTCGACCGCAAAAGCGGACTTGTCCGCATCATTGATGGTTGCCGGATACCCACGTTCATACTCCAAACGCGCCTCGACCCCATAACTGGCGGCTTGCCCGTCAACAATTTCCTGCATCCGCCGGATCACCATTTCCTGCACCGCAGGATCAAAGGTGCGCACCGTGCCGTTGATATAGGCTGTATCGGGAATGACATTATCAACAGTGCCAGTGTGGATCTGCGTCACCGAGACCACCAGTTCCTCCAGCGCATAGTGGTTGCGACTAACAATGGTCTGTATCGCCTGAGCAATACCACAGGCTGCCATCACCGGATCTCGGGTTTCGTGCGGCATCGCACCATGACCGCCAACACCCTGAATATAAATGTGGAAGGTGTCCACCGCAGCCATCAGAGCCCCCGAGGTAGTGATAAAACTGCCCACTGCATAATTTGGCGCATTATGGATGCCATAGACCTGGCTGACATCAAATTTGTCCATAATGCCCTCGTCGACCATCACCCCTGCGCCACCGCCATTCTCTTCGGCCGGCTGAAAGATCAACGCCACCCGACCGCGAAAATTGCGGGTCTCCGTCAGATATTTCGCCGCTCCTAACAGCATCGTGGTGTGCCCGTCGTGGCCACAGGCATGCATCTTGCCGTCATGCCCCGAGGCATAATCCACGCCCGTCTCCTCAGCGATCGGCAAGGCATCCATATCCGCCCGCAAGCCAATGGTCGGCCCCGGCCCCTGACCATTGATGATTGCCACCATTCCAGTCTGGGCAATGCCCTCATGCAGCTCATCCACTCCAAACTCACGCAACCGGTCCGCAACATAAGCCGCGGTCTGCGGCAGATCAAAGGACAATTCAGGGATCTGATGCAGATGCCGACGCCAGGTCTTCATGTCCTCGGCAAAATCAGCGATACGGTTGACAACGGGCATGGGCTGGACTCCTTGGTCAGACTCGGGATTGATGCATCTGACACTGGAACGAAAGCCACCGCAATGCCCGAAAATCCCCTTATCAACGACCAAACTGCCGGTATTGAACGGCTATTGGAAATCATGCGCCGCCTGCGCGATCCCAAAAGCGGCTGCCCCTGGGACATCGAGCAAGATTTCACCTCTATTGCTCCCTATACCATTGAAGAAGCCTACGAGGTCGCGGACGCCATCGAACGTCAGGACTGGCCCGAACTGGAAGGTGAGTTGGGGGATCTGCTGCTGCAAAGCGTCTATCACACCCAGATGGGCGAAGAGGCCGGACATTTCAGTTTTCAATCCGTGGTGCGCAACATCAGCGACAAGATGGTGGCGCGCCACCCCCATGTATTTGGCGACGAATCGCGCGACAAATCCGCAGCACAACAGACCCGCGACTGGGAAGCCATAAAGGCCGCTGAACGCGCAGGAAAAGCCCAACAAGGTACGCTGGACGGGGTTGCCGTGGGCCTTCCCGCCCTGTTGCGTGCATACAAACTGCAAAAACGTGCCGCCCGTGTTGGCTTTGACTGGCCCTCAGCGCAAAACGTGTTGGACAAAATCGCCGAAGAAAGCGCCGAACTGGTCGAGGCGCGCGATGAGCTGACCCAAGAGGCTATCGAAGAGGAATTCGGTGATTTGCTGTTTGTAATGGCCAATTTGGGTCGACATTTGGGGGTTGAACCCGAAGCCGCCCTACGCCGCGCCAACGCCAAATTCACCCGCCGCTTTGAAGGCGTGGAAACCAAGCTCGCTGAACGTGGGAAATCACCGTCCGAAAGTAACCTCGACGAAATGGATGCCCTATGGGACGCAGTCAAAGCCGACGAGCGAAGCAAAAATCCAAGCCCTTGATCCCTACCCATAATTTCTTTTTGCCAAAAATACTCATAGCCACAGAGGTAAGGGCCACCATCGCTGGACAATTGGCGTCCACCTTGCAACTGTCCTTCTCTGCAATACCTAGAGGCCCCTATGACGACACGTAAAATCATCATCGACACCGACCCCGGCCAAGACGACGCCGTCGCCATCCTGCTGGCCCTCGCCAGCCCGGACGAGATCGATGTCCTTGGAATTACCACGGTTGCCGGCAATGTGCCCTTGCCTCTGACACAGAAAAACGCCCGCATCATCTGCGAGCTGGTCGGAAGACAAGATGTGCCTGTTTATGCCGGCTGTGATGCACCACTAAAACGCCCCTTGGTGACTGCAGAGCACGTTCATGGCAAGACCGGCCTGGATGGCCCGGAACTGACGGACCCCACGATGCCCTTAAGCGACGGACACGCTGTTGATTTCATCATCGACACTCTGCGCACTCACCCCTCGGGAACCGTTACTCTTTGCCCTCTCGGCCCCTTGACCAATATCGCCACCGCCTTTCAAAGGGCGCCAGATATCATTGAAAAGGTGCAGGAAATCGTGCTGATGGGCGGCGCCTATTTCGAAGTTGGCAACATCACTCCAGCCGCCGAGTTCAACATCTACGTCGACCCCGAGGCCGCTGATATCGTTTTCAAATCCGGTCGTCCCATCGTGGTCATGCCGTTGGATGTCACTCACAAAGTGCTGGTCACCAAGCCCCGCACCGAAGCCTTCCGTGCACTGGACACCAAAGTTGGCACTTTCGTAGCTGATATGACCGATTTTTTCGAACGTTATGACGTTGCCAAATACGGCTCGGCTGGCGCACCGCTTCATGACCCCTGCGTCACCGCCTACCTGATCCAGCCCGAGCTGTTCACTGGTCGCCATATCAACGTCGAGATCGAAACCCAGTCCGAACTGACCCTGGGTATGACCGTCGCCGACTGGTGGAGTGTCACCGATCGCACCGCCAATGCCACCTTTATCGGTGATGTGGATGCCGACGGATTTTTCGACCTGCTCACCGAACGTCTGGCCCGGTTATGAGCGCCGCCCTGCACCTAGCCCGCCCCGAGGATCTGGAAAAGGTCCTGGCTCTGGTCACCGCATTTCATGACGAGATGGGTATTGCCAGCAGCGACGACAGCCGCCGTGCCGCGATAACACCGCTGCTTGACGGCATCCCATACGGCGCGGTCTATCTGGCTGGCCCCACACGCGCCCCGATTGGCTATATCGTGGTCACCTTCAGCTGGTCGGTCGAATTTGGCGGCATGGACGGCTACATTGACGAACTTTATGTGCGCCCGCCGATCCGTGGTCGCGGTATCGCAACAGAAGTCCTGATCGCCCTGCCAAAAACTCTAGCCGAGGCCGGCATCAAAGCTCTACATCTCGAAGTTGACCGAGACGACGAGGGTTCTCAACGGCTTTACGCCCGGACACGTTTTAAACCACGTGAACGCTATATCCTGATGACGAAAGAGCTATAGCCCAGTCTACCAAAAACAGTTTCCGGTGCCGCGACAGCCCTACCACGACCCACGCTGCCCCTAATAGTAGCGTGGTGGAACATAGATATTGTCCAATTGCTTAGACGGTACAAACGTATTTCTCTCCGGTTCATAAGCAGTCACACCTGACTGATCAGTGACTTCACAGCCCCCCAAAAGCGACAGAACCACACAGCCCGCGGCCAAACTCAGAAAACGCCACATCATCTCACACCTCTTTGTCCCACAACAGGTCAAAGGATTGAGGGTGTGATCAAGGCACACCACCCGTAACCTGTGTGCCCAATACATTTGGGTATCTAGCGCAAAATCCGAAAAAACAACAAGAAAACCCCTGCCGAAATATCTTCGACAGGGGCCATAGTCTTGCGTGCACAAAACGGTGAATTATTTCAGGATCGACCGTCCAGCATATTCGGCCACTTCACCCAGCGTCTCTTCAATACGGATCAACTGGTTGTATTTCGCCAACCGGTCCGACCGCGCTAGTGAGCCGGTTTTGATCTGACCACAATTGGTCGCCACTGCCAGATCGGCAATGGTGGCATCCTCGGTCTCGCCCGAGCGGTGTGACATCACATTGGTAAAGCCTGCCCGGTGCGCCATATCAACGGCGCGCAGGGTCTCGGTCAGGGTGCCGATCTGGTTGACCTTGACCAGCATCGAGTTGGCACTGCCGCGCTCGATGCCCATCGCCAGACGCGCCGGGTTGGTGACAAACAGATCGTCGCCAACCAACTGAATCTTATCGCCCAGCTCTTCGGTCAGGGCCTTCCAGCCATCCCAGTCGTCTTCGGCCATGCCATCTTCGATCGAGATAATCGGGTAGTCATTGGCCAGCGCTGCCAGATAGGCCACGTTCTCCGCCGATGACAGGGTCTTACCCTCGCCCGACAGCACGTATTTGCCATCCTTGTAATACTCGGTGGCGGCGCAATCGAGCGCCAGATAGATCTCTTCGCCCGGCTTATAGCCAGCTTTCTCGATCGACTTCAGAATAAAATCCAGTGCCTCACGGCTGGAGCCGATGTTCGGGGCAAAGCCACCCTCGTCGCCAATACCAGTGGACAGGCCAGCGGCTGTCAGTTCTTTCTTCAGGGTGTGGAACACTTCCGAACCCATGCGCACTGCGTCGCGGATGTTTTCCGCCGCCACTGGCATGATCATGAATTCCTGAATGTCGATTGGGTTGTCGGCATGCTCGCCGCCGTTGATGATGTTCATCATCGGAACCGGCAGAACACGGGCCGAAGTGCCGCCAACGTAGCGATACAGAGGCTGCGTCGTGAAATCAGCAGCAGCCTTGGCAACCGCAAGCGACACACCCAAAATGGCGTTGGCGCCCAGGCGGCCCTTGTTTTCGGTGCCGTCCAGCTCGATCATCGCACCATCAATGGCTGCTTGCTCGGTCGCATCAAAACCCAGCAGTTCTTCGGCGATCTCGCCGTTTACTGCGGCCACAGCTTCCAGCACGCCCTTGCCCAGATAACGGCTCATATCTCCGTCGCGTTTTTCCACAGCTTCGTGCACCCCGGTCGAGGCCCCCGAAGGCACCGCAGCGCGGCCCATGGTGCCGTCTTCCAAGATCACATCAACCTCAACTGTCGGGTTGCCCCGGCTGTCGAGAATTTCGCGGGCGTGAATGTCGATAATGGTGCTCATCGGAAGATCCCTGGCTATGACAATTGATTGCCAGCGTCTTAGGCAGCCAGCAGGCAAATGTAAACCACTGGCGTTAACGCTAACACATCCTTTGCCAGTGATTTAGGGCAAACATTTTGCTGTTTGCGCCATCGGGCGGCAAATTGCCCGTGACAAATCTCAGGCTACAGCCAACCGACTGGATCGGGCCAATCGGCGCTCGCGCAGAAATGTGTACAACCCGGATCCGATAATCAGCGATGCGCCAAGCATCGTCATCATATCCGGTCGCTCATTGAACATCACCATGCCCGCCAGGATCGAGAACAACAGCCTAGAGTAGCGAAATGGCGTCACTGCCGAGGCATCGCCGACCCGCATCGCCACCACGATGCCGTAATACCCAAGCACGCCAAATATAACACCTGCGAGGATCATGCCTCCCTGGGGAACACTTACCGGCACAATACCAACCGGGTTCAGAACAAACAACGCGCCTCCCGCCAGAATAAAGGCTGCACATCCCTGAAAGCTAACAACAATCGACGACACATTGCTATCCACCAGTCGGGTCAAAAGATCCCGCACCGCAATGGCAAAAACCGCAGCCAAGACAAGCAACGCAGAAGGCTCAAACCCTTCAAACCCGGGACGAATGATAAACAACACACCAATAAACCCAACCAGGATTGCACTCCAGCGACGCCAACCTACCTGCTCGTTCAAAAACAAGGCTGCCCCCATGGTTATTACTAAAGGCAAGGCCTGGAACACAGCTGCAACCGTCGACAAATCAACCAGGGCCAGCCCTGTGGCAAAACACATCCCGCCAACGGCCTCGGTTAGCATGCGCATGATCATCATCGGCTTCCAAGCCACCCGAGCGAACAGGTTTTGCCTATTGAAAAGAGCCAAGCCAGCAAAAATGCCGCTCCCCCCTAGTCCCAGCAGAATGAGAATTTGCCCAACCGGCATGTCCTGAGACAGGTGCTTGATAAACATATCTTCCAGTGTGAAAGCCGCCATTGCAGCGATGACCATCAGAATGCCGTTAAGGTTGTTCATTTGTGTCTATCCAACAGGTGCACTGCCAACACGGCCGGCACATAGTGCTCTGATAGACCGCAAAATCTGTCCAAGAGCTATGCTATTCGCGACCCCTTTTCACAACGCGTCGTGTACAGGCTCATCACAATCCTTTATGCGTTCACATTTTGTTCCACGCCCGCTAACTTGAGTTCAGCATTGGAGACCGCTCGCATGACAACCACGACACGCAAGTATGAGATATTCCGGGATTTGCATACCCGCCCCGGGGCCTTTGTGATTCCCAATCCCTGGAATGCAGGTACCGCAATGATGCTTGGCTCACTTGGCTTTGAGGCACTGGCGACAACCAGTGCCGGTCTGGCCTTTTCGATCGGGCAAAGGGATTCGCAAGGTGCCATCAGCCGCGAACAGATTCTGGCCAATGCCAAAGAAATCGTCATGGCAAGCGACTTGCCGGTGTCAGGTGATCTGGAAAATGGTTTTGGCGCGGCCCCGAAGTCCTGCGAAGAGACCATTAAGCAGGCTATGGACATCGGTCTGGTCGGCGGATGCATCGAAGACACAACCGGAGATCCGGAAAATCCTATTTACGACTTTGACCTTTCGGTAGATCGGATGCGGGCCGCTGCCCAAGCCTGTAAAGATCAGCCATTTTTGCTGACTGCGCGGGCCGAGAACTTCATCAACGGTCGGCCTGATCTGGACGACACCATTGCTCGCCTGCAAGCGTTCAGCGACGCCGGTGCAGATGTTCTTTATGCGCCGGGGCTGCCGGACCTACAGTCCATCGCAACCCTGTGCCGTGAAGTGGACAAGCCGGTGAACGTGGTGATGGGGTTAAGTGGGCCAACCTGGTCTTTGGCCGAACTCGCCAATGCCGGCGTAAAACGGGTCAGCGTCGGAGGTTCGTTTGCGCGGGTCGCACTGGGAGCAATGATGCGCGCCGCACGCGAGGTTCGCGACCATGGATCCTTTACCTATGCAAAAGAGGCTATTGGCGACAGCGAGGCTGCAAACCTAATGGCTCCGCCACCAAAACACCGTGGCTAATCAGGGTTTGATCGGCACGCCATAAAGCTCCAGTTTATGGCCTTTCAGTTCATAACCCAGCTTCTTGGCGATCTTCTCCTGCAGCGCCTCGATCTCGGGATCGACAAATTCAATCACCTCACCGGTGTTCATATCAATCAGATGGTCGTGATGCTCGCGCTCGGCGTCCTCGTACCGGGCGCGGCCATCGCCGAATTCCAATCGCTCCAGAATGCCCGCTTCCTCAAACAGCTTTACGGTTCGGTATACCGTCGCAATCGAGATCCCGTCGTCCAGCGCACTGGCGCGGGTATACAGTTCTTCGACGTCCGGGTGGTCTTCGCTGTCCTGCAAGACGCGGGCAATGATCCGGCGCTGGCCGGTCATACGCAGGCCCTTGGCCTCGCAACGGGATATAATTGTGTCAGACATCGGCATCCTCTTTGCGCAATCAGCGCTCTTGGCTTCCCTGTGTAACGAAAGAACCAACATCCGAAAACCGGGAATTAAAACAGAATGCCAGTTGACAAACGCCTTATCCACAGCCATTTGCCCCATCAGGTATCCCTCTCTGCCGCGTGAGCAGAGGCGTTCGGGCAACTTCGCCTCCTCCGAGACTCCGGTCTCTAGCGCCTACAGCGACATACCTGCGTTCCCAGAATCACGCGTGGGGCACGAGCAGACGACCGGCTCTCTGGCATACGGCCAGCTGTGCCCGAGGTCCCTGCCCCCAATGAGCCGCTAGATATGCGGCAACACCGGCCGTGCATCTGCACGGCTGCGAAAGGATATGACTTGAGTGAATTCTCAACTATGGGGCTTCCTGAGAAGCTTCTAGCCCGGATCGAAGCCATGGGTTTCAAAGATCCAACCCCAATTCAATCGCATGCAATCCCGTATGCGCTGCAAGGCCGCGACGTTTTGGGCCTGGCCCAGACCGGCACCGGTAAGACCGCCGCCTTTGGTGTGCCGCTGATTGCCCAGATGATGCAATACGAGCGCCGCCCCGCCCCCAAGACCGTGCGCGGTCTGGTTCTGGCCCCAACCCGCGAGTTGGCCAATCAGATCAGCCAACAGATCAAAGGTCTGGTCGAAGGCACTCCGATGAAAATCGGTCTGGTTGTCGGTGGTGTATCGATCAACCCGCAGATCCAGCGCATTGCCAAAGGTACCGACATTCTGGTCGCCACACCTGGCCGCTTGCTGGACATTCTGGATCGCCGCGCCCTGAACCTTGGCTCCTGCGACTTCCTGGTGCTGGACGAAGCGGATCAGATGTTGGACATGGGTTTCATCCATGCCCTGCGCAAAATCGCCGCTCTGCTGCCCACCGAACGCCAGACCATGCTGTTCTCGGCCACCATGCCAAAACAGATGAACGAGATTGCCAGTAGCTACCTCAAAAGCCCAGTCCGTGTCGAAGTCTCGCCTCCGGGCAAGGCCGCAGACAAGGTCACTCAGGAAATTCACTTTATCGCCAAGGCGGAAAAGACTGCGTTGCTGAAAGAGTTGCTATCCAAGCACACGGATGAGCGTTCGCTGGTCTTTGGTCGCACCAAGCATGGCTCGGAAAAGCTGATGAAGACCCTGGAGAAGGCTGGTTTTTCAACCGCGTCTATTCACGGTAACAAAAGCCAGGGCCAGCGCGACCGTGCAATTGCCGCGTTTAAATCTGGTCAGATCAAAGTACTTGTAGCAACGGATGTTGCCGCACGTGGTTTGGATATTCCAGACGTCAAACACGTCTACAACTACGATTTGCCCAACGTGCCGGACGCCTATGTCCACAGGATCGGCCGGACAGCCCGCGCGGGCAAAGAAGGCGCTGCGATTGCATTCTGCGCACCCGACGAAATGGGTGAATTGAAAGACATTCAAAAAGTACTTGGAACCACCATTCCTGTTGCGTCCGGCACCCCATGGGAAGTTCAACCGGGTGCCAAGAAAAAGCCCAATGGCGGTAGCGGCAACCGACGTCGCGGTGGCGGCGGTGGCGGCGGTGGCCGGGGCGGTCAACGCAGCTCAGGCGATGGCGGCGAAGGTGCAAAGCCGGGCGGCGGTCGCCGTCGTCGCAGTGGTGGCGGTGGTGGCGGCGGCAACCGCACCGCAGCTTAAGCTGAAGACATAACAAATCCCGCTGCAGTTAAATCTGCAGCGGGATTTTTCGATACCAAATTCTATGCCCGGCGCAGATCAGCCCAAACTGGCAAGTGATCCGAGGCTATATGGGCTGGGCGCTCACGGTAGACCCCATGTGCTGTGACTTGCAGCTCTTTGCTCACCGCCATCCGGTCCAGCGCTCCAATGGGTCGCAGCGCCGGGAAACTGGGTTTGGGGGCCAGAAACTGCATGGCCGGGGCCAGATGATCCAGCACCGGTGTGCGCGACCACTCGTTGAAATCACCGCCCCAGACCAGGGGTGCGTCATCGAAATTGGCGCTTTCCCGTGCCAGATGCAGCACCTGTTCGTGGCGCGCCTTGCCGGTCAGGCCCAAATGGGCACCAATCACCCGCACTGGCCCAATCACCGTCTCAAACACTGCCCAGACCGCACCGCGTGGTTCCAACCCCGGCAGGTGGATATGCCCATGATCCAGCAATGTTGCAGATCCCGAGCGCCACAAAATAGCATTGCCGTGCCAGCCCAATGACCCTGCCCCGCCCAAATTGGCAACCTGCCAGCCCGCCTCGTCCAACACAAAGTGCGGCAGCGCGGCAGGCCGCGGCGGCAGGCGTTTGTCGGCCTCTTGCAGCAGCACGATCTGGGCGCCAGTACCTTCGATCACCTGCAACGTGCGGCGCGGTCGGCGGCGCAGGTCCAGACCAACACATTTCTGAATATTGTAGCTGGCCAGTCGCAGGGTTGGGACAGACATTATTTTTCCTTTGGGTACGTATCTATGGGCATTTCACATCACAGGTACAGAGTGTTTCCCCCTGCAACACCAAGACGGGGCCGTGCCCCCCTCTTGGCCTGATAACAGGGTGTCAAGTACCGCAGAAAGTGGCCGGAACCACTTCATCCGGTGTTGGGGGATGGCGAAGATCGGTGTTTTTGGGTTGGTCAGAGAAGGGCTGGGCCAGAACCTGGTTCAGTCTGTGGAACGGTGTGTAATCACCGGAAACTGCTGCGGTGATCATTTGCTCAATCCGGTGATTGCGCGGGATATAGGCCGGGTTGGTGCGGCGCATCAGGGCCTGTGGATCAGGTTCATCTTTCATCCGCTCCTGCCAGTTGGTCTGCCAGGCATCATATTCCACGGGTTTGGTGAATTGGTCACGGGCAGTGTCGGTTCCCAATGCGCGGAAGGTGTTGGTGAAATCGCTTTGATTTTGCGCGATCAGGCCCAGCAGGTCGGAAATCAAAATCAAGTCCCCGTCGTGCGGCGTTGTTATACCCAGCTTGGCCCGGAAGTTTTGCAACCAGTGCTCCTGCATCAGTGCGGGCATAGCGTGCACAATCTCAGTGGCCTCTTCGACGCCTTCCTGCGGGTCATCCAACTGCTGGATCAACGCCGAAGCCAGTTGTGCCAGGTTCCAAACCGCGATGTCCGGCTGGTTGTCATATGCATAGCGGCCATTGCGATCGATTGAGCTGAACACAGTCTGCGGATGATACACATCCATGAACGCACAAGGACCATAGTCGATGGTTTCGCCAGAGATCGAAGAGTTATCGGTATTCATCACCCCGTGAATGAACCCCACCCCCATCCAAGCCGCGATCAGTTTGCTCTGTGCATCCCGCACCGCACGCAGCAACCCCATTGGTCCTTCGGCCTGCGGGTAGTGGCGTTGCAGAGCATATTTGGTCAGTTCTTTCAGACTGGCAGTATCGCCTCGGCGGGCAAAAATTTCGAAACTCCCCACCCGCAGATGGCTCCCGGCCACTCGTGTCAGCACGGCGCCAGGCAGGCCAGTCTCACGCCAGACTGTCTCGCCGGTTGCGACTGCAGCCAAGGCCCGGGTCGTAGGGATGCCAAGCGCGTGCATTGCTTCGGACACCACATATTCTCGCAGCACCGGCCCCAGCCAAGCGCGCCCATCTCCCGAGCGTGAGTAAGCCGTGCGGCCTGATCCCTTGAGCTGAATATCGCGGCGAATGCCATCCGAGCCTACAGTTTCCCCCAGCAGGATCGCACGGCCATCGCCAAGCTGCGGGTTGTAGTTGCCAAACTGGTGCCCGGCATAAAGCTGTGCCAGTGGCTCGGCGCCAGCGGGCACCTCATTGCCGCCAAACACCTGTGCCATCTCGTCAGTCTCACCCGGCGTGACGCCCAACAGCTGCGCCAAATCCTGGTTGAATGCGATCAAGCTGGGTGATTTCACGACCTCGGGCACTTGTTTGCTATAGAACACCGGTGCGAGGCGGGCGTATGAATTATCAAAGGGGATGTGCATGCTCATGCCCAGAACATATGCGCTGAATGTAGAAATGCCAGAGACAAAGGACTGCGCCGCACCATGACTGCACAAGACATCATCACCCGGCTAGATCTGCAGCCCCACCCCGAAGGTGGCTGGTACCGGCAAACCTGGCAGGCTGAGAACGCAGGCCGCGCCACTGGCACCTGCATCTATTTTCTGCTGGCCGCCGGAAAAAGCAGCCATTGGCACCGGGTCGATGCCACCGAAATCTGGTTGTTTCATGCCGGAGCGCCGCTGGTGCTGTCACTGTCTGAACGAGACGAAGGCCCGGCCCGGGATCGTTTGCTGACACCTGACCTGAGCCAAGGTGAGCCACAGTTGATCGTCCCCGAAGGCCACTGGCAAGCCGCGCGAACCACTGGTGAGTACACTCTGGTCAGCTGCACGGTCTCTCCAGGGTTTCAGTTCGATGGGTTTGAGCTGGCCAAAACCGGGTTTGATATTCCACGCACCTGAGCCAACCCAGGTTAACCGTCGGGGGTACTGACGATGCCGCCGCCCACACAAGCGCTGACCCCGGTGGTGCCGGGGGCCGACGTGGCCAGACCACGCGCCACCCGCACCGCCAGAAAAGCAAAGGCCTGCGCCTCCAGCATGTCGCCATCCAGCCCGACGTCCTCGACCGGCTTCACCAGGCAATCCAGCGACACCGAAAGCATCTGCATCAGCACCGGGTTGTGACGCCCGCCACCAGTGACCAGAACTGCCGAAGGCTGTTCAGGGAAATGCTGCATCCCCTGCGCCACACTTGCGGCGCACATTGCGGTTAGCGTGGCAGCGGCATCGGCATCGCTTAGCTCTCTCACCAATGTAATCATTTCGGCAAAATCGTTGCGGTCCAACGACTTGGGCGGAAGTCTTGAGAAATAGGGCTCGGCCAGGAATAGCTCCAGTGCGCCGGTTTCCACCGTGCCGCTTTGGGCAATTTTGCCACCATGATCCATCTCCAGCCCCAACCGGGCCTGCATCAAATCATTCACCGGCGCATTGGCAGGACCAGTGTCAAAAGCCAGCAAGGCGCCCTCTTCTTCGGGTGTGTCAAAGCGCGGGTCCACATAGGTGATATTGCCGACTCCGCCGAGATTGAGAAAACACACAGGGTGGCGCAAATTTAGATATTTTGCGCAGGCAAAGTGAAAGAACGGTGCCAAAGGTGCGCCCTCGCCGCCCATCGCCACGTCATCAGAGCGAAAATCCCAAACCACCGGTTTGCCGAGCCTCTCAGCCAGAGCAGCGCCATCGCCGACCTGAAAGGTGCCTTGAAGGCGCGGCGCATGGGCCAGGGTCTGGCCGTGAAACCCGGCGACATCATACTGTTCAAATCCTGAAAGCAGTTCTGCATGTGCTGCATCCACCACCTTGGCCGCTGCCTCAGCCGCCTTTCCGCCCCAGCTGCCCAGACCAGCGCGCAGAACGTCGCGTTCGTCTTTGGAATACTCACGATAAGCCGCGGCTCCAAAAGCGTGGATCACCCGGCCATCTGTTTCAACAATGGCTGCATCCACGCCGTCCAACGAGGTGCCGCTCATGGCGCCCAGTGCCGTCACTACACCTTTTTTCGAAATGGCTTTGCTCATCATCCGCCCCTATTACCCCTGCCGGACCTATCCTGCCCGTTAACCATCGTCATGGGATAGTGTTTTTCTGCCGAACACCTGTTCCCACTGCGGCATTTGCGTTTTATATACACGGCGCAATCCATAGCCGAGGCACATCATGACCTACCATCCCAAATCGGAATTCATGCGCATTATGATGGAGCGTGGATATCTTGCCGATTGCACCGATTATCAAGGTCTGGATGAGGCTTTGATGACCCCTGGCCAACCTGCCTATATCGGTTTCGACGCCACCGCCAAGTCGCTGCATGTTGGCTCGCTGATCCAGATCATGATGCTGCGTTGGTTGCAGAAAAGTGGCCACAAACCGATTACCCTGATGGGCGGCGGCACCACTAAGGTGGGCGACCCCTCGTTCCGCGCGGATGAACGCCCACTGCTGACCGACGCCCAGATCGACGACAATATCGCCGGCATCAAGCGGGTGTTCTCGGCCTATGTCGATTACAACGACGGCGAAAACGGCGCGGTGATGATCAACAACGCCGAATGGCTGGATGGGTTGAACTACCTGGAATTCCTGCGCGACATTGGTCGTCACTTCTCGGTTAACCGAATGTTGGCGTTTGAGAGCGTGAAATCGCGCCTGGACCGTGAACAGTCGCTGTCGTTTCTCGAATTCAACTACATGATCTTGCAGGCCTATGATTTTATGGAGCTGCACCGACGGTATGGCTGTATCCTGCAGATGGGTGGCTCGGACCAGTGGGGCAATATCGTCAACGGTATCGACCTGACCCGCCGCACCATCGAAGGCGAGGTCTTTGGCCTTACCTCACCGCTGCTGACCACGTCGGACGGCAAGAAGATGGGCAAATCGCAGTCTGGTGCAGTCTGGCTGAACCCGGACATGTTGTCGTCTTATGAGTTCTGGCAATTCTGGCGCAACACCACCGATGCCGATGTGGGCCGCTTCCTGAAGCTATACACCGAGCTGCCGGTGGACGAATGCGACCGTCTGGGGGCGCTTGAAGGGTCCGAGATCAACGCAGCCAAGATCCGGTTGGCCAACGAAGTCACCACCCTGCTGCACGGCAGTGAGGCTGCCAAAGCCGCCGAATCCACCGCACGTGAGGTGTTTGAAAAAGGCGGCGTTGGCGACGACCTGCCCACCCTGTCGCTGTCTGCCGCCGATCTAGGCGATGGCATCTCCATCGTGCAACTGATCGTGAAATCAGGTCTGGCAAAAACTGGCAAAGAGGCCAAACGCCTGATTGCCGAAAATGGTGCAAAACTGGATGATGCACCACTGACCAACGCCGGGTTGATGATCAATGCTGAGGCGCTTGCTTCGCCGATCAAACTCAGCGCTGGCAAAAAGCGTCACGCATTGGTGCAACTGGAAGGATAGTACTTTGACGGCCCGCTGCAAATGCGGGTCGTTTTATTTGCGATCAAACAACAACGTCCTGCAGCTTGATCGGCTTATTGTGACCAATGTCAATTTGGCCATGCTCGACCATCTCGGCTGGCCCCATGTCGCGATAACTCCAGGCTGCCTCGGACGATCTGTCCGCATCCCTGCCATAAAACGCGTCCTGATGCCCAACCGGCACTCCCTTGGGCGTCGTGTGGACCACAAAGGAATTGCGTGTGGACCCCAGATTTTTGATCTGACTGCCACCATGCGGGATATGGGGATGCCACAATACCGTCGACCCGGCTTTAACCTCCAGCGTTTCCACTTTCAGCCCAGCCGCATCAACCGATGCCCTCATTGCGTCCTGGTAGAGTTTCCACATATCCATATCAAAGGCCCCGACGGCCTGACCGCTGGCATATTTCGTCGCCGCCAATTCAGCCAGATCCAACTCAGGCAAAAGATGTCCGCCGCGCACAATCTGCAAAGTGCCGTTGTTCAGCGTTGCATCCTCGAGTGCCACCCAAAACCCGACGTAATAGTTGCGGGGGTTGGTGGTAAAAAACGGCGAATCGCGGTGCAGAGGTTGGGTTGATCCGCGTTGGAAATACAACGAAGTATACAGCGCCGGCCGGGCCTGAAAAAGGAACTCCAACAGGCGCAGAGCTTTGTTTTCAAAATAGAGTCTTCGTAATTGTGGAAGCACGAGGTGCAGATTGATCAGCCGCGCATAATTGCCCTGCGCATCAGCCGCAGAAGAAAAAGCCTCTTTGTTATCTCTTATCAGTTTGTCAAAACTGGTCAGCGCATCTGCTGTCATCTCGTCAGAAACCGATTGTTCGACGACAACGACACCCTCCTCGATAAACTGCTCAGCCCAATATCGCAGGTCCGACGGTGCATTTTTCCGGACAAACTGGCGTTGTTGTTCAATTGGCGCGCAATACCAAGGCGTCTTGCCTTTGACGACATTGCCCGACTTCTTGCGAAAAAACATGTTCAAACCTCACATCGCTGTGCGGTCAGGCTAAGTTTGGTGGAGGTTTTTTGCAACACGCCATGCGGGAAAATACCGCTATTTTACCAGCCAGGCCACGCAATTCAGCAGAATGAAAACGGGCACCGACAGAGCGGTGGCTAGTAAGACGGCGGCAGCTTTGGTCATGCGGGGACCGGGGGCGCTGTGGCCCATGATAATAGTTTGATTTTTCATGAAACCATTAACCATCATTTAGGTTTATACAGCGTTAATGGGTTCATGTTCGACTTTATGCCAGCAGATGTGATGCCCCGCCCCATTCAACGCACCCTTCCTATCCGCGCCCTTGCCCAATCGCAGGAATTTGCCCGCGCCTTGCGGTTTCGTGGTCAACAACCACTGATCCTTGATCAGCTTGGTGACACATTGGTGATGCGACGTCGGTTTTGGGGTCGGATTGATGTTGCCATGGTCAACCGTGCCCGCATCGACAAACCGCTGCGTCTGCTGGAAGTGCTGCAAGAACAGGGCCTGCGCCGCACCCCTGTCATCTTGTCGCCAGATAAACCATTGCCCGACCTGGCCAAACACGGCGCCGTCCCACTGATGAGCCCGGCCCAGGTCGCACAGCTTGATCTGACCGCCCCCAAGGAAGAACGTCGCGCGGCACTGCACCAGAAATGGCGCAATCGCTTGAAACACGCCGAATCGCAGAACCTGCGTGTCACCCGGCAAAACATGCCGCTGGACCCCGCCCACTGGCTGCTCCAGGCCGACGCCAAACAACAGGGGAAGCGTGGCTATCGCAACTGGCCACTGGATCTGACCATGGCCTATGTGCATGAGAATCCCAGTAAGGCCAAATTGTTCCAGGCCTTCGACGGCAAGGAAGTGATCGCTGCCGTTTTAGTTCTGTGTCACGGTACCAGTGCCACCTATCACATCAGCCACACGACCGATCAGGGCCGCGCTTTGTCGGCGCATAACCTGTTGATGTGGAAGATAATGAACTGGCTCGCAGCCAAAAATTACCAACAGCTAGACCTAGGCTTGATCAATACTGAAGATGCCGCTGGATTGGCTCGCTTTAAACTGGGAACTGGCGCGCAGATGCAGAATTTGGGCGGAACATGGATCTATTGGCCGCCAATGGGGCGTCTGCTGCGGCCCCTTGCAGCCTTGGATCGGACCCTAATGACGCCGCGAAAAACTGGACAGGCTTAAGCTGCCGTGATTATCTGAACATATGTTCAGATAACGCGAGGAGTCCTGCTCATGAAATTATCCACCGCCGCCGCCGTGATCACCGGCGGCGCCTCGGGCCTGGGTGAGGCCACAGCGCGTCATTTCGCCGACCACGGCGCCCAGGTCACTATTCTGGACCGCGATGCCGAGCGCGGCACCGCAGTTGCCGCTGAGATTGGCGGGCACTTTGTGCAAACAGATGTGACGGATGAAACGTCAGTTGCTGCCGCCATCGCATACGCGGTCAAGAAAATGGGTCGAATTTCAGCCTGTGTGAACTGTGCTGGCATTGCTTATGGCATCAAGACCGTGGGCCGTGATGGGCCGCATCCACTGGACGCCTTCAAACGCACCATCGATATCAACTTGGTTGGCACCTTCAACGTCTCGCGCCTAGCCGCCGTCGAGATCTCCAAGAATGAATCTGAATCCGATGGCGCCCGCGGGGTGATCATCAACACCGCCTCGGTTGCCGCCTTTGACGGGCAAAAGGGCCAAGCCGCCTATGCCGCCTCCAAGGGTGGCGTGGTAGGCATGTGCCTCCCCATGGCGCGCGATCTGGCCTCGACCGGCATCCGCGTGATGACCATCGCGCCGGGAATCTTCATGACCCCGATGCTGGCAGGCCTTCCCGAAGAGGTGCAACAGCAATTAGCTGCGGATGTTCCAAACCCGCCACGCCTGGGCGAGGCCTCGGAATATGGCCGTATGGCCGGTTTCATTGTTGAAATGGGCTATCTCAACGGCGAGGTTATCCGTCTCGACGGCGCCCTGCGAATGCGCTGAGCGATGCAGCAGAGTGAGCGCGACAAAATGCAGGCGGGGGACTGGTATAGCTGCCGGGACCCCGAGCTTGAAGCATTGCAACATAATGCCCGTTGCGCCTTACATTTGCACAACACCGCCGCACCGGATCCCGGTTGCGCCTTGAGCCCGGCGCTGTCAAATTTGTTTGCCGATCACGGCGCCGGTTGTTTTATCGAAACACCGTTTCACTGCGCCTATGGCATAAACATTACTCTGGGCAGTAATGTCTACCTGAACGCTGGCTGCACCATTCTGGACACAGCGCCGGTACGGATTGGCGACCGCAGCATGCTAGGGCCTGGAGTGCAGATCTATTGCGCCCAACATCACAAAGATACGTCACTGCGGGCCCAAGGAATGGAGCGGGCAAGCCCGGTAACGCTGGGAACTGATGTCTGGATTGGCGGTGGAGCCATCCTGATGCCCGGCGTGACGATCGGCAACGGCGCCATTGTCGGAGCAGGCAGTGTGGTGCTGCGCGATGTGCCTTCTGGCACAACCGTAGTTGGCAACCCTGCGCGAAAACTGCCGCGCTGAGTCGCTACGCTGCCGTCGAACTCCACTCGCAGGCCCAAATGAAGTATCTACGATAGCTATCTGATTTTAAATAATGTTTCGGGCGTGCATCACAGCAGTTCAACTGCCTGCCTTATCCTCCAGCTCCAGCCATTCCTCTTCCGAGGCCGCCAGTTTCTGTTGCCGCTGCACCAAGGCCTCATTGGCCTTTTTGAACTTCACCGGCTGTTTAGTGAACAGCTCAGGGTCCGCCATCAACCCTTCCAGCTTGGCAATCTCCTGCTCCAGCCGCGTGATCTCTCCCGGTAGGGCTTCCAGCCGGTGTTTTTCGGTAAAGGACAGCCCGGATACCACTTTGGCCTCTTGCTTGGCCTTCCCTTTCGAAGCCTTTGATTTTGCAGCTTTCTCAGCATCGGTGGGGCCGCGCTGAAACAGATAATCGCTCCAACCGCCCGCATAGGCCGTGGCGCAGCCATCACCCTCCATGGCAATGGTGGTGGTGGCGACGCGATCCAGGAAATCCCGGTCGTGGCTGACCAGCAACACGGTGCCGTCATATGAATCCAGCAACTCCTGCAGCAGATCCAGCGTCTCGATATCCAGATCGTTGGTCGGCTCATCCAACACCAGCAGATTGCTCTGCCGCGCCATCAGTTTGGCCAGCAGTAACCGCGCCTTCTCGCCGCCCGACAAAGATCGCACCGGAGCCCGTGCCTGACTTTCGTCAAACAGGAAATCCTTGAGATAGCCCACAACGTGCTTGGGCATACCACGTACCATCACCTGATCGGATTTACCCGAGACCCCCATCTCGGGGTCGGTGGTCAGGTTGTCCCACAGGCTCAGATCCGGGTTCAACTGGTCACGGGCCTGGTCGAACATGGCAATTTCCAGCTTGGTGCCCTGCGTGACCGTTCCTGCGTCCGGCGCTTCCAGCCCCAGCAACATCTTCAACAGTGTGGTCTTTCCAACCCCGTTGGGACCAACAAAGGCCACCCGATCGCCGCGCTGCACCTTGAGATCAAAATCCACCACAATCTGCTTGTCGCCAAAACCCTTGGTCAGGCCAATGGCCTCGATCACCTTGCGCCCCGATTTGGGCGAGGTATCCAGCGCAAAATCGGCAGTGCCCTGGCGCTTGATCTGGCCAGAGCGTTGCTCCCGCAGATCCCGCAGTGCCCGCACGCGTCCCATATTGCGCTTGCGCCGCGCACTAATGCCTTCCACCGCCCAGCGGGCCTCTGACTTGATCAGCCGGTTCAACTTGTGGCGCTGCATGTCTTCTTCTTCCCAGACGGTATCCCGCCAGGCCTCAAAGGCCTCAAATCCCTTCTCCTGCCGCCGCACCTGACCGCGATCGATCCACAAGGTGGCCCGCGTCAACGCCCGCAGGAACGCGCGGTCGTGCGAGATCAGCACAAAAGCCGCACGGGTAGATTTCAGCTCGCGCTCCAGCCAACCAATGGCTTCGATGTCCAAATGGTTGGTCGGCTCGTCCAGCAGCATCAGATCCGGCGATTCGGCCATCAATTTTGCCAGCGCCGCCCGACGCCGCTCGCCGCCGGATGCGGTTTCAATCGACCGGTCCGGATCAAACTTCAAGCCTTCTCCAGCCCGCTCCACCTTGTACATTTCGCCAGGATCCAGCTCACTGCAGGCAAATTCGCCCAAGGTCGCAAAACCCGCCATGCTCGGCTCCTGCTCCATATATCCAACCGAGCGCCCCGGTGGCAGCACAATGGTGCCGGAGTCGGCTTCAACCAACCGAGCCATCACCTTCATCAAGGTGGATTTACCCGACCCATTTCGGCCAACCAGCGCCACACGGTCGCCGGGCTGAACCACCAGATCAAGATCTGAAAAAACCGGGTCGCCGCCAAAAGTCAGCGCAATACCGGACATCTGCAAAAGAGGAATACGTGCCATAGCCGCCAGCTACCCCGCCGACATGGGCAGGTCAACGCCTCCACGAGGCTGCAGCCTGTTTTCTTCTTGTCTCAAATACCTAAATCTTACCCCGCCAACGCCCGGAGAAGTCGTTGGCGGCCTATTGGAATAGCGCCGATTTCCAAACCAGTGAACACATGCAGCGTATTCATCTCGGCATCGACCACCGCGTGATCACTAACCCATCCCCCCATCAGCAGATAGCTGCGCAACAGCGGCGGCATATCCAGCATGGCCCGCCTAACGTCAGGCTTGCCCTGCAACATCTCACCAAACCGGACCACATTTGGCGCTTTGGGCTGAGGCTGCCAGCACTCAGGCGCCTGATAACGATGTTTTAAGAACGCAAATGCATCCAAGTACGGCTCGACGTCAGTGCCAGCAAAGGACGAACAGCCAAAAAGCATCTGGGTGCCACAGTCATCGACAATTCGGGTCAGCGCGCCCCAGGCCAAACGCAGTATGTCCGGATCGCTCCACTTGGGATGAATACAGAATCGTCCCATTTCGATCATCGGCTTGGAAAATCCACCCAGCCCCGCCAGACCATAATACTGCGCTGAATAACTGCGCCCAATCTGCCGCCCGTCAGACAATTCCAAAACTCTAAAAGAGCAAAGCAATTCACCCGAGCGGATATCCTCGACCAGAACATGTGAACAGGCACTGTCAAACGAATCCAGATCCGTTTGAGCAGTGCCAAAACACAGGGTTCGCAATGCCAGCGTCGCAGGCAAATCCTCAGATTGGTCAGCAAAGCGGGCCCGGTAGCAGCCTTTGCTCAAGATCTCTGTGCGATATGACATGGCGATTCCTCGCAATTCCGCAGAAACCTCCGGAGTTAAGCCTGCCAAAACGCGGCCGACCAATTACTGGATTACGTTGCCGGGTCCAATGTTGCCCAGACTGCCCAGCAGCTGACGCAGGAATGTCTTATCCTGAATGCCAGAACTGGTCACCCTACGCTGCAAGGGAATCACGTTGCCGTTCTCCAGACCAAAGCGCTCGACACCGCTGACCACACCGGATTGATCAAAACTGATCGCCACCAGCTCCCGGGATACCGGTTTCGGCTGGCTGGGGCCGTAATGCCGCAAGCGCGTTGCAATATAGTAATAGCCACTTTCGTCCAAAACCCCTGAGGAAGACGGTGCGCCAATGCTTTCAGCAACCGAATCTCTAGTATCAACTCCAACCACAACCTCAGCCAGATCTTCCTCGCTGGGCACGTATCCATGGTTGCGGTATTGCGCAGCACAGCTGGCCAGAGCCATGCCTGCCCCCGCCAAAACCACTATTCTGGCTGCCAATTTCAACCGATTTACCATTGCAAACATGCTGCTCCCCCGTCGCGGCTTGATAACGCCTTTGATCCCGCTTACCTAAACCCGGCCTCCGGTTCAAGAAACGAAAGTCCTCGCAATGTCTGACACCCCTGCCCTGCGCGTTGCCGATCTGCCTCAAAACAGCCCGACCAGCTTTGATATACGCCCCGATATCGACGCACTAAAGATGCTGGCCAATGAGTTGGGCCTGCGCGGCTTGCGCAAGCTTCGCTTTAATGGACAGATCGAGGCGAAGGACCGCCGCGACTGGCATTTGACCGCAACGCTCGGCGTGACAGCCCTGCAAAACTGCGTGGTGACACTAGAGCCGATCAGCACCCGCATCGACGTCCCCATCCAGCGCCACTTCCTAGCTGGGATGGAGCACTCAGACGAGCCAGAAGTCGAAATGCCCGAAGATGACAACGTCGAACCACTGGGCAGTCACATCGACCCACAGGCCATCATGATCGAAGCACTGACGCTGGCTTTGCCGCAATATCCGCGCAAGGAAGGTGTCGAATTAGGCGAATCTATCTACACTGAGCCGGGGCAAGAACCCATGCGCGACGAAGATACCCGTCCCTTTGCTGGGCTCGCCGACCTGCACAATCAGCTAAAAAAGGATAACTAGGGCAATATTTGTGCCTTAGTACGATATGAGCCGTCGTGCAGGCGGCTATGCTAGCCCAGAAAACACTTGCACAGCATAAGATTCGCAGTATTTTCGCGCGCTCAATGGATTAATGGTTGGACATCGGACGGGCCGCGGCCTAAACGCACGTCACACCGTTTGAAACGGACAACGAAATCGGCTTCGGGATCTGCCCTATAAGCCCTAAAGACAAAGGTTGAGACATGGCTGTCCAACAGAACAAAGTATCCAAGTCGCGTCGCAACAATCGTCGTGCGCACGATTCCCTGGTTGCTGCAAACCCGAACGAATGTTCGAGCTGTGGCGAGTTGAAGCGTCCCCACCACGTCTGCCCCTCGTGCGGCAACTACGGTGAAAAAGAAATCGTCGCCATGAACGACGAAATCGACGAGGACGCGGCATAAGCCACGTCATACGCTCATTTGCCAGGCAGGCTTACGCATGACCGGTCAGACCGATCACACAAAGGCATCTGCCAACCGTATCACCATTTCGGTTGACGCCATGGGCGGAGATGCCGGTCCCACAGTTGTGGTGGCCGGCATCGCTCTTTCCGCCAAGAAGAACCCAGACATTGGGTTCATCTTGCATGGGCCCATTGAACAACTGAAACCGTTGGTCGCCAAGAAACGCGGTCTAGATGGTCGCGTGGAAATTCGCGATGCCCGCGATGTGGTAACCATGCAGGACAAACCGTCCCAGGTGATGCGCAATGGCAAGGGCACTTCGATGTGGTCCGCCATCGAATCAATTAAGCTGGGCGAAGCCGACGGTATTGTATCCTGCGGCAATACTGGCGCCCTAATGGCGCTTAGCATGATCCGATTGCGCAAGCTGCCGGGTGTTAATCGGCCCGCTATTGCCATCCTCTGGCCGTCGCGAAACCCACAAGGGTTTAACGTGATGCTGGACGTGGGGGCCGATGTTCGCGCCGACGCTCAGGATCTGCTACAATACGCTCTTATGGGCACCTCCTATACCCGCAATTCAATGGACATAGCCCGCCCACGGGTGGGGCTCCTGAATGTGGGCACTGAGGAACACAAGGGCCATGCCGAATTGAAAGATGCCTACGCGATGATCGCGGATCACGCGGACCGGGGCAATTTCGAGTTTGTCGGCTTTGTCGAGGGCAGCGATATTCCCGGCGACGTTGCCGATGTCATCGTCACTGACGGCTTTACCGGCAATGTCGCTATCAAGACCGGTGAAGGAACCGCCAGCCTGATCGGCACGACCCTGCGCGAAGCATTTAGATACTCCATTCTGTCACGGCTGGCAGCACTTCTGGCGCTGCCTTCGCTGGCGCGGTTGTCCAAGAAAATAGACCCGCGACGGGTTAACGGCGGCGTGTTCCTGGGCCTGAATGGAACTGTGGTGAAATCTCACGGTGGCGCGGATGCCACCGGCGTATCAGCCGCAGTAAAACTGGCGTTTCGCCTTGCCCAACAAGGCTTTGCAGAAAAACTGGCCGCACGGGTTGCATCCTCGGTTGCGGTTACCCAAGATGCTCCTCTCGGTGACATCTCCCGGACGACGACTCAACAAAAAGACTAAAGGCAGGCCATAGAATGACGCGACGTGCTGTGATTACCGGTGTTGGGCATTATCTTCCCGAGCGTGTCGTCGAAAACGCGGAGTTCGAAGCCTCGCTGGAAACCACAGATGAATGGATCCGATCGCGCTCGGGCATCGAGCGGCGCCACTTCGCGGCTGAGGGCGAAACCACCTCTGATCTGGCCACCCACGCTGCCAGAGCAGCACTCAATGACGCTGGCTGTGAGGTCGAAGACATTGATGCCATCGTACTGGCCACCTCGACTGCCGATCTGACTTTTCCCTCTGCCGCCACCATGGTGCAGTCCGCTTTGGGCATGACCCGCGGCTTTGCCTTTGATCTCCAGGCGGTCTGTGCAGGTTTTGTCTATGCATTGAGCAATGCCAACGCGCTGATTCTGTCAGGTCAAGCCAACCGAGTTCTGGTGATTGGTGCCGAAACCTTTAGCCGAATCATGGACTGGACTGACCGCTCGACCTGCGTGCTGTTCGGCGATGGCGCCGGCGCAGTGGTGCTTGAGGCGCAAGAGGGCACTGGCAGCAGCGAAGATCGCGGGCTGTTATCGACCGACCTGAACTCGGACGGGCGATATAAGGATCTGCTGTATGTCGATGGCGGCGTATCTACCGAGAACACCGGTTTTCTACGGATGCAGGGCAACCAGGTGTTCCGCCATGCCGTAGAAAAACTGGCCTCAACCGCGACAACCGCGTTGGAAAAGGCCGAATTGACCGCCGATGACGTCGACTGGATCGTGCCTCATCAGGCCAATATCCGCATTATCCAGGGCACTGCTAAGAAAATGGGCCTGAGCATGGACAAGGTTGTGGTGACGGTTCAGGACCACGGCAACACCTCTGCCGCCTCGATTCCGCTGGCACTATCGGTGGGAAAACAGCGCGGCCAAATCAAGCAAGGCGACCTGATTGTTGCCGAAGCCATAGGTGGCGGCTTGGCCTGGGGCGCCGTAGTTTTACGCTGGTAAGCATTTCGCTTAATCCGACGACTGCAAATCATTGATATTGACAGGTAAATTGACTACGCCCTATTGTTTATAAAACAAGGGGATTTGGTTATGAGTGACACGACTCTTACACGTATGGATCTAAGCGAAGCGGTTTTCCGCGAAGTTGGCCTGTCACGCAACGAAAGTGCGTCATTGGTCGAGAGCATGCTTGGCCATATGTCCGACGCTTTGGTACGTGGAGAACAGGTAAAAATCTCGTCTTTTGGCACCTTTAGCGTACGGGACAAATCTGCGCGCATCGGCCGCAACCCCAAGACGGGTGAAGAAGTCCCCATTCAACCTCGTCGGGTTTTAACTTTTCGACCATCACATTTAATGAAGAACCGCGTCGCTGACGGCAACCGGCCGTAGCAGGACCAGTACATATGTCAAAATCACCAGATGCCTTCCGCACGATCAGTGAAGTTGCGGATTGGTTGGGGATTCCGGCGCATGTGTTGCGCTTTTGGGAAAGTAAATTTACCCAGATCAAACCAGTCAAACGGGCTGGCGGCAGGCGATATTATCGCCCTGCCGACATGCTTTTATTGGGTGGAATCAAGACCCTTTTGCATGATAACGGGAAATCCATCAAAGAAGTTCAAGCCATGCTGCGCGATCAAGGCGTTGCCCGCGTAGCAGAATTGTCCGCCTCGCTAGAGTCCCCCGCTGATCCAATGCCGGTGATTGACACCGCGGAAACCGTGGTAGCGTTTGCCGCACCACCCAAACCTGCTTCAACTCAGATGCACATGGATCTGGAATCACATTCAAACCTAGAACCACACTTTGGCGGTGAGGACTCGCGGCCTGCAACTGAGGCCGAATTTCAACCACTGCCAGATTCAGAACAGCACCCCGAGGCAGAACTGCTGACTACCGATGAAAATGTCCCGTCCGTTGCTGCTCAAACAACTGTTGAGCAGACTGAGTTCAACGACAATGCTGACGAGCCCGCCAGTACGGACGAGGCACGCCCTCAGGTCCTTACGGTTGAAGACACTGCCGATGACGCCTTAGACGTATCACGGGCAGGCATTTTGGCGCTGTTGTCACGAATCACGTCTCTGACCGAATCCTCGCTGAACGAGGCTGTGATATGTGCCGACCAGCTTCGAGCCTTGACTGGCGAGCAGGACAATCTTTCAACCAATTAGAAAAAGACCGATTTTCCCTCTTGCTCCTGTCCTGAATTCCAGTAAAACGCTCTCAATAACGGGCTATGGCGCAGTCTGGTAGCGCGTCCGTCTGGGGGACGGAAGGTCGCAGGTTCGAGTCCTGCTAGCCCGACCATACAAAAACGCTCGAGTGATCATTCACTCGGGCGTTTTGTGTATCTAAGCACTCGATTGTATGCCGGACGAATTGCATGCAGCACAAAAATAGGTCAGCATCACCCGGCGTTCCAAACCTGGGATTGCGATAAGAGGGAACAGTCATGACCGGTGTATTGCCCAGCCAAGCTATTGAAAAGATGCTTGAACACGGTGAGATCACCGTCACTGAACCACCTGTTGCCGGGCAAGTTCAGCCCGCTAGCCTGGATTTGCGACTGGGCAAGGTCGCCTACCGCGTGCGGGCCTCGTTCCTGGCGGGCAAAGGGCAAAGCGTCAGCGACCGCCTGCGCGAATTCGAGATGCATCGCATTGATCTGAGCGGTGGCGCTGTGTTGGAAAAAGGCTGCGTCTATGTGGTGCCGCTGATGGAAGGCCTCGCCCTGCCCGAGCATATCTCGGCCGCTGCCAATGCCAAAAGCTCAACCGGCCGGCTAGACCTGCTGACCCGTACTATCACTGATGGCGGCGCCGAATTTGACCGCATCAAACCCGGCTACTCTGGCCCTCTTTATGCAGAAATCTGCCCACGTTCGTTTTCTGTGCTGGTCCGACCAGGAATGCGACTGAACCAAATTCGGTTCCGCACCGGTCAGGCCGTGTTGACGGATGACGAGTTGAAAGCACTGCATGCGCAATCACCGCTGGTGGACGGCCCTGCCGTCATCCAGGATGGGCTGGGGTTCTCGGTCGATCTGCAACTGCCAGGCAGCGATCTGGTGGGCTATCGCGCTAAGCCACACACCGGAGTGATCGATCTGGAGCGGATCGGTGAATACGATCCGCGTGATTACTGGGAGGAGGTCCGCACCTCTGATGGACGCATCATCCTGGACCCCGGAGCCTTCTACATTCTGGTCAGCCGCGAGGCGGTGCATATTCCGCCGAAATACGCAGCCGAAATGGCCCCCTATCTGGCCATGGTCGGTGAATTCCGGGTGCACTATGCCGGTTTCTTTGACCCCGGATTTGGCCATGACGCTGCCGGGGGAGCAGGCTCACGCGGAGTGCTGGAAGTACGCTGTCATGAGGCCCCGTTTGTTCTGGAACATGGGCAAGTGGTTGGCCGATTGGTCTATGAAAAGATGGCCGAGGTACCGGAGCAATTGTATGGCTCCGGCATTGCTTCAAACTACCAGGGCCAAGGCTTAAAACTGTCCAAACACTTCAAAAGCCCGGATTAACCTAGACTACTTGATACCCGCCATAGTCTCAAGATCGGTCGAAATCTCGGCCTGAACGGACCGTTCAAGATGCGTAGACAGGGTGAGATAGGTTCGGGTGCCTCGGACCCCCTGAGTGTCATAGATCTGCGACAGTAGCCCCTCCAGTGCCAGTGGAGAGGCCACCCGCACTTTGAGGATCAAACAGGTGTCACCGGTGGCCGAATGAATCTCTTCGACCTCCGGCCAGTCCTCTAGCGCCATAAGAGCGGCGGTCTTACCCCAGCCAACGGTATCCACATGAATAAACGCCAGCAGTGGCTTACCTACTGCAGGGCCGTCCAACTGCGCCACCGTGGCCTTGATCGCACCGGAAGCCCGCAACCGTTTGACGCGCTCATGCACCGCAGGTGGCGACAAGCCAACTGCCTGACCGATGGCGGCATAGGGCTGCGTCGCATCCCGGCACATTTCGCCTAATATTCTTCGGTCCAGATCATCCAGTCCCCGCCCTGATCGTGGTTTTTTCTGAATGCTATCTGTTTTTTCCATCACCCTGCCTCCAGTCTCTTCACAGAATTGAGTTCTGCCAATATTGAGTACCTCTGAACATCATTCGAGGGCAAGACCATGGTGGCATCGATTCTAATCCTACTCAGTGCTATTGGAGTCATCGGGGCCAATTCCCTGTTACTATCGCCGTTGGTGACCGCCGTTGGCAGTGATCTGCAGGTCAGCGCAGCGCAGGTGATGCAGGCCGCAAGCGCCTATGGGTTGGGTGTGGCCGCCGCGGCATTGCTACTTGCGCCACTGGGGGATCGGTTTGGAGCCGGGCGACTGCTGCGCGCTGCACTTGTTGTTCTGGCCATAGGTCTGGTCGCCAGCGCCCTTGCTCCGAACATCTTTGCCCTGATCGCGGCGCAAACGCTGTGCGGGTTGGCGGCTGGGGCAGCGCTGCCGTCTATCTACACGCTGGCAGTGACAATTGCCCCCCAGGGGCGCGAATCGCAAACGTTAGGCGCGGTACTGACCGGCTGGACTGTGTCCTTGGTGATGGGCGTCAGTCTGGGCGCCTGGATCACTGATCTGCTGGGCTGGCGTGCCGTCTATGCAGGGCTGTCGATTGGTACCGCCTTGCTGTGGTTGTTGAGTTCCAGACTGCGGCAACTGGGGGCATCCGGCAACCATGCCACCTCGCCGCTGACTGCGCTAAAGGTCACCGGTATCACCCGCGGGCTGCTGGCGACCGTTCTGCTGATGCTCAGCTTTTACGTCACCTATTTCTTTATCGGAGCCCATGTCACCGTGGAACTTGGATTAAGCACCACCAAAGCGGGACTGGTCCCTTTATTCTACGGCATCGGCTTTGGCCTGGCGGTGATGGCAGACCCGCTGCTGGACCGATTGGGGCTGGCACGCTCCACAGCACCGGTGTTTTTCGTAATTGCGCTGACCTACGCAGGCATGGTTACCGTGGCGGGTGAGTTTCACTGGTTTTTGACGATTGCAGTGGTCTGGGGCGTGTTCCAGCACTTAGGGCTAAACTTGGTGGTGGCGCGTTTGACGGCACTGGATCCGTCACAACGCGGTGCCATCATGGGGCTATTCAGCACAGTGACCTATCTGTGCATTTTCGCTGTGCCGGTTCTAGGAGGCCTGGCCTACGCGAGCTGGGGCCTAGCCGGATGTCTGACGATCTCGGCGGCGCTGTGTCTGATCGAGGCCATTGAGGCCCTGTGTCTGCGTCGGATTAAGTCCATGGCCCCCGCTGCGCCAGACGTGCCTGCTTAGCGGCCCGTTTGGCATCGGCGATAGGCGGCGTTGAAGTGGACCCAGTCAGCGGTGCTGACTTGCCCGCCTTAGACGCCGCGTTGATTCCCGCGCCGATACCGAAATTAACTGCCCGACGCACCAGCTGCCTGATGACCATATTGATTATGGCATTCATATTCATGGCGGCACTCCTTGTGATTATTGCCAGAAATTAACTGGTGATTAAGTCGTTTTAGTGGCTCAGGAACAGGTTTTCAGCTAGTCCTCGAACAATTCTGGTTGTTCTTCGTCACTTTCATCCAGATCCCCCAGCGCCAAAGCCCCCGGCGGTGGACGGTTTTCCAACAGACCAGCAGCACGCAGCTCCTTCAGCCCTGGCAGATCACGGGCACTTTCCAGCCCGAAATGATCCAGAAACTGCGGCGTCACCACAAATGTTACCGGGCGCCCTGGCGTCATCTTGCGCCGCCCCAGCCGGATCCATTCCATTTCAAGCAGCTGATCAACAGTGCCGCGTGACACCGACACACCACGGATCTCTTCGATTTCGGCGCGGGTAACTGGCTGGTGATAGGCGATAATGGCCAGTGTTTCGATCGCTGCTCGGCTGAGTTTGCGGCTCTCTACCGTCTCTTTCTGCATTAAAAAGCCAAGATCTGGCGCCGTGCGCATCGCCCATGTGTCGCCGATTTTGACAACCTGAACACCGCGCCCTTCGTATTTTCTGCGTAAATGCGCCAGTGCTTCGGCCGGATTACAACCATGTGGCATCCGCGCTGTCAGGTCGCGCAGCGTGACCGGCGCGGCACTGGCAAACAGAACCGCTTCGACCATACGTTCCTGCTCGGCCATCAGAGGCGCGTCAAACAGACTTTCGCCTTCGCCATCCGGGACTGCACTGTGATCTTCCATCAAGGCTCCTCGCCGCAGCTGCGCAGTTGGATCGGAGCATAGGTGTCCGACTGTCGCAGCTCAAGTTTACCCTCTTTAACCAGCTGTAGTGCCGCTGCAAAGGTGGCAGCTGTGGCCGAGCGCCGCCGGACCGGGTCACTGTGCCACCCATCGGGTAGATAGCTGAGCATATCTGTCCAGCTGCCGGTGAAGCCAATCAACTTGCGCATTCTCTCCAGTGCCTCTTCCATGGTGAACACCGACTCGCGGTCCAGCACAAAGGGGCGGAAATCATCGCGGGTACGAATGCGGGCGTAGCCCTGCATCAGATCCAGCAATGTGGCGCTATAGGTCACGGTTTTGATGCGGGTGATGTCTTCGCCCTGACCACGGGCAAAGAAGTCGCGACCCAACTGATCCTGCGCCATCAATTGAGCTGCCGAGTCACGCATCGCCTGCAATCGCTCCAACTGGAACGCCAGATGTGCGGCCAATTCCTCGCCGCTTGGACCATCTTCGCCCGGCTCTTGCGGAAGTAGCAGTCGGGACTTCAGGAACGCCAGCCAGGCTGCCATCACTAGGTAATCAGCAGCAAGTTCGATCCGCAGCACCTTGGCGCGTTCCACAAAACTCAGGTATTGCTTGGCCAACTCCAGAACCGAAATCTTGCGGAGATCAACTTTTTGGGTGCGCGATAGGCTGAGCAACACGTCGAGCGGGCCTTCGAACCCGTCAACATCCACAATCAGCGCTTCAGCCGCCAGCCTTTCGGCCACCGATTGTGCAGTCTCCTGAAACAGATCGTCAGCCATACACCAGTCCGCCCATTAGGGCAGATAGTTCATCCTCAGCAGCATCAATGTCAAGTTCTACGGGGGGGCGGCGGGCCGCCAGAGCGCGTTCAGCGCGGGTTTGCGCCGCCTCGGTCATCTCACCCGAGGCCATTGCGGTTTCGCTCCGCTCGCTCAACGTTCCGTTGCAATGCAAGATGACGTCGCATCCAGCATCCAGCGCCGCGCGTGACAGCTCGGCCGGGGTTCCGGACAGGGCCTTCATGGAGATATCATCGGTCATGATCAGCCCGTCAAAGCCGATCTGGTCACGGATCAGCCGCATCATTACCGGCGAGGTCGTGGCTGGCACAGGGTCGATGGCGTCATAAACCAAATGCGCGGTCATCCCCATGGGGAGGTCGTTCAAGCTGCGAAACGCAGCAAAATCGGTACTGTCCAATGCGGCCATATCCGCGCCGACATGTGGCAAGTCGTGATGACTGTCGGCACTGGCGCGTCCGTGGCCGGGTATGTGCTTCAACACTGGCAACACGCCTCCATCCAGCAGTCCCTGCGCCGAGGCGCGGCCCAGCTCGGCCGCCGTTTGGGCATCACTGCCATAACAGCGGTTCTTGAGAAAGGGATGGGTGTCGTCGCCAGCCAGATCCACCATGGGGGCGCAATTGCTGTCGATCCCCAGCGCGTGCAGCTCGTCCGCAATTAAACGGTAGCGCAGATAAATGGCGCGTGCGACTGGGTTTTGCCCGGCGTTACCGGGAGCAACGTTGGCCGCAGCCCGTTCGACATGCACAAGCGGCGGCAGCCATTGACGGGCTATAGGCGGACGCAGTCGTTGAACGCGGCCACCCTCTTGGTCAATTGTTATCGGACAGTGACGCCCGACTGCATCCCTGAAATCACCACAGAGTGCGCGGATCTGGTCAGGGGTATCGATATTGCGAGCAAACAGAATGAAGCCAAAGGGGTTGCTATCGCGAAACAACGCTACCTCCTCACCCGTTAGCCGCAGCCCTTCGGCATCAAGGATGGTGGCCCCGAACCGCATCAGCGGGTGGTCACAGGAATGCAATCCGCCTTGCCGGCAACCAGAGTGGCACAGAAACGGCGTGCATCTGACAGGTCGTTAAATCCCATGGCCCGCAGGCGATAGAAGGTCCGGCCACCGCTCTCGGCCTTTTGGATCACGCGTTTCTTGCCGTCCAAATAGACCGCAAACCGGCCATCAATACGGGTCCACTCGGCACGCGCGACTTCAGCGCTTTCATAAGCGCCAAGCTGGGCCAGACGGGTGCCGGCCGGCAGGGTTGAGGCATCTACCTCGACCGCGGTGCCGCTTTGCGATGAGGTGCTGTTGCCCTGCGACGGAGCGAACCGCGCGGGACGAACCAAAGGCCGCAATGAGACTTTCACGCCCGGCGCATTAAGCACGGCGGGCGCTGCAGCAGTTAGGGCCGCAGCGTCAACTGGAAGCAATGGCGCGGGCTGCACGATTGCAGGCACAGAGACCGAAACCAAAGTGGTGGTTGAATTACTTACAGCGTCACTCAGAGGCGTCACACCGGCGGTCAATTCAGCCACCAGCGCATTGATCTCACCGTTTTGATAAGCCGCCACAGCAGCGTCCGAGACCGCATCGTCCGGCGCCGGGATGACTGCGGGGGTCACGGAAAGGGCCACTTCGGCCACCGGCACATCATCTTCGGTTAGGCTGATCGAGGCAGGTGCGAGAGTCAGTCGGTCGGCTGGATCAGCTGCGGTGCCATTGGCGGCGACGGCATTGACCGCCAGCCCCTGATTTACGGCCGCTTGTCCACCGGGGTTGTCGGGTTGAATTCGCATCGGACCTTCGAGCGATCGCACCACGGGGACACCACTGACATCGCGGGCCACCAGTTTATAACCCCAGACGCCAACACCGACGATCAATGCCAGCGAGGCCACTGCCCCCAGCATACCAAAGGTTTTGGCAAAACCGCCCTGGTCGCCAACTGGAGCATGCTGGTTCACTGCCGCGTAATCCGACTGGCCATAGGACTGCGGATCATATTGCTGATTCTGCGATTGGTACTGATCATCATAGGTCGCACCCCGCGAAGAGGATGCACCTTGTAAAGAATAAGCCTGGCTATCGCCTGCTTGCGCGCTAAACGCCATGTCCGCCTCACTGCCCATCTGATGCGCCAAAGCGCATATTTAGGGTCTCTTGAACTGCCTCAGACCAGCGTTTCGGGCGATTGTGTCACCGCATCTCCTGCGCTGGTTTCACCCCTAGAATACCTAAACCGGCGGAAATAACAATCGAAACGGCCCGCGCCAGCGCCAAATTCGCATGTGTTGCCGATTGGCTGCGCGTGTTAACAAAGCGTAAATTATCGTTAGATTTACCCAGATGATAAAGTCCGTGCAGGTCTGACGCCAGATCGAAGAGATAGAAGGCCACGCGATGTGGTTCATGGGTCCGGGCGGCAATCTCGATCAAACGCGGCCATTCAGCCAGTTTTTTGGCCAAAGCAAGCTGTGCGTCATCCGCCAGTAGCGTCAGATCCGCGTCCCAAAGTGTGGCATCGTCAGTGGCAATACCTTCGCTCGCAGCTTTGCGCAGGGTCGAACAGATCCGCGCATTGGCGTATTGCACATAAAACACCGGGTTGTCCTTGGACTGCTCCAGAACCTTGGCAAAATCAAAGTCCAGTGGCGCATCGTTTTTACGGGTCAGCATCACAAAACGGGTCACGTCGCTGCCCACCTGATCGACTACATCACGCAGAGTGACAAAGGTGCCGGCCCGCTTGGACATTTTGAACTCACTGCCATCTTTGAACAGCTTGACCAGCTGGGTCAGTTTGATGTCCAGTGGTACTCGGCCATCAGACAGCGCAGAAACCGCCGCTTTCATCCGTTTGACATAGCCACCATGATCCGCGCCAAAGACGTCGATCAACATGTCAAAGCCACGTTCGACCTTGTCATAGTGATACGCAATATCGGGGGCAAAATAGGTCCAGGCGCCGTCGGATTTTTTCACCGGGCGGTCTACATCGTCGCCATGCTCGGTGGATTTGAACAGGGTCTGTTGGCGCGGTTCCCAATCCTCAGGCTTCTTGCCCTTTGGTGGTTCCAGCACGCCCTCGTAGATCAACCCCTTGCTGTCCAACTCAGAGATCGCAGCCTCGATCCGGCCAGTGCCGTAAAGCGATTTTTCCGAGTAGAACACATCCATGGTGATGCCCAGCGCCTTGAGGTCAGCGCGGATCAACTCCATCATTGCATCGGTTGAGAATGTGCGAACCTCTTGCAGCCAAACGCTTTCGGGCTGGTCAACATAGGCGTCGCCCACCTTGTCCTTCAGCGCCTCGCCGGTGGCAACCAGGTAGTCGCCAGGGTAGGTCCCATCCGGGAAAGCAACCTCTTGCCCGTGTGCCTCAAGATAACGCAGGTAGACCGAGCGCGCCAAAACATCGACCTGGCCACCACCATCGTTGATGTAGTATTCGCGGGTCACGTCATAACCGGCAAAGTCCAGCAGGCTGGCCAGCGCATCACCAAACACCGCACCACGGGTGTGGCCTACGTGCAGCGGGCCGGTGGGGTTGGCGGATACATATTCAACGTTAACTTTCAGATCCTGCCCCATGTCGGACCGGCCAAAACCCAGCCCAGCGCCAAGCACTGATTTAGGGAGGCTTTGCCAGATTGACGGAGCCAAACGCAGGTTCAGAAACCCAGGGCCCGCCACCTCGGCAGAGGTGATCCGGACATCTTCAACCAGTTTGGCGGCTAGTGCCTCGGCAATGTCGCGGGGCTTTTTCTTGGCAGGCTTGGCCAGCACCATCGCGGCATTGGTCGCCATGTCACCGTGGGCCGCATCGCGCGGGGGCTCAACCGCCACGTTTCGCAGGTCCAGATCCGCCGGAAGCGTGCCGTCAGACACCATAGCGTCAAGGCTTTCAATCACAAGCGAGCGGATATCTGTAAACAGGTTCATGTCTGGCGTCCCATAGGTTCAGTCACGCGAAGTATCACGCCCAGCCCAAGGGTCAATGTCTTATGGCCTGCTCTGCTGGCAATGCCCGTCGGAAATGACAGGTTTCAAGGTCAATTCCCCAAGAACGCAAAGCTCAGGTTAGAATATCTTGCACGACAGTGGTCTGACCTTGGTTGTGGATAGAATAATTGCGCAGCGACGGAATGTAGTAGGGATCCTTCAATACCAACCTTTCCACGTCAGCACGAGACTGGGCTTCAACTGTCCAGATTGCGCCCGGAAAGTCCTGTTGCGGCCTCATTGCCAAGGGGCCGCCAATTTGCAATTCCGCATGCGCCCGTACATAGGCAATATGCGCATCCCGGCGCGCCTTGTCGGCACGGATTTTAGTCATTTCAGGTGAGTCCTGAAAAGTGACGGTCCAAATTGTCATTCTAGCCTCCCCGCAATCCTCTCTCACCAAGAAAGGATAATGCGCTACAGCCATAGGGCCAGTTTAGGGTAAGCTTTACTTCCACCCACTGCACTGTACCGTCACTTACTCACTTCCAGCCCCTTGATCAGCCTCTGATGCTCTTGCAAGGCAAAGCGGTCAGTCATACCGGCGATATAGTCTGACACGATCCGTGCCAGCGCAGTTTCACTACCCGCCGCCTTAATCTCGGCATGCCAGCGATCAGGCATGTGCAACGGGTTCTGCTGGTAATAGGGAAACAGAGCCTCAACCACCTTAGCCACTTCAGTGCGTTTCACCATCACAGTCGGCGCCCGGTACATGCGGGTGAACAGAAACCCACGGAGCTCCTTCAGTTCAGTCCAGATGCCGTCAGAAAACTGAACCACCGGGTGATCCAACGCCCGCACAGCCTCGACGCTTTGCACGCCGGTTTCGGCCAATAATGTCCGGGCTGTGCCAATCACATCCTCTACCATTACCCCAAACACCCGACGCAACGCTTCGTGGCGACGCCGATTAGCCTCCAAACCGGGATAAAGCTGGTCTACCCGGGCATAGGCAGGACCAATCATTGGCAGTTGAGCAATATCATCATCGCTGAACAAACCCGCGCGCAAACCGTCGTGCAGGTCGTGATTGTTATAGGCCACGTCATCGGCCAGAGCCGCCACCTGCGCCTCGGCGCTGGCATGGGTGTGCAGTTCCAGATCATGACGAGCATCATACTCGGCCAATGTATAAGGCAGCTCGCCCACTACCGGACCGTTATGCTTGGCAATTGCCTCCAGCGTCTCCCAGGTCAGGTTCAGCCCGTCGAAGTCGGCATAGTGCCGCTCCAGTGCCGTGACGATACGGATCGCCTGCGCATTATGGTCAAACCCGCCATAAGGCACCATCAGCGCGTGCAGAGCATCCTCGCCAGTGTGACCAAAGGGCGTGTGGCCCAGATCATGCGCCAGTGCGACGGCCTCGGTCAGCTCCTGGTTCAGGCCCAAGGCTCCAGCAATGGTCCGCCCAACCTGCGCCACCTCGATGGTGTGGGTCAGCCGGGTACGGTAGTTGTCACCCTCATGTTCGACAAAGACTTGCGTCTTATGTTTCAGCCGCCGAAAGGCACTGGCATGAATGATCCGGTCGCGGTCCCGCTGGAAGGGCGAGCGAAAGCTGCTCTCCTCTTCATCAACCAAGCGGCCACGGGTGTTTTCCGGGTTTGAGGCATAAGGCGCATGCATCTGTAATCTTTTCCTTTGCAAATCTTGTCGCCCAGCCTCTACCTTTGTATATAATGACCTGCACCGCAACTGAACATCGTGGAGATGGGTATGCAATTACCACCAAAAGTAACCGATCGAGCCTTTGCCCGTCTGGCCGAGATTGGCGCTGCCGGTCAGGGTCAGGCCCTGCGTATCGCGGTTGAGGGTGGCGGGTGTTCCGGATTCCAGTATGAGATTGAGCTGGACAGTGCCAAGGACGACGATCTGGTGCTGACGGGTCAGGGCGAAAACGTGGTGGTCGATTCCGTGTCACTGCCATTCCTAGAAAACGCAGTGATCGACTTCACCGAAGAGCTGATCGGCGCTCGGTTCACCATAGAAAACCCCAATGCCACCTCTAGCTGCGGCTGCGGCACATCGTTTTCAATGTAAGTGTCTTTTGGGTAAAGGCTGTCGGTTTATCCGGCAGCGCTTAGTCAATCGCTGCGCCAACACGGGCAAACCCAGCAAAGAAGCTCTCAAAATTTCGGCTACTGTTTTCAGCCGCGCATAAAATGTCGTGACCTTCTTTGCTCAGCCCCGCCTGCAGGTGCCGACGCATCACTGGCCAATCGGCACTGCGTTTGTCTTGCATATCAAATAGCATCTGAGACATCTGCCGAAGCGGCCCTACCCGGTTGCAGCTTTGTCGGATCCGCATGGGACCAGGTGTGAGCAGTTGGGTGAAATGCGGCTGTTCAGTGGTGGCCATCAGCCAATTGCACACAAAATAGTCGTGATAAGCATCTTGTCCTTGCCCCAGCTCTCCGTCAGCTATCACAAATCCAGCTGTCTGCCGCTGCAACCAACCCGTCCATTCCTGTGGTGGCTGCAGTCCGGCATAAAGCATGGCAATGCAGATCTCTGCCAACAAGTCAGAATTCTGATCAAGATAAGCCAACAGTCCCGCATATTCGAGACTAATCAACGCGCCCTGTTCCAACCTTGGGTCGCGGCGGCCATATTCGGACAAGTAAAACACGATATGAGTCAGCTCATAGGCGGCTTTTCTATTGGGCAGGGTAAAGGTCTCGCTCCGATTGATAAAACCATGCAGGCGCGCATTCAGTGCAGATGGATCATCAACACCAGATACTCCGCGCCTTTGCAGCAACCGATGCGCCTCGGCGCGTTGCAAATCCGATAGCTCACCCTCGGCTAAACCCTGGCGCGCCACCCATTGTGCAATCGCCTCACTTTTGTGCCCCGCTAGGCCGAGATCCTCAAGATCCATGCATATTGAAAGAATGAAACGGTAGTACTGTTGAAAAAAGCAAATCCGGTCTTCGATCTGATTGTAAAAACCGATCAAGGGCAGCAGTTGGTCTTCACTCAGCTCTGCCCCGGTACATTCCAGAATATTCAACAGTTCAGCGTTTTCCTTAAGCCAGAACACATCGTCCTGTTGTCGTCTATGTTGTGAGAAATTGCCAATCAGCACAGAGCGTTGCTGCTCTGAACTGGCCTGCGGGGCCGGTGCCTTGAGGGAAATGACATTTGACATCTGGTTGTCTTCCTTCATTCCACGTGATCGCAAGGCACCGCCCCTGCTCAAGGGCAAAGGTCCGGCTTAGCTGCCCGACGAGAACATCTCGGTTCCTTCACCATCAGTGGTCAATTGCAGGCGCACAGGCGATGAGCCCGAAGAAAACAGTTGCGTCCCTTCACCCGACAAGGTGCCTGTAGCAGTGGCTGGTGCAGAACCTGAGGAAAATGCCCAGGTTGCGTCGCCGTCCAGCATGTCGGAGCTCATCTCAGGGGCCGAACCGGAGGAAAACAATGCAGTGTCACCACCATCAAACAGGCTGTGTGCATCTGTTGTATGTGCTGCGGCAAAAGTGGTGTTTTGACGAAGAGCGGTCATGGTAGAAACTCCCTAATTAAGTTGAGTGGCAGTGGCTTATAATTGCACGCATAACGGTACTTCGAAACAGTTACACACCAGTTCAGACGTCATTCTATATGAACCTTGAGCCAGAAGCTCCTGCAAGCACCTGAAATAATTGTTCAATAAATGTACAAAAAAATATTTACTTGAATTGACCCGCAAGCGCAAAAATGCAAATCATCTTTATGCAACCTATGGTTGATTTTGCGATATTGCGTTGATAACCAGCGCCAAATCCACCCGAATCGGTTGGAATATCCCGCACCCTCCAGCTTGCCCCCGCAGCCAACATCGGCGATAGATCATTACAAGCCTCAACAGGAGACGTGAGATGAAAATCGCCAGTTTTAACATCAACGGCATCAAGGCCCGCGCTTTGGCACTGCCAACTTGGCTGGATGACGCGCAGCCTGATGTTGTGCTGTTGCAAGAGGTCAAATCGGTGGATGAAAACTTCCCGCGTGAGCTGTTCGAAGACCGCGGCTATAACGTCGAGACCCATGGCCAGAAAGGCTTCAACGGCGTTGCCATCCTGTCGAAACTGCCGCTAGAGGACGTAACACGCGGATTGCCCGGCGACGAGGACGACGTGCAAGCTCGCTGGATCGAGGCAACTGTGGTGGGCAAACAGGCGCTGCGTCTGTGCGGGCTCTACCTGCCCAATGGCAATCCGGTGGAGTTGCAAGAAGACGGCTCACCCGTACCCGGTGGCAAATACGATTACAAACTTCGCTGGATGCAGCGTTTGCAAGCCCGGGCCGAGGAATTGATGTCACAGGACGCACCAGCCCTAATGGCCGGCGACTACAACATCATCCCACAAGCTGAAGACGCCAAGCGCCCCGAGGCCTGGGTCGAGGATGCGTTACATCGGCCAACCAGCCGGGCCGCTTATCAGCGCATTGTCAACCTTGGCTTCACCGACGCCTTTCGCGTCCGCCACCAAGGGCCCGGTCACTATTCATTCTGGGACTATCAGGCGGGTGCTTGGAACCGGGACGACGGCATTCGCATTGATCATTTCCTGCTGACGCCTCAGGCCGCCGATCTGTTGCTGGATTGTCAAATCAACAAACAGGTGCGTGCGGGTGATAAGCCTTCGGACCACGTACCGATCTGGGTCGACCTGGATCTCTGACCCTAACAAGCGAGTGTCAAGTTCCTGACCTCGCTGCTTGGGTGAGTCTGAAGCCTCTTTTTCCAAACCTACGTCTGCGGTGCAGTCACATCGTGTCGATAGATCCAATCAAACTGGCTGACCATCCGCTGCGGCGCAAAGTGCCCGCCAAGTTTCAAAATCTGATGCGCAGGCCAAGCCAGAGGCGCGCGCAGGTGATACTTCCAGGCATTACTATTGGCAGCCGCAACAATGCGTTCGGTGCGCACAAGCCGCTGCTGCTGATAGTGTTGTAGTCCAGCCTCGATACTCTTGGATGATGCCAGGGAGGCGCTGAGCACCCAAGCGTCTTCCAGCGCCATATTGGCCCCCTGCGCCATGAAGGGCAGTGTGGGATGTGCCGCATCGCCCAGAATGGCTACGTTCCCTCGGTACCAGTGCTTGGCCACGGGATGACGGAACAGCCCCCACAGACGAACCTCGTCAACGGCTGAGATCAAGCCAGCAGCGGTGCCGCCGAACTCTTTGAAGGCGGCCCGCAAATTGGCTGGATCATCGCCGTGGTTCCAGCCTTCATCAGCCCAGACATCTCGTTCCTGCACTGCAACGATATTGACTTGACTACCATCGCGCAGCGGATATGCGACCAGATGCTTTTTTGGCCCCATGAACACCTGCGCCTCGGGCGGCAGGTTCAACACATTTGGCACCGTCGCCCGCCAAGCCACCTGACCGGTGAACGAGGGCTGGCCGGGTTCGTTAAAGGCTTTGCGGATTTTTGAGTGCAGCCCGTCGGCTCCGATCACCAGATCACCGCCACATTGGGCGCCGTTGGACAGATGCACCACGGGCGTTGAACTTGCTTCAATCCGCTCAAGCTTTTGCAGCAGACGCACCTGCACCCCGGCCCGACGCACTGCATCTGCCAGGATTGAAATCAGATCCGAGCGATGCACAAAATAGAAATTCTGACCTGCGGCATATTGATCCAGATCCAGCCGCACCACCTGCCGCCCCCGCTTGTGATGGCGTAGAACCACGGCGCGCGCACGCTGCGAACACCAAGCGAGATCATCGTGCAATCCAAGCGCGGCCAACACGGCAACCCCATTGGGAGTGATCTGCAACCCGGCGCCAACCTCAGAAATCGCCTCGGCCTGCTCCAAGACCGTCACCTCGGCGCCGTGCTGTCGCAAAGCCAACGCCGCCGTCAGCCCGCCGATGCCACCGCCGATGATTGAGATTTTTTGACTCTTGAGTTCCATTGCGCCCAACTTCACTTATGCCCGTCTCACATAAACGAAAAACGCCGGGACAACAGGCCCCGGCGTTGATTTGTTTCAAGCAGACAAACTGACGTTAGTCGTCGCGATGTACCTTTTCACGGCGTTCATGACGTTCTTGCGCTTCCAGGCTCATGGTGGCGATTGGACGGGCATTCAAACGTTTCAACGAAATCGGCTCACCAGTAACATTGCAATAGCCATATTCACCTTCGGTAATGCGACGGATTGCTGAGTCGATCTTGGACACCAGCTTGCGCTGACGGTCCCTGGTTCGCAGCTCAAGAGCGCGATCGGTTTCTTCACTGGCGCGGTCGGCAACATCCGGAATATTGCGGGTGTTATCCTGCAACGCCTCAATGGTGTCGCGGCTATCCGCCAGAAGGTCTTGCTTCCAGTTCAATAACTTGCGTCGGAAAAACTCCAACTGCCTTTCATTCATGAAAGGTTCATCTTCGGCCGGTCGATAGTCATCCGGCAGAAACACTTCTTGCTTCATTTCGGCTCCTTCGGTCTGGCCATTAATGCTGGTCATAGTGCACTCCCAAACATTTGGCCTCCCCCTCTGTCGCAGCATTTATCTGCTCCACTCGAGATTGTCACTACACAATAGTAACCGTACTGGGTTAAAAGCAGCGTAACAGCAACATGTCGCAGACTTTGCGGTACTCAAGGTAGGAATAATATGCGATTTCAGGGCACTAAAGACTATGTTGCAACCGACGACCTGAAAATCGCAGTAAATGCGGCGGTCACACTCGAGCGGCCTTTGTTGGTCAAAGGGGAGCCTGGCACTGGCAAGACCGAACTGGCCCGACAAGTAGCAGGCGCCCTAGGGCTGCGAATGATCGAGTGGAATATTAAATCCACCACCCGCGCACAGCAGGGTTTGTACGAATACGACGCCGTGTCGCGACTGCGCGATAGTCAACTGGGTGATGAACGCGTTCACGATGTGCGCAACTACATCAAACCGGGCAAGCTCTGGGAGGCGTTTGACGCCGACGAACGGGTTGTTTTGCTAATTGATGAGATCGACAAGGCCGACATCGAGTTCCCCAATGACCTGCTGCAGGAACTCGACAAGATGGAGTTCTACGTCTACGAGACCGGCGAAACTATTCGGGCCAAACATCGCCCAATCATGATCATCACCTCGAACAACGAAAAAGAACTGCCCGACGCTTTTCTGCGACGCTGCTTTTTCCACTACATCCGCTTTCCCGATGCCGAGACCATGAAGCAGATTGTCGAAGTACATCATCCCGGCATCAAGCAGGCGCTGCTGGCCACAGCTCTGACTCAATTTTATGAGATCCGCGACACTGCAGGGTTGAAAAAGAAACCCTCGACTTCCGAAGTACTGGATTGGTTAAAGCTGCTGCTTGCCGAAGATCTGACACCCGAAGATCTGGCGCGTGACGGCGCTGATGCTCTGCCCAAACTACATGGGGCACTGCTGAAAAACGAACAAGACGTGCATTTGTTTGAGCGGCTGGCCTTTATAGCCCGTGGCAAACGCTGACCCGGCGCTGCTTGCCACGACTAGGTGGCAGTGACACCATGCTGAAAACCCGCGCGAGAATTCGACTTATTGGCAAGTGAAAGTTTTGACTATGACAGGCACCGCGACAATCCGAGCACTCTGCGCCGATGATCGCTCTGAATGGGCTGAGATGTGGCGCGACTATCTGGCGTTCTATGAAACGTCATTAGCAAATGATGTCTATGACAGCACTTTTGCACGGTTGATCGGTGAGGACCCGCAGGATTTCTCCTGTTATGTGGCCGAAAAAGATGGGCGTCTGGTAGGTCTGACGCATTACTTGTTCCACCGCCACGCCTGGACGCTGGAAAACACCTGCTATCTGCAGGATCTTTATGCCCGGCCAGAAACCCGCGGTACTGGCGTCGGCCGCGCCCTGATCGAAGCAGTCTATGGTGCTGCTGACGAACGGGGCAACGGTTCGGTTTATTGGCTGACACAAGAATTCAACCAAACAGCGCGCAAGCTGTACGACCGGATCGGCAAACAGACCCCCTTTATTCGGTACCAGCGCAAATGATCCACCGCGCAGTCCTTGTTTTGGCCATGCTGGTAGCTGGGTGTGATGCGGTTCCATTGGAGCAACCGCCAACACGGGCGCGTATTGCCGACAGTTCCTTGCCCCCGATCAAGGACTTCGCCAGCGCCCATCCTGTTACGCCGCAACGCTCCAATGCCGACATGGCGCGTGATTTTCTGGACCTGCATTTCATGCTTGAGGGTGGCAGCACCCTGCCCGTCTTCACCCGTTTTGAGGGGCCGATAACCCTGCGTGTCACGGGCCGCCCCACCAGCAGCTTCAACGCAGATCTGTCGAAACTACTGTCAAGATTGCAACGCGAAGCAGGCATAAATATCCGCCGCATCGATGACGGCAGTGCTCACATCACCATCCAATCTGTCAGCCGCGCCGAAATTCGCCGCGCCTTGCCCAAGGCAGCCTGCTTTGTGGTGCCTAACGTTAGCTCACTAGCGGAATTCCGGCGTAACAAACGCAACCCCAGCACCAACTGGTCACAACTGCGCCAGCGCAACAGGCTGGCGATCTTCCTGCCCAACGACGTCAGCCCACAAGAAGTCCGCGACTGCCTGCACGAAGAGCTGGCGCAGGCGATCGGACCGCTGAACGACCTGTACCGCCTGCCCGATTCAGTCTTTAACGATGACAATGTCCATACCGTCCTGACCGGCTTTGATATGCTGATTTTGCGCGCCACTTATGCGCCCGAACTGACCACTGGCATGAGCCGCGCCGAAGTGGCTGCGCGCCTGCCCGCGATCCTGTCGCGCAACAATCCGCGCGGCGACAGTCTGCCCTCGGCGCCACTACAGGAAACGTCGCGGGACTGGATCAAATCGGTAGAAGCTGCGCTTGGCCCTGACACAAACGGTGAGGCCCGCAAGCGAGCCGCCAACCAAGCCGTAGCCACAGCACAGCGGCTGGCCTGGCGGGATCACCGGCGTGCGTTTAGCCATTACATTCTGGGCCGCATGATCCAGGCCTCGGACCCAACGCTGGCGCAAAAGCACTTTCAAACATCTATGCATTTCCTCGGCCAGTCCTCAAACACCGTACTTCACCGCGCCCATATTGCGGCCCGCATGGCGGCTTATGAAATCGCACGTGGCAACGGCCCTGCTGCGCTGACCTTAGTGCAGCCCAGCATCACTACAGCTGCGCAGTTTGAGAACGCCGCGCTGTTGTCGACACTGATGTTACTGCAAGCCGAGGCGCTGGAACTCACAGGCGATTTTGAGGCTGCGCGCGCGGTCAGGCTGGACAGTCTGGGGTGGGCGCGCTACGGCTTTGGCTCGGACTGGGCGGTGCGTGCCAAGATGAGCGAAATCGCGGCGCTGGGTCCCAATACTTAGACGAACGGACGAGACATGATCGTAATTGCCGGTTTGATACTTGGGGCTATGCTAGGGGCCTATACTGCGCGCAAACGGGGCGGACGCCTCGGCGATATTCTGCAATATGCGGCAGTTTACGGTATTTTGTTGGGTCTTTTCGGCATGCTGATCACCATTGTGGTGCATCGTCTGGCGGTCTGACCGATGTTCCAGCCTTTCTTTGAAAATCTCCGCAATGCGTCTGTCCCGGTGTCGTTGCGCGAATATCTGACCTTTCTCGAAGCGGTTAAGGCTGGGCTGGCGACCTACGATATCGAAGCGTTCTATTTTTTGGCCCGCACCGCCATGGTCAAAGACGAGCGCAACATTGACAAGTTCGACCGCGCCTTTGCCGCGACGTTTGAAGGGCTGGAGGCGATCCCTGCACAGGCAGTGATGGACGCGGTCGACATTCCCGAAGAATGGATCCGCAAGATGGCGGAGAAACACCTGTCCGAGGAAGAGCGCGCCGAGATCGAGGCCTTGGGTGGTTTTGACAAGCTAATGGAAACCCTGAAAGAACGCCTGAAAGAACAAGAGGGGCGTCATCAGGGCGGCAGCAAGTGGGTCGGCACAGCTGGCACCTCGCCGTTTGGTGCCTATGGCTATAATCCCGAAGGCGTACGCATCGGCCAGAAGGAAAGCCGCCACCAGCGCGCGGTCAAGGTTTGGGACAAACGCGAGTTCAAGAACCTTGATGGCGACGTCGAACTGGGCACCCGCAATATCAAGGTCGCTTTGAAACGGCTGCGCCGCTGGGTCCGTCAAGGTGCGCATGAAGAGCTGGATCTGGACAATACTATTCGATCCACTGCCGAGCACGGGTATTTGGATGTTAAAACCCGCCCAGAACGCCACAACGCCGTAAAAGTTCTGCTATTTCTGGATGTGGGTGGGTCAATGGACCCGCATATCAAAGTGGTGGAAGAACTGTTCTCGGCCGCGCGGACCGAATTCAAGCATCTGGAGTACTTCTACTTCCACAACTGCCTGTACGAAGGCGTGTGGCGCGACAATGCACGGCGTTGGGATGCACAGATCCCCACCCACGAAGTATTGCGCACCTATGGCCCGGACTACAAATGCATCTTTGTCGGGGATGCCTCGATGAGTCCCTACGAGATCGCCTATCCCGGCGGTGCAAACGAGCATTGGAACAAAGAGGCTGGTCAAGTCTGGCTGCAACGCGCCCGTGATCATTGGTCGTCAAACCTGTGGATCAATCCGGTGCCCGAAAAGTACTGGGACTATACCCATTCCATCAGCATGATCCGTGAGATATTTGCCGATCAGATGGTGCCTATGACCTTGTCAGGACTGGAAAAGGGCATGAAGGAACTAACACGCTGACCCACACCACCCGGAATTTTAGAAAATTCCGAACAATTTCCTTCAAAGAAAATTTACGCTCGTCAAAACGATCCGTGGTTTTTCCCTCTTGTCCAACTCTCTCGTACATCCCATATCTTGCTTATGCTCAGACTGACCCCAATTCTGCTCGCCCTGGCCTATGGCATCGTCATGTACCGGATCTCGATCTGGCGCACTCACAAAGAATTGGACGCAAAATCAACCGAACTTGCCGATCCTCGATTGAAGAGTTTGACCGACCGACTGGCTGCCTCGCTGGATCTGGCGCGAATTCCGGTGTTCATTTACGAGATTGATCCGGTCAATGGATTGGCGGCACCGGATGGTCGGATCTTTATCACCCGTGGGTTTTATCGCAAATACCAGTCCGGTGAGGTCAGTGCGGAAGAGCTGGCCTCGGTAATCGCGCATGAGTTGGGTCATGTGGCACTGGGGCATGCCAAACGGCGAATGATTGACTTTTCCGGTCAGAATGCCCTGCGCACCGCATTGATGATGGTCCTGGGGCGCTACATTCCCTTTGTTGGCGCCTGGATTGCCAATATGCTGACCACCCTGTTGGCCGCACGGCTATCGCGTGGGGATGAGTATGAGGCTGATGAATATGCTGCAGCCCTTTTGACCAAATCCGGGATTGGGGTCGAGCCACAAAAGAGCCTGTTCCTGAAACTGGAAGCGCTGACCCAGGAACGCGCAGGCATGGCACCCGCCTGGCTGATGAGCCACCCCAAGACCGAGGAACGGATCGCAGCGCTGGATCGGTTGCAGGGGAAATGGGCGGGGCGTTAAGCCGCCAAAGCTTTGGCCAGCCTTGGTAGTCGGGCTTTCTTCAGCAAGGGGCGGATCTGCCAGTCCTTACCTGACAGGCGGATTGCCTCAACCAGGACATGCTGACCCAGCTGTTGCAGGCCTGCACTGTCTTTCAGCCAGAGACTATGCAGCAGCTCGTCTGGGCCAAGACGTTTCAACCCTTCTTCAGCCAGAATATTGTGCGGGAAATCCTTGTTGTTCATCGTCACCACTGCGTCCGCCGAGCCGGAGATGGCCGAGGCCAGCACATGGATATCTGCCACATCCGGGAGCCATAAGCGCGACTCGAGCCCAAGTGCCGGGGCCAGTTCGGCTTGCGGCCAATTGGCCCGGATCAAGACAATCTCGGCGCAGGCCTGCGCCGAGCCCTCTGGCCCCAGTTTCACTGCCGCACGTTCCCACTCGCCTAAGATGCGGGTCGACCACAGTGGCACGAAATGCCCCAACCGGGCCGCGCCCAGTAGCATTTCGCGCATCACCGTGGGATAAAGAACGCAGGTATCAAGCAGCAGTTTCACGCAATGCGCCTTAGTCGAGCCGGAAGAATACCGCCTTCAGATAGCCACTTTCGGCCAGCTGCGGCAGTTGCGGATGATCTGGACCGGCATAGCCAGTGCGGATCAGTTGCGCCGACCGTCCAGCGCGACCAATGCCACGGGCCGAAGCACCGCGGAATTTGCTAAGGTCCGCTGCATGGCTGCACGAACACAACCCCAGATATCCACCCGGTTTGACCAGAGGTGCTGCCAGCTTGGCAATGCGCTCATATGCCCGCAGACCTGCCTCAAGGGCAGGCTTAGATGGGGCAAATGCTGGCGGGTCACAGATCACCACGTCAAACATTTCACCCTCTTCCGCCAAAGCGGCCAGCGTGTCAAAGGCATCGCCCTGGCGAATGGTCAGCTTGTCGCCAAAACCGCTGGCTTTGGCGCCTTTTTCGGCCAGTGCCAGTGCCGGAGCAGACCCATCGACGCAGAGCGCCGCATCTGCTCCGCCAGCCAACATGGCCAGACCAAAGCCGCCAACATGAGAAAACACATCCAGCACTCGTGTGCCGGGGGCGGCCAGTCGCGCCGCAAAGTCATGGTTGGCACGCTGGTCGTAATACAATCCGGTTTTCTGACCGCCAGTCAGATCGGCCATATAGGTGGCCCCGTTCATCTGAACTTCAACCGCAGCCTCCGGAGCGGTGCCGTGCAGCACCATGCTCACATCATCCAGCCCTTCCAGGCTGCGGGTCCGACCGGAGGCGTTTTTCAGAACCACATCAACACCGGTCACATTGATCAGCGCCTGCGTCAGCAGTTCCAGATGGGCCTCGGCCCAGGCGGCATTGGGCTGCAGCACGCAAGCGTCGCCAAAACGGTCAATCACCACGCCGGGCAGACCATCGGCCTCAGCATGGACCAGACGGTAAAACGGCGCATCGAACAGTTGATCGCGCATTTGCAGCGCACGGCTCAATCGGGTCTCAAACCAGGCCAAGTCAATCTCGGCCTCTGGATTACGGTCCAGCATCCGGGCAATGATCTTGCTATCGGGATTGACCGTCACCAGTCCCATTGGGGTCTGCACCTCGTCCTCAAGCACCGCAAGGGCACCGGGGATCAGTTTACGGGTGCGCCGGTCAGTGACCAGCTCGTTGGCATAGACCCAAGGAAACCCGTGCCGGATGGCGCGGGCATTGGATTTGGGTTTCATACGGACGCGGGCGCGCTGGGACGCAGAAGAGGAGGCTGTCATGGCCCCCTCTTAACGACATCATCTGATCAGGGGAAGGCCCCCAAAGGCTGCCCTTACATGTTGTTGAGCATTTGGGCAAAATCAACATTGGCGTCTTTGTATCCTTCAGCATTGGTCAGTTCCTGCTGGATCACGGCTGCCAGATGATTGGTAATCCGGACTTTTTGCGTCTGACCACTGGCCATTGCCACCAATGCTTGCTGACCACCAAAGGCCTTGAAATCAGCGCGCACCTTGCGCACCGGCATCAGCAGCGCACCAGTATCTGGGTGTTTTACTGCCATCTCAAAACTGATCGCATGTACACCACCGGTGGTATAGCGGGCTTTTTCTGTAAGAGCGTGGAACCGGGTGATCTTAATATCCAGTGCCACCGGCACCCTGCCATTCAACCCGGCAACACCCCGCTCCATCGCCGCCTGTACGATCGTCTGCACCTGAACGTGCCGATCACCAAGCGGGTCTTCGCGCCAGACGATGTCTCCGCGCGGTAAATAGCGGTTGGCCTCAGAGACTTGCAAAACACGCGGCACCCGCACCAGCACCGATGTCACCCGAACCGGCGTCGCACTTCCAAGCGCATCCACGGCTCCAAGCGCATCCACGGCCACAACCGGGATCACATTTGAAGGTTGCAACAGCGGCCCGGTTGGCTGCTGGGCCTGATACCCCGGAGGCACTTGCAATTGCCCATTGGGCAGCGGCTCAAAAGGCGCGTTGCGCGATGGGACATCCACCGCAGCGCAGGCCGAAATGGATAATCCAAGGGTCAGCATCATCAGATTGCGAATTAGTGTCATCAGGTTGCTCCTTGCAGCGACCGGAGACCTCCGGCCAGATTGGTCCAGTTCAGAGTCGCAGGCAATCTGGGCAGCTTTGAGACAAATTTGGCTCAATTTCACGGTATGTTAATGAAGATGAACATCTCGCTTCTCGCTTCGCCTTATTTGTAAGGGCGCCAGCGAAAGGACATTCATCTTTCTGATCAATCGGCGCAGAACTTGCGCGGAAGCGTCAAAAGCATAAAGGGTGTTATTGCGGCCGTTCGCGGCTGCGCCAGCCACCACGGCGTTTAGGTTTTACGCCGCCTTGCAAACCCTGGCGCAGAACCACGCTCATCGGGTGCATGGGATCGTCAGCGCCATACAAATCCAGAATCACCTGAATCGCCGCAGCGTTATCCTGCCCAATCGGCAGACCCAGTGCCCAGTCCAGGAAAATGCTGCGGCACTGTGAGGGAGTGATGCCTTCGATACGGTAAGCCTCAAACATCAGAGACTTTGGGTCCAGTTCAGTTTTACCCAAGATCCGCGCCTTCTCGTTTCAGTGCCTGCGCGATCAGATCACCACAGGCCATATACCGCATTTCCAACTCATCTTGCAGCGTCTTCAGGCTATCAAACCCGGTGCTGCGGCACAGAAATTGGGCGCCACCCTCGCCCAGGTTCTGGGTATCTATTCCGGAACCGGACAACAGTCGCGCCGCAGTCTGCACCGACCAGAATAGATCATAGCTGCCTTGCAACTGTGTCATCTCCGCGACACTCAGCCAACCAGTTGCGACGGTCGCCTGCAAACCTGCACCAACATCCCGCGCCGGGCTGCCGGCCAGCAATGCCCCAACCTGCGAGATCAATTCAATATCCATCATGCGACCGCCACCCGTTTTGGCATCCCAGACCCCGGTTGGCATCTTGGCGGCGGCCAGTCGTGCTCGCATTTCAGCCACTTCGGTCAATACCTTTAACCGACTGCGAGGAGACGACAGAACTTCGCATCGTAAGGCCTCGATATTCCTGGCCAGCTCAGGTGATCCCGCCACCACCCGGGCGCGGGTCAGTGCCAGATGTTCCCAAACCCAAGCCTCGTTCTGCTGATAATGGGTGAAGCTGGACAAACTGGTGGCCACTGGCCCTTTTGACCCCGAAGGACGCAGTCGCATGTCGACCTCGTACAGCCGCCCCTGTGCCATCAGTGCCGTCAGCGCGGTGATCAGTGCCTGTGTCAATCGCGCATAATAGGGCCGCGTCGCCAGTGGGCGCTTGCCCTCGGACATCTCAATATCCAACGGATCATAGATCATGATCACGTCGAGATCAGATTGCGGATTGATCCGACCAGCCCCCAATGACCCCATTGCCAGCACCGCTGTCCCGCGCCCGGGTGGTGGGCCGTGTTTGGTTGCAAACTGTGTCACCACAATTGGGCAAAGCACTGCAATCACAGATTCGGCCAGATCGGCGTATTGCCCGCCGGCCTCGGGTGCTGTGATCAACCCACGCAAGTAGTGAACGCCAATCCGGAAGTGCCATTCCTTGCGCCAGCGTCGGGCCGCATCCAACTGCGCCTCGTAGTCTGTCTCCAAACTCAGCTTTGTCGCCAAATCCAGCTGCAAGGCATCCAGTTCTGGCCACTGGTCGAAGAAGGTGCCGCCAATCACCGCATCGAACACTCCGGAATTGCGGGACAAATGGTTGGCCAGCGCGGGCGAGGTTCCGGCAATATCAACCAGCAAGTCGATCAAAGAAGGATTGGCCTCCAGAAGTGAGAACAATTGCACCCCGGCAGGCAGTCCGGCCAGAAACCCATCCAAAGCCATCAAAGCCTCAGAGGGTTTGGTGGTTTTGCTCAGCCGTGCCAATAGATCAGGTTTGAGCCGTTCAAAGATCCGCGCGCCCCGAGCGGTTCGCAGTGCCGGATAGGTCGGCCAACGGGCAATGATATCACTGTTCAATTCGTGCGGCTCCGGGGCTGCGGTCGAGCCGTTCTCCGGTGCAAAGAAATCTTCGGTCAGGGCGTGCACTTCCGTCAACCGCTCTTTGATTTCACTGATCAGCTGCGCTGGATCACACCCCATAAGGCAGGCGACCCGGGCCAGACCATCCTCGGATCGTGGCATGACGTGCGTCTGCGCATCATTCACCATCTGGATACGGTGCTCGACTTCTCGGTGGGCGCGGTAATGTTCGGTCAGCTTTGTGGCCACCTCCTCAGGCACCCAGTCTCGCAGCGCCAAGGCAGCCAAGCTTTCGACAGTGCCCCGCAGGCGCAGGCTCTCGTCTCGGCCACCTGCAATCAATTGCTGGGTCTGGGTAAAGAATTCAATCTCGCGAATGCCTCCACGCCCCAGTTTCATATCATGACCGACAACTTCGATGGCGCCACCAGTGCCCTTGTTCTCGCGAATTCTAAGCCGCATGTCGTGAGCGTCCTGAATGGCAGTAAAGTCCAGATGACGGCGCCAGACAAAGGGGCGCAACGTCTTCAGAAAACGCTCACCTGCGGCAATATCCCCAGCACAAACACGTGCCTTAATATAGGCGGCGCGCTCCCAGGTGCGGCCCAGGCTTTCATAATACCGTTCCGCCGCCTCCATCGCCAGACAGACAGGGGTCACCGCCGGATCCGGGCGCAGCCGCAGATCGGTGCGAAAGACATAGCCATCAGCGGTGCGATCACTCAGTGTCGCGCACATATTGCGCGTCGCGCGCACCATGCCCTGACGGGCCTCATAGAAATCATCCGGATTAAACCGGCTTTCGTCAAACAGGCAAATCATGTCGATGTCAGAACTATAGTTCAGTTCATGCGCACCCATCTTGCCCATGGCAAGGATGCTCAGCCCGCCCGCCGTTTCGATGTCGTCTTCGCTCATCCCAGGCAGCTTTTTACGCCGGATCAGAGTGGCAATCTCGGCCTTGATTGCCACATCCGCCGCCAGCGCGCCAAAATCGGTGAGCACCCCGGTGACTTGCTCCAGGCTCCAGCCGCCGCACAGATCCGCCAGCGCCGTCAGCAACGCAACCCGTCGTTTGGCCTGGCGCAATCCCGGCTTGAGCTGATCCAACGGTATATCCCGGCAATCCGCGAATACCTGTGCCATCACCCCCTCGGGATCGGCCAGCGCCCCCTCCAGCCAATCCGCTTCTCGCCCGATCAGCTCTTTCAAATAGGGGCTAGACCCCGCCGCACCACAGATTAGCGCAGCATAATCGCCGTCCAAGGCCGGGACCAAGGCGCGGGCATCATTGCCCAGATCAGCATCAAAGGGACGCGGCAGTCGGGTGACAGTCAAGGATGTGCTCATAGCGGCAGACTGTTCCGCCATGTCGGTCAGGTCAATGCATCAAACGCCGGTTAAGCCTTGGACAGCGTCAAGAAAAGGTCAGGTATACCCGTATATTTAATTGATACGCGCTGTATTAAACTAGTGACGTCGCTGCGATCCAGTTGGACGCATCAAGAATTTATTTTGTCATAAGGGTATTCGGCTTCTGTCCAATTGTCGGGCTTACCCGGGACTATCGGCCCTTTGTTTTGTTTCTTTTCAGTTGCTTTGATGCGCTTGCTCTGGTTGCAGCCACACTTTATCTCTCGGCACACATACCCGGAAAGCGGCTACTACAGCACCATGACGTTTTGAAAGAAAATTGCCAGCTCCTCGAATGCATCCAGCGGCAGGACATGGGCGACATACTGGTCAGGGCGAATGATCAATAAAGCCCCTGTATTCCGCTCAATCCCGCGACTATCAAAAATGTCGGGGCCTTGCTTAAGTTCTGGGCAGAACGCTTTTTCGTAGTCCGTTAGTTGGTGGATCCCTTTGGCAGGCAAAAGCAGGTTTGGCAGGGTTTCAAGTGTCATAATTTGATGTGACAACTGGAACACAGCGCGCAGGTCAAAGAGGCTGTCGATATCGGACCCTTTAGGCGTAAAGCATGCGACCGGGCTGGCGGGATTGTTAGTCAGAAAATCGCAAAGCTGGGCAATACCGTCACCGATTTGACCGCTATCACCCGTCGCTGCAAAGGCAATTAGCCGCCACCGGCCATCAGCTTTGAGCGTATGGCCAAGCTGCATAGGTTTTCCATCACTTAGACGGATCACAGGCGCAGAGTGGAATCGCATTCCTACTTTGAAACCCGTTGCCAATGCTTGGTGCTTTTGCGTGGCAGTGATGAGAGAGGTTTCATATCTGGTCTCGACGCCAGCGGTATACCGTCCGTGTTTCTTGAAAAAGCGTTGGAACTGCGCGGCCTCTGCCGCGTCCTTCGGTTTGGCACTAAAAAGGCGGGCCATATCCTTGTCGAAGTCTATCAGTTCCTTGGCTTTAGCGCGTCGTTCTTCCGAGTAGGTGTGCAGTAATGCAGGACCCGCCTGCCCTTGCAGAACCGCCGCCAGTTTCCATCCCAGATTGAAGGTGTCGGCCATCGATACATTCATACCTTGGCCAGCCTTTGGGCTGTGGGTATGGCAGGCATCTCCAGCGATGAAAATATGAGGGCTTCGACTGCCCCGCTCCGTGTCTGGGACATCGTCAAAGGCGTCACAGACTCTTTGGGCTATTTCATAGGCTGACCACCAGGCGACTTCCTTCACATCCAGCGAATACGGGGCAAAGATAGCGCGCGCTTTGTCGATCAACAGCTCGGCCGACACATTCCTGTCGGCGGCACGTTCATCGCCGTGCAACTCGTCCAGTTCGATATACATCCGGACCATGTAACCGCCCTCGCGGGGGATAATCAGGATACTGCCTTGATTTGCCGACTGGATGGCCGTCTTTAACCGAATGTCCGGAAAATCAGTGATGGCCAACACGTCCATCACGCCCCAAAGTTGCCGTGCCGAAGCGCCTTTTAGCTCTTGGCCTATAGACTTGCGCACGATGCTACGCGCGCCGTCACATCCAACCACATAGCGTGCGCGGATGGTTTCCGTCTCGCGATCGCCATCAAGGCATCTGAAAGTGGCGGTGACGGGGTAATCGGCGTCATCAGATTTGGTCAACTCAAACAATTCGCGATTGTAATCTGGTGTCAGACGATGCGGGCTGTCTCGCATGATCTCAAGATGAAAATCATGCACTCTTGCTTGGTTGAGGATGACATGCGGCATTTCTGACAGATCATCTGCGACATCCTGAATCCGGTCTGCCCGCTGAAGGCCTGATCCAGAGTCGTCGGGGCGCCAGAAAGCGACCTCATTGACCCAATACCCCTCTTTGATCACATTTTCCGCAAATCCGAAGGCTTGGAACATCTCAATTGACCGACAAGCGATGCCGTCAGCTTGGCCAACTTCCAGCGGTCCCGATTTACGGTCTGTGATCCTGGTGGTGATCTCGGGAAAGGCAGACAACTGCGCCGCAAGCGTCAGCCCAGCTGGACCACACCCAACGATCAGAACGTCAACAGTATCTGGATTGGCATGTGTTGCATCCAAGGCTTCCGCAACAAAAGGAACGCCGGGGCGAAAGCCATTCAGATGATATTGCATGTCGGATCTTCCAGATTGATGAGCACGCATATCAAATAGCAGGAATTTCACTTCCTCGTCAATGTAATATGCATACATATCAAATTACATGTAAGGCCATAACTTGGGCTCTGAAATAGGACCGTCAGTTGCCCGCTCTGGGACAGAATGCGCTCTCTGCTCGCTGAAATGGTCGACGCCACCACCGCCAAACTGTCTGATCTAAAGCCGCAGTGAATCTCCGACGTCATGAACTGGGTGAGCGGCGACGATCCCAATGCTGACACTCTGCCCGACCGACGGAGCCAGGTAGCATCAACAATGCCCTCCTGATGGAACCAAAACGGTTCTTGAACTCACGATCGGATCAGACCACTCTGCGAGGCAAGCCCGCCGGGTTCAACCAACAGTGTATTAGCCCAACCAAATCAATTTTCGAATTCAGAATAAAATTCAGACGTAATTAGGAGAATACAATGCCGCGTTTGATCAAGAGAATTGCAACCTTGCTAGCTGTCCTAATTGGAGTTGGCATATTTGCGGTTTGGCTGCTGCTATCCTCATCGATACTGTCGACGGTACGCGGCGATCTGACTGCGCGGCTTCTCTCCAAAGAACTGGGTCAGGTTGTGCGGATCACGGGTGGTGTACGTGTGGAGCTCGGCTCGGTGCTGCATGTTGTGACAGACGGCTTGGTGTTGCCCAGTCAAGCAATGCCCGATGTCAGCCTGGCCGAGATCGGGCAGCTAGAATTCAATGTGGCTGTCCGCGATCTACTAAAAGGTCGGCTCAACCTGCTTGATCTTCAGGTCGCTGGTGCCAAACTTGCGCTTGTGGTCGACCAGGACGGCACATCGTCATGGTCGACAGCCAAGACAAACGCACCACGAGACACCGCATCGGTCAGCCCTGATCCCAATGGATCATCTGGCCCCTCAAAGGACAAAGCCGGGCCCTCGGCCGGTTTTCTCGCGGGTCACAAAATTCAGGTTCAAAATTCAACTGTAACCTACAGAGATGCGCGAAACGGTCTGGAGCTGGATCTGGCTATGACGTCATTGAAGCTGAGCCAGAAAGACCGCTCATCCCCTGTGGTCCTGCAGGGGGCTGGCACGCTGAATGGGCAAGAGATGTCGCTGAACGGGACTTTCCCTCAAGCACAGCCATTTAAGCTGGCCGCTGCTTTTAGCCAGATCAACGTTATGCTTGACGGAACGCCGGATCAAGATGGATATGATGCCGGATACTCGGCCGCCCTATCGGTGGATATATCCGAGCTGGGGCAGTTGCTTGATGTGCTCAAGCTTGAAAAAACCGTGTCAGGCACAGGACAGATCAGCGCAGTATTCAAAAAATCAAAGGGATCTGCGCGAATAGAAGACCTGGACGTAGATGTCACATTGGATGGCGGACAAAGCCTAAAACTGACAGGCGACCTTGGCGAATTAAGTGATCCATCCGACGTCACTCTTGATACGCGCATTCGCCTGTTTTCACAGGTCAACCAGCCACCGCCGACCAAGACCTGGCTGGACTTGAAACTGATCGGTATCGACATGCAGTTGATTGCTCAGCCGGATGGGGTGCCGCAGCGGCGAATGGTGATCGAGACCAATGGCTTTGTTCTGGATACCAGCGGCGAAGGACCTCCACCTGTTTCCTTCTCAGAGGTCTCGCGGACCCCGGATGGAAAATTAAAGATAGGCAAGCTGGCGCTGCTGCTTGGCCCACCCGAGGCACAATTTGTGGTACTCGAGGGAGCTATAGCAGATGTGTTGCAACTGGCGGGCATCAACATTGAAGGGACATTAGCGATACCGGTGGCAAGTCTTATTGCACCGCAATTGTTCCAGACATCAGATGTGCTAGGCGTAGTGTCGGGAGGGTTCCAACTGATCGGTGATATCGACGAACTTAGCCTTTCGGACCTGAATGCGGAATCTCAGGGTACTGACCTCTGGCACTTGAACGTCGCTGGATCAATCAAAAATGTGCTTGATTTCAGCGATCTCGCACTGGACATCACTGCCAATGTTCCGTCAGGCGCGGAGCTACTAAAAGCCCTGAAACTGGAGCCCATCGAAACCGGGCCCATGACTCTGACCAGCAAATTGTCAAACAGTGGGACCGAGTGGGAGTCCAGGATCACAATTGCCGTCGCTGAATCCCAGCTTGGTTTCAGCCTGGATCTCGACGTTGCAGATCCCCATCCGGTGGTGCGGGGCCGGATCGAAAGCGACCTAATCAAGGTCGCACATCTACGTGATATTGTTACGGCGGCATTACAGGTGGCCAAGCTCAACGATCTGGAGCAGTCGGAATCCGACGGAAATACACCCGCCGATGGCCTGCTCGAAAGCGAGGACGGCAAAAAAACCGAACCGCTGGTCCTGCCAAAGCCCGAGCAGACCGATCTTGCCGAGTCAGAAGGCGGTGGGGCTGCGGGGGCCAGCGACACGAACCTACCAGACCCATTTCGCAATGTGTCTTTGCAACCCATGGGCCGGTCAATTCTGATGTCTGGCATGGACTTAAGTATCACAATTGATCTTAAAAATATTGAAGGGGCCAAAGGCAGCAGTAGCCTAAAAAGCGATCTGGAGATGAAGGACCTAAAGGCGCGTTTGGGACCGCTAAAGTTCGAATATGACGGCGCGCATTTTGACATCAGCGGGTCAATGGACCTAAATGAAAACCCCGATATTCTGAAATTGTCAGGCTCCACTGGCGGGTGGGACTTCGGTGAAATCATGCAGTCATTGCGCTTCAAGAAGAGTGCCAGCGGCGTGCTGAATGCCAATTTTGATGTCTCTGGGAGTCACGCCTCGGTCCGGGACTTTCTCGCCACCATGAATGGCAACGCTAACGTGTCGATGAAACACGGCCGCATCGATTCCCAACTTTTGGACTTGGCGGGGCTGGGTGTCATCCCGTGGCTTTTTTCCAAGGATCGCGGGCCGACAGTGAACATTGTCTGCGCACGTGCGCCGCTGCATATCTCAAATGGGCGCATATCCACGAAACAGACCGTTATGGAAACAGATCGGGTTCAGATTGTGCTTCTTGGCAATGTTGACCTGAAGCATAAATCGCTGGATATCGCCGGGCAGCCGCGCCGGATCGGCAAACCACTGTCGCGCAGCCCATGGCCCTTTACCGCTGTCGGGCCAATGGCCAAACCAAAGATCAAAGTCAAAGACGGACCACGACGCTTGCGCCGGTCGGATGGTGCATCATCCATGCCAGAAAGACGCCAACTCTGCATTCCGGACATCCTGCAATTGAAGTAACTGGCAGCGGAATTAACAACCAGGCCTGGGGCCAATCCCGAGTACTTGTGTCAAAGGAGGATTTTCAAATGTTCAGGCACTTAACGACAATTGCTTTCATTGGGATCGCGGTTGGAACTTCAGCGAACTCGCAAGAAACTGTTGATTGGGGCAAAGTCGGGGAGTGGACGATCCTCATGGATCCAAGCACCGGAAACGGTTGTTTGATGGAAAAGAAATTTGACGACGGCACCCTTATTCAGTTTGGTGAAGTCCCAGTAGACAACGGCGGGTTCTTTGCGGCGTACAACCCTGACTGGACGGATATCGAAGATGGCGTTCAGGGCACGGTGAAGTTCGAATTTCCAACAATACGATTCATTGGCGACGTCGTCGGCGTTGCCAAAGATGGCCGTTTTGGCGGCTATGCCTTCTTTGATAACCCCAACGTCTCGTCGGAAATCGCGCGCAACAACGACATGACCATTATTGGCGAGCTTGGCCGCAACATTGAGGTGAACCTGAAAGGCACTTCAAATGCGATCAAGGCGGTCAAGGAATGCCAGGCCGAACAATCTGAATAGGGTTCTGCCCCACTGGACACGGTCCCCGACCAAGCATTCAGAACGTTCTTCACGCTGGCATTGCCGGCAGTGCAGGGTTTGCTTTTGGATGGTCTGCGGCAAACGGCAGGACCGGGAAACTGAGTTTTCAGACAGGCCATCACTGCCAAAGTAACTCAGCTCCTTTGCTGGTTTCTAATCAATTGGCGCGTGTAGCTTTGTTTCTTTGGTAATGATCCCACCGCGATTGCCTATCGTGATAGAGCCATAGCGTTCCTTGAAACATTCAGGCAGCGGCCGGTCGCCGTCAATCGACAGCCAAAGCCGCATGAGGTGGCGGCGTTTTGCAGGATCAGGCCAGTCGAGAAAGCCGGTACGGTCGTGCAATTGAGAATGATTGTATACGAACTGCATGTCGCCGGGCTCTAACTGCATCCCGAAGCAAAGTTCGGGATCATTGGCCAGCGCATCAAACATGTCGAGAGCTTCGACATGGTCTTTCGTTAGCCGCATTGCACCGTCGAAACGCTGAGCGCTGTCGATATATTGGCGTTGGTAGAAAACAGTCAGCCGTCCCATATGCCAATTCAAAACTGGGATTTCCATAAACGGTTTCGCGCCTTCGGGTATTTCCCCGCGTCGGTCGGTGGCAATTGGGTCAAATAATTTTTCTAGCAAATCTGGCCGCTCTGCTTTCATCCGGTTGTAGATTGACTCGGCACTGACAAGTAAGGAGCGGCCGCCTTGTTTTGCTTCTTGAATGCACAGCAACCCTACGACATCAGCGCTGTCAGTGTGAAAGGTCTGGCGCTCACATGTCTGATATATGCGGCTGTTTGGATCGCTGACATCTCCGCCGATGTCGCGCACGTGCCCCAGAATATGGCCTTGGGCATTTTGGGACCGCGCACTACCAAGATGGGCGCCCAGTCCGCAAAATATCGCGGCGGCAAACTCTTGTGTGTAGCCGGCAATTGGCAAGCCTCGCAGCACCTCGATGCCTGCTCCTGCAAGGAGTTTTCCACTCAGACGCCGCACATGAGTGGAAAAAGTTGTGAGTGGAAAAGTCTCTTTGGTGATCTCGCCGATATCGCGGCCAAGGCTGAGAAAATGGCGCGCGGCATTTTCCAGATCGGCAATCTCGATTGGGCTAAGTTGATAGAGCCATGCATCAGGGGTCTCGGCCATGTCTTTGCCGAGCCATGCAGCGGGGCCGGTGATACGGACGGGAAGGTCAGTCAGGTCTTGTCTAACGTGGATTAGCATTGAGAGGCTCCGGAATGAGAAGGCAAGCGGCCGTTACCAGGGATAGAACGGTGATCGTGGTGCAAGGTATTTTCTAAGTTTGGCAGACTTCCCCTATTAGATATTGTTTGTCCCGAACGGATTGCCAGATGATCGTAGCTGCAGTATGTGGCCGTTTGGCAAGGTCACTCCGCCTTGCGCGATAATGTGACCGTACCGGGCGCTCAGATGCGGCCCTTCACTGCAAGCCCGATTCATCCTCAACCCACTGTCAGTTCCTCTTGGTACCCGAAGAGCGCTGGCAGCCCGCCAGTATGCAGCATGACAACTTTCTGCCCCGGTTGAATGCTGCCGTCCTTTACCAAGCCCAACAGGCCCTCGAATGTTTTTGCCGAGTAAACCGGGTCAAGGAAAATGCCTTCGGTTCTGGCCATCAAGGTCAGGGCGCCGTGCGTGCTTGCGTCCAATTTTCCATAGCCGGGGGCCAATGCGCCGTCCGTGGTGATGATATCGTCAGAGGTTAGCATAGCGTCAATGCCCAGCAGGTCGGCCAGGTTCTTTAGCACGGTTTTCACCCGCGCCTGTTGCTGATCATGATCGCGACGCACACATATTCCGTAGACCGGGGCGGATTGCCCGGACAGGCGCAGCCCTGTCAGAAGCCCAGCATGGGTGGCGCCACTGCCTGACGGCACAACGACGGCGTCAAAATCATTCATTTGCGCGCATAACTCAATTCCCCCTGCCACATACCCAAGCGCTCCAAGTGGCGGGTGCCCTGCCCCCAGATGTATAACGTAGGGTTTGCCAGCGTTGGCTTTGATTTCGTCAGCACGCGCATGCAAGGCGGCATCGGCTCCGGCCTCGTCTTCGCCAACTGGGTATCTGATATGTTCCGCGCCCAGGATTTCGGCCAGCAGCACATTTCCGGACCTGTAATAGGGCTCGCCCATGCCGGTAACCCGCTCTTCAAGCTGCAGAACGGCGCGAAGGCCCAGCCGGGCCGCCGCCGCCGCCGCCGAGCGCACATAGTTTGACTGGACTGCGCCGGTAATCAGGACTGTATCGGCGCCTTGCGCCAATGCCTCGCCAAAGTAGAACTCTAGCTGCCGGGTCTTGTTGCCGCCAAACCCGAGACCGGTCAGATCGTCCCGCTTGAGCCACAAATCAATTCCCAGATGACCAGACATTCGGTCCAAGCGCTCCAACTGGGTTTCGCCAGTCATAAGCTGAACACGCGGAAAGCTGGTCAGAAGGTCATCGATTTTCATTTTCATATCCATCTGGTTAGCCCACCAAGTAGGCGCGCCGATAAAGTGCGTAGCAGGCCAGAACCGAAATCAGCCGAATAGCATGGGTGATCAGGTGTTGCGGTAACATCGGCCCGACCAACCGCCCGATCAGGCTGCCGACAAGCGTGGCCGCGACAAACGCCCACAGCGATGGCGCTTGCGCAAATGCGGCCCAGTCCGACATCCCATGCAAAAGGAACGCCACCCCGTAAGCGATAAGCGCAATCGGCTGCACCAACCGGCGCACATCACGTGCCGAGCGACCGATTGCAATCAGGCCAAATACCATTAGCGGCCCAGGCGTAGCAGCCCAGACAGTCGCCAGCCCGGACAGCCCCGAGATCGCCGCGAACCCTTTCGTGCCAATTGCTGAACGAAGCGGCATCAGCGTTGTCAGAACTCCAACCAGCAGCAACGTGGCAGTCAGCGCCAGTACAATCTGTTCGCTCAGATACGGATAGACCAACAGCCCGATGACAACGCCGATTAGACAGCCGACAACGGCTGTGGTGATGGTTTTCCTCTCAATCCGCCAGATAACCCATTCGCAAGCGATGGCCGAGACAAGCGTGTTCAGCATCAGCAGAACCGGGACTGCAGTTGCTGTTCCCAGCAGAACCATCATCGGCGGCCCGGCAACAATACTGAACCCAACCCCAACCCCGACCTGAAGCACCGCGCCCAACAGGATTGCTATCAATAGCAAGGTGATATCAAGAGGCACAATAGGTTCCTAAAGTTGGGTTTCTCCACTATTCATAGCTTGGATTTCAATCACACAAAAATCATCTTATTGCATCTCTTGATGCGCTGTTGTTATCTATAAGCATGCGCATTTCAGCCCGCCAAATCGAACTATTCCAGATGGCATATCGTCATAAATCGACGCGCAAAGCAGCCGATGCGCTGCACATATCTCAGCCTGCAATCAGCCGCGCCGTCGCTGAACTTGAGGCCGAAATCGGGGTTGCACTCTTTGATCGATCCGGCCGGAGGTTTGAGCCCACAGCCGCCGCCCACAGTTTGCAGGAAGCGGCGCAGAAACACTATCACGGGCTTGAACGGGTCAGAGAGGCCGCGCAACAGATCGCTACCGGAACCGGCGGCCATCTAAGAGTAGCCGCACTTCCCGCGGTCGCCGACACCAGAGTTGCCGCAGCTGCGGGACGTCTTATGGTGCGCCACCCAGCGCTCCGAATTGATGTTGACGTGTTGAACGAGCACTCATGTCTTGCGGCGCTACGGGCCGGGCGCGCGGATTGCGTTGTCATTTCTTCCGACCCCGGTGATCCCAATCTAGCCTGCACCCGATTGCCCGATATAATACCAGCCGCAATTGGGCCTTTGGGTGATGCGATGGCGCAATTTGAAAAAGTATCGCCCGCAGAATTGGCGAGTGCGCCTCAGATCATGTTGTCCGAAAACAGCCCGTTTCGGAGTGCCGTTGAACATATGTTTGATCAAGCCAGCGTGTCCTTTCAGGTCAGGGCCGAAGCACGCACCCAAACCGCAATGGTCAGCATGGTGGCACAGGGCGCTGGCCGCGCAGTTGTTGACCAAGGCTCATTGGGGCTCGCATCTGGCATTGAAGTTACCGTTGTGCCGTTGGCGGTTGATCTGAAATGGCCCATTCGAATTGTGAGTCCGTTCGCGTCAGGCGAAGCACCCGGTCTACAGCTATTGGTTAGCGAATTGTCGGGGCTGATATCTGAATAGGACAGCGATCATCGGTACGTAGAAGACAGTCACTAGAGGCCGCTATTGGGTTTGAGTATCGAAGTCCAACGCACGTTGTCAGCGATTGTAAGGTGCTGCATTTGACATCGGCTGATCTGCATGTAGTTGCGATGCGCCGGAACCGGCCCTTGGTGTGACTGCAACGAAAGTCAGAAAAATCCACCGCATTTCGGTCATTCAAGCAATGCACTGCGAACGACATAGTGTGTTTTAGGTCATCGGTCTCTTCGGGCGAACGGGATTCAATATACTGGCCCCGGGATGCTGAGGAAGCTGTCTAACAACTTCAGCCATCCCATCAAAATCTTACGATCCGGCGGGTCATAGATGGTATGCCGCCAACGGTACCGACAGCTGGCCGTAACATGAAGTTTGGTTTGAGTGGCTCTCTGCCAATATGGTCGGGGCGCATTTGGGTCTTCAGGTGACACTACAATCTTGGGGGCACTTACCTTCGAGCAAATCCTTTTTCTCAAGGATCCCTTTGGACATAAAGTCGGTGAATTTGCGAATGCGGGCGGTGTGGCGCAGATCTTCGTGTGTCAGGATCCAAATGTCACGGTTGGGATATGCGGTTGCTGGCGGAACCCGGCGCAACGTTGGTTCGGTATCAGCCATAAAGCACGGAAGCATGGCGAGACCCATGCCCGCCTTTACGGCCTCTAGTTGCGAGAGAGGGTGGCAAATGCAGTTGCGGGCCAACACATCCGGGTAATGACTGTCGCGGACCCATTGCGGATCAGGGACCCCGTCGCCCCAGCCAATCCAGCTCAGATCATTTCTAATTTTTAAATCCCCGTGCTCTGCAAGATAATCAAGCGAGGCATAGGTCGAGGTGGCATATCGCACCAAACGGCGGCCGACGAGGCTGTCCGGGGGGTCGTTGGAAATACGAATTGCAACATCGGCCTCACGCTTCGACAGGTTTGCCATCGAATGTGTGACCTCAAGCTCCAGTTCAATTTCCGGATAAGTCCGGTTGAATTCAACAAACAGTGGCATCAATAGTTTTTGCGCCAATGAGTCGTGAAGAGTGACCTTTAGAACACCGTCAAGCCGGGTGTCGCGCCCAGTAACCTGTCGGCCAATCGTGTTGACCTCGGCCTCGATTTTGGCAGCTGAAAGGCTCATTTCTTCGCCGGCCTGCGTGATGAAATAGCCGGACGGCAGACGTTCAAACAGCCGCGCGCCGATCTTTTTTTCAAAGGCATCAATGCGGCGTGAAACAGTTGAATGATTCACACCCAGCAGCGCGGCAGCACCACGGATAGAGCCCTTGCGGGCCACAGCGAGGAAAAAGCGAAGGTCGTCCCAATCATTCATCGGTGCAAAATAGCACCGACCGTTCGCAAAGTTCAACAGTTCAATCGCGAAAATGCACCCCCTATCTCTGATCGACACAACCGGCGTTGCCACTTTGTTCAGTGCCTGAATTCGGATTGAGGGGAGCCAATAAATGGTTTTTTACAGAACGTTTCCGGCTCCTGATGACAGTTTTTGTCGCGAGTGCCCCGTATCCCTTGCCCAAACGTATCCCTCCTTCGTTGCTGCCCCAACCTTCATTTTCACACCCGGAGATCAAAATGTTAAATTCGAAAACTCGCAAGGGACAGACCAGCGTGTCTCGTAGAACCTTGATGAAATCAGCTGCAATCCTTCCTGTTTTGGCGGTTGCTGGCCCGTCTTCTGCTCAATCTGAAAAAGCTGTGGAAACCAAACCCTACGGTCTGGAAATTTCCAGTGATTTCCGCTTTGCCAAAAAGACCATCACGGTTGAAGGCTCGGATATGGCTTACGTCGACGAGGGCAAGGGGCAACCGGTCCTGTTTTTGCATGGCAATCCAACCTCTTCTTATCTGTGGCGCAACATCATTCCCTATGTGAGCGGCGGTTACCGGGCGATTGCGCCTGACCTGATCGGGATGGGCGACAGCGGCAAGCCCGACATCGGCTACCGGTTTGAAGATCACGCCAAATATCTAGATGGCTTCATCAAGACGTTGGGGTTGAAAGATATTATTCTGGTGATCCACGATTGGGGTTCCGCGCTGGGGATGCGTTATGCACGGCTGAACGCCGACAATGTCACCGCGATGGCGTTCATGGAGGCGATTGTACCACCGGGCATGCCTGCGCCCAGCTACGAGGCTATGGGCCCACAAATAGGCGAGCTGTTCAAGGCGCTGCGCACCCCCGGCGTTGGTGAAGAAATGGTGCTAAAGGGCAATTTCTTTGTTGAGAAACTGCTGCCAGAAATGGGTGTAGTGCGCGGTTTGACTGAGGCGGAAATGGCCGTTTACCGCGCGCCTTACGCGACTGAGCAAAGTCGTTTGCCAACGCTGCAATGGCCGCGCGAAGTCCCGATCGGCGGCGTGCCTGAGGTTGCCACCAGTGAAGTTCTGAAAAACGGCGAGTGGCTGATGGCGAGCGAGATCCCCAAACTGTTGTTCTATGCAGAGCCCGGCGCATTGATGCCCGAGCCAGTGGTCGATTATCTGTCTGAAAGTCTAAGCAATCTTGAAACAAGATTTGTCGGAGCAGGGACCCATTTTCTGCAGGAAGATCACCCACATTTGATTGGCCGTGGGTTAGCCGATTGGCTGCGTCGTATCTAAATTAATCTGAACCGCATTTTTGCCCACCCGGTGATGCGACTGCCCGTCGGGGGGACAAGGTTTTATAAGGACCGCCCCACGTGACAAAATTTGAAGAACTGAAACTGCCCAATACGGCCCCAAATGAAAGCGCATCAGTTGCTGCGTTCTACGAACAAACCCGTGCTCGCTCACTGGCGCTGACAAAGGGGTTGTCGCCAGAAGACATGGTGCTGCAATCAATGGAGGACGCCAGTCCGGCGAAGTGGCATCTGGCCCATACAAGCTGGTTCTTTGAGCAGTTTATCCTAAAAGCAAATAGTCCAGATTACGTCTCGCCCGATGACCGGTTCGCGGTCCTGTTCAATTCCTATTATGTCCAAGTGGGACCGCGACATATGCGGTCCAAGCGCGGAATGATCTCTCGACCTGACGTCGATGCGGTTCTGGCCTATCGCAAACATGTTGATGCGGCGATGCTGGGTTTGCTGGGTAAGCAAGGCGCTAAGGCTGCTGAGATCGCAGCGCTGACGGTGCTTGGATGCCACCACGAGATGCAGCACCAAGAGTTGCTGGTCACCGACCTGATGCATGCCTTGTCGCACAATCCATTGTTGCCGGCCTATCGCGATCCTACGGAGCCCGCGAAGGCCTTGGCTCCAACGGTTGACTGGATCGACCACGCGGGCGGGCTAAAGGAGATCGGCTATGAGGGTGATGACTTCTCGTATGATTGTGAAGGTCCACGTCACAAGACTTATCTTGCCCCTTTCCGGCTGGCCTCGCGGCTGGTGACAAATCGCGACTGGATCGCGTTTATGACCGCAGGTGGTTACTCAAAGCCCGAGTTCTGGCTGTCCGATGGGTGGGCCACCAACGTGCAAGAGGGATGGGATGCGCCGCTGTACTGGTGGCAGCAGGACGATCAGTGGTGGAGCTACTCATTGCAGGGTCCGCACTCCGTTGATCTGGATGCCCCGGTCGTCCACGTCAGCTATTACGAGGCCGATGCATTTGCCCGCTGGTCGGGCAAGCGTTTACCAACGGAGGCCGAGTGGGAGGTCGTCGCCCGCGACTATCCGATCAAGGGTAACTTTATGGACAATGGCGTATTGCGCCCTACGGCACCAGACAGGGCGGATGGCATGCAGCTTTGGGGTGATGTTTGGCAATGGACCCAAAGCCCGTTCACACCATATCCTGGTTTCAAGGCCCCCAAAGGCGCCGTGGGTGAATATAACGGCAAATTTATGTGCAACCAGTTTGTGCTGCGTGGCGGATCCTGTGCAACGCCGATTGCCCAGATGCGCCCCACCTATCGCACCTTCTTTTATCCTCATCAGCGCTGGCAAATGCTCGGGCTTCGGCTTGCAGATGACCTGTGACCTATAAGGAAATATCCAATATGACCATGCCCCCTGCCCCCGCTGGTTTTGATGCTGGAATCCATTCTGACGACGCGTTTGCACAGTCTATTTTGAATGGGCTGAATGCGTCGAAAAAAGGGATCGACAGCAAGTGGCTATATGACGCCACTGGATCGCAACTGTTTGATACCATCACTGAACTGGCAGAGTATTACCCTACCCGGACCGAACTTGGGATCCTGCGTCAGAATGCGTCTAGTTTGAAGGAGTTCGTGACCAATGGTGCGGCGCTTGTTGAACTGGGCAGCGGCTCCAGTACCAAAACCCGAGCCTTGCTGAATGTTTTGACCGGGCTGCAAAGTTATGTGCCCATCGATATCTCCGCTGACCATCTGCAGGATGCAGCGGATCATGTGGCACGTGAATACAGCCACCTGGATGTCATTCCCGTGGTCGCAGATTTTACGGCTGAAATCACTCTTCCGTCCGCTTTGTTGGATGCGCCAAAGATCGTTTTCTTTCCCGGCTCGACAATCGGCAATTTTGAGATTGATGGCGCAGCCCAATTGCTGGGCCGAATGCGCAAGATGGCCGGAGTCGCTGCGTTTGTCGTTGGTGTGGATCTGGTCAAGGACGCTGATATCCTGGTGCGTGCCTATGACGATCCAAAAGGCGTTACGGCTGCGTTCAATCTGAACCTGCTGACCCGCATCAATCGCGACCTTGGCGCGGATTTTGATCTGTCCGGGTTCAAACACGAAGCGCGGTGGGTGGCGGATCACAAACGAATCGAGATGCATCTGGTGAGCCAAGTCGCGCAAGACGTTCTCCTGCTTGGCCAAAAAATTCACTTTGCTGCTGGCGAGACGATCCACACCGAGAATTCACATAAATACACGCCAGACCTGTTAGAACGTACGGCCCGCCAGCAGGGCTGGTTGGTCCATCAGTTCTGGACGGATGCAAACAGCTTGTTCGGGGTTGCCGTGCTGACGCCATACAAGGGCTGATGTCGACCGAGCCAGACCAACGGGAAAATCATTACTATTCAACCTCCTCGGAGCAGTTTGTTACATGCGTCGGTTCTTATCAACGGGTTGGATTAATCCGCCTGCAACCAATGCCCTTGGGTGTTGACGCATGGATTGTGTTCACGCGTAGCAAGCACGGGCAAACCTCTCTCAATTACCTGACAACAAGGAAACACAATGTCTCTTATCTCAGCACTTGCTTTTTTTGGCCTTCTCACACTGCTCTTGGTTGGCCTCGAAATTATGTTCACCTATGCGACTCAAGGATTTGCATTTGGTTTTTCCGCCAATCGAGGCGTGGTCGAACGCTCGCCGTTGGGCCTGCGGATGCAACGGACGTATCAGAACCAAGTTGAATCGGCGGCTTACGGGGTTCCTGTTCTGGCTGCGGGGGCGTTTGCCGGATTGCAGGGAACCGGAGTGGAGATTGCAGCACTGCTGTTTGTGGTCGGGCGAGCTGCGTTTGCTGTGCTTTATCTTTCTGGTATACCCTTTATCCGCGTTCCAGCGTTTTTGATTGGCACGCTTTCAACGCTGTATATTGCCTATGCGCTGTTCACGTTGGGCGCGATCTAAGCGTTTAGCCTCACAACTGACCGTGGCTGGGATGGTGAATGGCCGCTTCCGGTGGAACGGCCACCAAGCCGAGGATCGACAGCATCGACGCCAACGCGCCTCATGTTTTTGTACAGTTCGGGCTGGAAACCGCCGTTAGACGGGTTTGGCCCGAATGGCGGGTCTGGCTGTGAACATCATTTCCATGCCGCTCCCTGAGATTTGGCATCCACAATCACCCTTCTGTTGTAGTCAGCGTCGTGACCTCCGATAATACGAGCATGGCGGAGCATCACAAAGAAGGTCAGCGTAAAAGAAGAGCCCAGCTTGCTGGGCATCCAGAGTGGATGGAGTATCCACGCACTCGGCCCAGGGCGTTGAAGGCTGGAGTTGATTTTTTCTTCTCAGGGCGCATGTGCAAGAACCGACATTACAACCTGCGTAAAGTTTTGGGCTCTCGGTGTGTTGCCTGCGAAAGCCAAGTACAAGACGTGAGCCCATCTCTCGCGACCTTCATGCGAGATTGGCTTGGTGAGGCGTAGCGAGCGGCGGTCGTTTAACAGGGTTTTCACCTCACCGCATTGCAGCGAAGGCCCTGCCCGCCTTCAAATTCATTCCTAACGGATAGTGATCTGGACAGATTGGGCGCGTGTTTTTCAAAAGGGCTTAAAATGGGTTTTGAACGCCATTAGGCCGGTACTGGGACACCAAAGCCTCCCCCCCCCCAGAGCGCCATAATACTAAGGCTGGTGTCCATCGCCGATTCCTCAGACACTCGTAATTCCAGCGACTTCTGAGTCTTGGAATTAGAAAATCGCCCTCTTGTTCAGTCTGAATAGCCCCTAGTTTATTAGACGCCGTGAAGCTTCAATGCTTGTTTTCTTACAAAGTCTGCTAGCGACAGCATCCCGCGCCAAGCGTGTTTGCGCCTCGGATTATGGAACATCTCAATGTACTTGAGCACGTCAGCTCTAGCATTTTCTCTGGTTTTGTATGTCCTGCGACGAATGCTTTCACGTTTCAGAAGGTTGAAGACGCATTCCACGACAGCGATGGATGGCTTGCCGCCATACTTTTCGGGACGGCGTTTGTAGCGGGTTTGGCCATGGATGCCTGCTAATCTCGCCAACCGAGCCACGCGATTTTGGCAACACGTCTCACCCAGATCGCAAAGATCACCGTACAATTTGCGGTACCCGTAAATAGTGCCGCTTTCTTTCCAAGCCTCTCTGCTCATTTATGCTGCCTTTCATTCGAACGCTGGCCGTCTATCATATGGCCGGGACCGCCGAACAACTTCCTTAGGCTCAGGACCCATTGGTCGGGTTGAGGCTAACCGTTCTGCATGGTTCAAGCCCCCAAATTGCGGGGTTTTTATGAGTAATCTTTTCTGGCTGAGCGAAGATCAGATGACACGATTCCGGCCCAATTTTCCGAAGTCTATGCGTGCCACGGGTCGATGATAGCCGAGTGATAAGTGGTGTTATATTCATCAATTGCAATGGGTTGCGCTGGTGTGATACACCCAAGGAGTATGGTCCACACAGTGAATAGGGACCGTCGCCCCGGTGGGGCTGCGTAAGACCAATGAGCGCTCTACAACCACTGGAAACGGTGGAGCAACATGGGGGCTTTCGCGCGGATTATGATGGGCCTTGCTGCCGAGGTTCCTGACAGCATGACGATCTCAATTGACGCAACTTACCTCAAGGCATACCGCACGGCCTCAGGCCTGCGGGTAATGAAAGGGGGCTTGGACGTCTGATCCCTTGCTCGGCAGGGCATTGCGCGGCAATGACCAGAAAGGGGACGTACCAAGGGCGATATGAACACGAAGTTGCATGCCGTGCCCCCCTTTCATGGTTTGCACGCAGACCACTGCCGGGCAGTGGACGCGATTGGGTGGCCGATCCAGTTTTTCCTGAACGCCGGTCAGGTTAGCAATCACATCGGGGCAAGAGCTCTGGTGAATAGTCTGCCAGCGGCCGACTGGCTATTGGGTCCCTCTCAGCGATGCTACGCATCGCCTGTCGGCAGGGGATGCCCGAAGGTATTCCTGTCCGCCTTCGTTCTCACAGTAACCGTGATCTTCTGGTTATGAGTCCTGAGGCTAGCGACATGGCTATATTTTTTTCACAAAGCGTGGATCCCAGTCGTTCGATGCGCTTTGCCCAAACATGCCAATTTATCGTCAGGGCAAATCTGCCGGTGCCGCCCCGCATATTGTGTTAGGCATGGTGTGATCAGAGAAACGGAGACAGAGATGGCTGAATCAGACGACGCGAAAATTGAGGGCCGCTTGCATGGCGAGCAGTTTGAACCTGAGCATGAGGAAAATATCCTGATGCGGTTGATCTACATGTTGCTTATCGCAGTCATGATCTCCCTCGCCCAGACAGTTCTGGGAGTAGCGACAGTGGTGCAGTTTGTTATCATGCTTGTTAACAACAAACACCCGAACAGACGACTGGCGGATTTTGGCACCGATTTGGGCATTTGGATAGCTAAAGCGGCCCGTTTCCAAACAGCAGCAAGCGACGTCAAACCCTGGCCTTGGACCGAGCTGGATTAGGTTCTAAATCTGGCAAAATACCCACCATGAAACGACGTCCTTGAGCCCACAGCGAGCAATGCTGCACCAAGTACTAGTCGGCACTAAGGACGGGAAACGGAGTTTCGCTGCAGGTGCGAGGTGGCAGTGCGTCCGCGTCGAAGGTCGACATTCAAACAACCAAGAGTCTGGGTATTTTGCTGCGATGCAAATGGCGGCTCCGACCCCAACCTGACCGATGCTGCCGTCGCAGAAATTAGTCAGGAAGGGCGATCTCTGATTTTTCGCTGCGAACGCGGCCGCAAGCAATCACATTCTCCGATCCGGATTTTTCACCATGAGTTAGTAAAAGCTGACTGACCAATGACTGAAAACTTGAGGGCAAATTTGCAGTTCACTAAATGCAGAACCTTAAGTCTCAGCTAGAGAATTCGTCATCTGTTGGCTGGTGGTTGTAGTGGCCGATTTCGATGACGCGGTAGTCCTTCAGCTCGGCTCTGTTTGTAGCCATTGACGAGTGCTGTGAGCACTGGGCCGATCATCATCTCGATCAAGAGATCAGCCGCTCCCAGTTCTGCGCACCGCGAGGCAAGAGGCCCTGCTGAGCGGAGGGCCTCCAGTGAAAGATCAGAAATCGGTCCAGACTGACTTGCCATCTGTGCCTGTCGATGCGGTGTCCTGCATAACATTGCTATCCAGCGCCCAGTCGTCGCTCTGATCACCCGATCCATGTGCCGTGGGCTCAAATGGTGCAGTCCCGCTCTGTGCCGCGCTGCCGCCGGAGATTTCAAAGTGCGTCATCAGTTCGGTCAATTTGGAGGCATCGGACTTTAGCAAGTGACCAGCGGCTGTGGCCTCCTCCACCATGGCGGCGTTTTGCTGGGTCACCTGATCGAGCTGGGTCATACCGGTGTTGATCTCGTGGAGCCCAGTGGACTGCGCAGCAGAGCCTTCGGCAATTTCCGAAATCAGCGTGGAGATGTGACTGACTTGACGGACAATACTCTCCAGCGCTGTGCCTGCGTTGCCAACTAGCTCAACCCCGCGCTCCACCTGCTTGGAACTGTCGCCGATCAAGGTCTTGATCTCCAATGCAGCATCCGAGGACCGTTGCGCCAGACTACGTACTTCGCTCGCCACCACTGCAAACCCTCGACCGGCCTCACCAGCTCGCGCCGCCTCAACCCCGGCATTCAGCGCCAGGAGGTTGGTCTGGAATGCGATGTCGTCAATCACCGAGATGATCTGCGAGATATGACGCGAGGACTCATGAATCTCCGTCATCGCAGCCACAGCGTCTTGCACCACTTCACCGCTACGTTCCGCCTCGGCCCCTGCTTCACCCATGGTTGTCTCAACACTGCGAGCGCCCTCAGCGGCGGATTTCACTGATGCTGTCAGCTCATCCAGCGCCGCTGCAGTCTCTTCAAGTGTGGCGGCCTGACTTTCGGTGCGCCGTGACAGATCATCCGAGGCATGGCTGATCTCATCTGCGCCGTTACGAATACTGGACGACGTCTGAACAACCTTTTCGACGATATCATGCAGCGTAGAACACGTTGTGTTGAAATCTCGACGCAGCTGCTCATAACCTTCTGGGAAATCATCCTGGATCTGCACCGCCAGTTTACCCTGTGACAGCAGCGATAGGTGGCTGCTGAGTTTCACAACCATAGTGCTCAACTCGGCGTCACGGCCCTCGGCCTTCATCTTCTCGGCCTCCTGCATGTCAACCAAGGCATCGCGAAACACCTCAAGCGCCCGGGCCATTTCGCCCACCTCGTCGCCACGATCTTGTCCCAGGATATCGACCGCGTTGTTACCATCAGCAAGCCCTCGCATGGAAACGGTGATCGTTCTGACTGCATTGGCAATACTTGAGCCAATGAACCAAGCAAGAGCTGCGCCGATCACGATGGACATAGCAATCGCAGCCGGGATCAATGTCGTGGTCATTTCCGAGGTACGTTCATTCGCCGCTCGCCGCGAATCCATCAGCGCTTGTTCCTCAGCCTGGAAATCAGCCATGATGGCGCGGAACCCATCAAAGAATGTTTTGCCGCGACCTTGCCCGACCAGATCGGCCATATCGTCCATAGTTTCCGCGTTGCCAATTTGGCGACGCATGTCGAGTGACGGCTCAACAACATTTGTCCGCCATTCCGCAATGACATTACCAGCTTCGGTTACACGGGCGACCTGTTCCGAGTTGTCAGTTATCGATTCAGTTAGCTCGACAACCAATTGTTCGATCCGTTCAATACCGGTGTTATAGGGATCCAAAAGCGAAGGCTCACCAGTCAATAGGAACCCGCGCATACCAGTTTCCATGTCGACTGCCGCAGCCAAGATATCCTTGGCTGTATTGATTAACGTGTATGTGTGTTCAACCCGCTTGAGCCCCTCTTCAATCGCAACGGCATTTATAAATGGGCTGGCGACAATGGCAGAGATTTTTTCCTGACGCACAGACAACAGCGCCTGCTCTGTCTCGATGAAATTGACTATTTCGGCCCGAAACCGGTCAAAATAGGTCTTCCCGTTAGCTTTCCTGACTTCATCAGCCATGTCGTTCATGGTCAGGGCATCACCAATATCACGGCGCAGGGCGATGGCCTGTTCCGCAACTTCTGTTTGCCAACCTCTGAGTGCCTGTTCAGCCTCTTCGAGCCGCGCAACTTGTCGGGGGTTATCGCTGACCGTTTCGCGCAGATCAGCCAACGTCTGATAAGCCTTGGCCTGTCCGCTCTCATAGGGATCAAGGAATTCGTCCTTACCTGCCAGAAGATAGCCGCGCAGGCCGGTTTCCATATCAACTGCAGAAGAGATGATAGACCGCGACTCTCCTATGACATTCTGGGTGTGCTCGACCAGGCGCGAGGACTCTTCCATTCGACCGAGATTGATCATTGTGAAGACGCCGACGGCCACAATCAAGAGCAATGGGAACAATGCAACTGACATCACCTTGGGCTTGGTTTTGAGGTTTGTAAGTGAAAAGCGCTTGGGCATCGACTTAGTTTTCTCAGTCACGTCACAATTCCTATTTAGAAAAAAGTTACCCCACCAAAGCCATATCTTGCTTAACATCTGGTTGAACGGTCGGACGACGGTTCGCTTTGTCCCGCATATCGATGATCAAGCCGGAAAAATGCCGCGCTATGTATGAACGGCCACTTCGACGGGCCGCTCAACTGCATCTTGAAGTAGCGGTGAAAGTCCACAAAGGGGCGTTTATGCCAGTTGAATCAAAAGCAGGGAAAGCCTGTATAGTCCGGCAACCTGGTTGTTCGCGATCAAGGCAGCGAGTGGCACCATGTGCTTCCTGTAGCCGCAGAGCGATCCGTCGGCAGCAGGATAGAATTCCATATATTAGATTAATAACAAAGTCCTAATATTGCAAACTGCGCCAGCAATACCGCCCATGCTTGTATAAACCCCTCATGTCTTACAAATAGCCAGGCTCTCATGTGAGGGTGGAGCCACTGCCCGGCAGGCGATGCGCAGCATCGTTGAGAGGCGGTGCCGACATTTCTAGAGATACACTGGACGCATATTGGCTCTCAAAGCGTAAGCACAATCAATTTTCTGACAACAAGGC